>Ga0255131_1000512_pt1 | contig 12680 bp, 11 predicted proteins | sample Law_Yuk_RepC_8d_FD_188554 | JGI IMG/M metagenome (GOLD analysis project Ga0255131, IMG submission 188554) | Freshwater microbial communities from St. Lawrence River, New York, United States - Law_Yuk_RepC_8d | ecosystem: Environmental > Aquatic > Freshwater > River | place: USA: New York... | reverse complement strand
ATGCAGTGGTAGAAGCCGCTGGAGGCATCTGGATGGGCTTTGAGGCGTCGTGTTCTCATGAAGCGTCTACCTCATGATTCGTTGCCTCTGGACCGGTTCTTTCGAAAAAAGAGCCTGTCCCTTAAATTGTTTTTGTTTTGACGGGAGGGACAGGCTGTTTGTCTATGGGAGCACCGATGAGACTTACGCGCCGATCCGCTATGACCACTGCAGCCTCATTGGCTGCTGCCTCCCTCTCTCAGCGTCTCGGGGCCGCTGATGCGGTCAGTGGTCTGCGGGGACGTATTCATCACTCCGTGTGCAAATGGTGCTATCCCAAGGTCTCTCTCGAGGAGTTGGCCATTGCCGGCAAGGCCATGGGGCTCCAGTCCATCGAGTTGCTCGGCCCGGGTGAATGGGAAACGGTTAAGAAGCACGGGCTGACCTGCGCAATCACCAGCAACCCGGTGAAGAACGGTCTTGGCGGTATTACCAAGGGTTTCAATCGGATGGAGCATCACGATACCTTGGTGGCCGCCTACGAGGAATTGATCCCGTTGGCCGCCAAGGCAGGTCTGAAGAATGTGATTTGCTTCTCAGGCAATCGGGCTGGAATGGACGATGCATCTGGGCTCAAGAATTGTGCCACTGGGTTGAAGCGGTTGATGGGGGTCTGTGAGCGAAATCAGGTGACGCTGGTGATGGAACTTTTGAACTCGCGCGTCGACCATGCGGATTACATGTGCGACAGGTCTGCCTGGGGTGTGGCTCTTTGCAAGGAGATCGGTTCCGAGTCGTTCAAGCTCCTCTACGATATCTATCACATGCAGATTATGGAGGGGGATGTGATTGCCACGATCCGCAAGCAAAACGCCTATTTTGCCCATTATCACACGGGTGGTGTTCCAGGGCGTCATGAGATCGATGAGACGCAGGAGCTGAATTATCCCGCTATCCTCAAAGCCATAGCAGACACGGGCTACAAGGGTTTTGTTGCCCAGGAATTTATACCGGCCCGTCCTGATGTGCTGGGATCACTGAGGCAGGCGGTTGGTTTGTGTGATGTCTGAGTCAGGCCAAGGCCTGATTCAAGAAATCACTGTTCTTTAGGTGTGAATCGAGGGTTGCCGGGGTTGGTTCAACGCCACCGGTACAACCCGTGATCAAAATAAACTAGTCGGCAAGTCCGGTTTTTTGATTCTTGGGACTCCTAGTTTATTGCTAACACATCTGAAACCCGACGACGGACGGCACCGTTTTCCAAATAGATGGATCACAAGTGGTTCCTCGCTGTTTTCAGTGAGGTGACCGTCGAGATCGGTTGTCCCCGACGGCCAGTGGCTCCCAGCAACCGGGAGTTCCCATTGCCTTAAAGGCCTGCAAGACCAGAAGTTTGGAAGGTGGGAACGATGATCTCGCCTGCGTTGAGAAGTCTCCGAACTTTCGATACGTACCCCCCCGGAAAGCTTGGGTTTTATGCGGTTTGGCAACTTCTTGACGCAACCTGGACGTTTCTCACGAACACCGGAGCAATTGCTGTTGACGCCTCGGATCAATCCCGCCCGGGACAAGAAATCTTCAAGTCGCTTCCCCATCTTGGGAGCTACTGCTACCCACTGAAAGTAGCGAGTAACCTCACAAGTTTCTCACCTGACCGAAGGCATCCCGACTAGAGCAGGTGGCCCATGCGGTCTCGTTTGGTTTTGAGGTAGCGCTCGTTGTCCGGATTGGGCACCACCCGGATGGGGAGTTGCTCGATGATCTCTAACCCATGCCCCTGCAAACCCACGACCTTCTTCGGATTGTTGGTCAAGAGGCGGATTTTCTTCACGCCCAGATCCGACAGCATCTGTGCCCCAAAGCCGTAGTCTCTGAGGTCCATCGGAAAACCGAGCTGCAAATTGGCTTCTACGGTGTCTAAACCTTGCTCTTGTAGCTTGTAGGCTTTGATCTTAGCACCAAGCCCTATGCCTCGACCCTCCTGCCTCATGTAGAGAATTACCCCGCGACCTTCTTTCTCGATTCGCTCCATAGCCGCGTGCAACTGGGGGCCGCAGTCGCATCGGCGTGAACCAAAAACGTCGCCAGTCAGGCATTCGCTGTGCACCCGGACCATGACCCCCTTTTTGCCGGACACTTCACCTTTCACCAGAGCCAAGTGCTCGGCTCCATCCACTTTCGATAAGTATAGGTGCAGAGTGAAATCACCGTAGTCGGTGGGCATGCGGATCGATTCAACTCGCTCAATCAGTCTTTCGGAATTCCGGCGGAACTGGATCAGTGATTCGATGGTGCAGATCTTGAGTTTGTGTTTCTTGGCGAAACGCAGCAGCTCTGGCAGACGTGCCATCGAGCCGTCATCATTCATGATTTCACAGATCACCCCTGCGGGTCGCAGGCCCGCCAGAGTGGCCAAATCAACGGCCGCCTCAGTATGTCCGGCTCGGCGCAGGACCCCTCCAGCCTTGGATCGCAAAGGGAAGATATGCCCGGGTTGGACGAGATCTGCGGGTGTGGCCGTTGGGTCCACCATGACTTGGATCGTCTTGGCTCGGTCGGCGGCGCTAATGCCGGTGCTGATGCCTTTGGCAGCATCGACGCTGACCTGGAAGTCGGTCTTATAAGCGTCGCGGTTCTGCACAACCATCTGTTCGATGCCCAGTTGCTTGAGTCGCTCGCCAACAGTCGGAACGCAGATTAGTCCTCGGCCATGTTTGGCCATGAAGTTGATCGCATCCGGGGTCACTTTTTCGGCAGCCAATACGAGATCACCCTCGTTTTCACGATCCTCGTCATCCACGACAACCACCATTTTGCCCAGGCGGATATCGCTGAGGACGGAGGGGATGTCGTGAAATGGGCCGGTCTTCTTCATGTCAGGTGATCAGTCACGGATAGGGGCGTGGCTTTGGGTGGTAGGGGCTTGAGAAACCTAAGATCAGAGTTACTCGAGTCCTAGCAAGCGACGTCCTTCGGCGGTGATCATGCTTTGATGCCAGGGTGGGTCCCAGACGATCTCAACCGATGCGTCTTCAACGCCAGGCAGGGTGAGGATCTTTTGTTGGGCGTCGCCGGCGATGGTGGCTCCCATACCACACCCAGGAGCTGTGAGGGTCATCTTCACGAAGATCTTTTTGGTGCCGCTGGGGAGAAGCTCGATCCCCATGTCATAGACCAGTCCCAGATCGACGATGTTGACCGGGATTTCGGGATCATAACAGCTGCGGAGGGCTTCCCAGACCGATTTCTCGTCCGTGTCACCGGTGACGGGTGCGGTCGATACCTCGGCGGAGGGAGTGATTCCCAAAGCGTCTGCATCTTTGGGCCCGATGCGGAACAGGCCGCCCATGGCGTGGACGGTGTAGGACCCACCGAGGGTCTGGGTGATGTCGACCTCGGTTCCTGCCGGAAGAGTGACGACATTGCCCGCAGGGATTTGGATCGCGTCGCAATCGCGGGAAAGAACGACGGTGCTAACGGAATTCATGGCGGGTGCAAACTAGCGCGGAGTCTGCGAAAGAGAAGTCAAAGGTCTTCCGGGTCTATGAGGGACAGGCTCGTATATAGCGCCTCTTATGAGGGACAGGCTCTTATTTAGCGCCTCTTTGGGGTGGTAGGCTCATGTAACTCTGGGGGTTCGAGGCGCGAAGTTCTGCGGTTGGTAGATGTCCGTGAGCTCGGGGAATCGGTGATTTGATTGGGGACAGGCTCTTGTTTGGATCGAATGTTTAGGAAAAGAAAAAAGGGGGTTGCCCCGGGCTTTCAAAACTCGGGGCCTCAACTCGGCTGCAGCAGAGGTTCATTGTCGATGGATTGCATCCGGGGGAGGGCGATTCAAATGAAGGTTGAAGACAGAAAACTTTTGACAGATTGGGTCCTGCCGCGGATTAACTACCTTTGCTGCAGGTAACTGTGGCGCTCATCCAGAGTGGCAGAGGGGACGGCCCGATGAAGCCACGGCAACCGGTGGAGCTGACGTGCTCTACGGCCAGGTGCCAAATCCGGTCGGAACTACAAAGTTCCGGCGAAGATGAGAAGCGTCGTCTCCCTAGGAGACCCCTTCTCGCTTTGCGGAAGGGGTTTTTGTTTCCCACCGCGTCGGTTTTTTGGATGTGCGCTGATCGGTTGCCGCGGCGGTTATTTTTCTTATGAGCCAGAGCAACGGATTCATGAAGGCACTGAAGTGCCGGGAGTGCAGTCGAGAATACCCCCTGGGGGCCACACATGTTTGCGAGTTCGATTTTGGACCGCTGGAAGTGGCTTATGACTACGAGCGCATCCGCCAGAGTCTCACCCGCGATAAGATTTGCTCGCGTCCCCAGAACATGTGGCGGTATCGGGAACTGCTCCCGATTGCCGGCGAACCAACGGTGGGAGCTAAGGTGGGGTATACTCCACTCATCAAGGCAGATCGTCTGGCCGCTCGGTTGGGGATCCGCGAATTGTGGATTAAGAACGATGCGGTCAATTATCCGACGCTGTCCTTCAAGGACCGCGTGGTGAGCGTTGCTCTGAGTCGTTCCGTGGAACTTGGATTCAAGACGGTCGCTTGCGCGTCCACGGGCAATTTGGCCAATTCGGTTGCGGCCAATGCTGCGGCCGCGGGCCTCCATTGCTACGTTTTCATTCCCTCGGACCTCGAGCAGGGCAAGGTCGTCAATTCTCTGGTCTACGGGGCGAATGTCGTGGCGATCCGGGGTCATTATGACGAGGTGAACCGGTTGTGTGCAGAGATCGCCGGCAAGTACGGATGGGCGTTTGTGAACGTCAATATGAGACCCTATTATGCGGAGGGCTCCAAGAGCATGGGCTTCGAGATTCAGGAGCAGTTAGGGTGGCAGATTCCGGAACACACGGTGGTCTGCATGGCTTCCGGTTCTTTGCTAACCAAGATCCACAAGAGCTATCAGGAGTTTTCCAAGCTGGGATTGGTGCAGAGCCAAGGGTGGAAAATTCATGGAGCCCAGGCCACGGGTTGCTCTCCGATCACGACCGCGCAGAAAGCCGGGTTGGATTTCTTCAAGCCGGTGAAGCCCAATACCATTGCCAAGTCGTTGGCGATCGGGACTCCCGCCGACGGTTTCTATGCTCTGAAGGTCATGAAAGAGACTGGTGGCCACAGTGATGATGTTTCAGATGACGAAATTCGTGATGGCATCCGGATGCTCGCAGAAACAGAGGGAATCTTCGCAGAGACAGCGGGTGGCGTAACCGTGGGTGTTGCCAAGAAGCTTATCGCCCAAGGCAAGATTCCGTCCGATTCCAGCGCAGTGCTATGCATCACTGGCAACGGCCTCAAGACGCTGGAAGCCATGCTTGGGCATTGCGGTGAGTCGAGGGTTATTAAACCTAGCCTCCGTGAATTTGAGGCACTGTTGGCCTCAGATCAGGCCGAGGCGGCGAGTTAACGCGGATCGGGCTGTTAGGGCGAGTTTTTGATGATCCAAGGCCATGGTTGAAGTTCTGATCCCGCCCCAACTCCGTCGACTGTGTGATGGCGAAGAGGCTGTCGAAGTCGGGCCCGGAACCCTTGGCGAGGTTCTCCTGCAATTGCAGGAGCGCTTCAATGGAGTCTATGATCGGTTATGTCAGCCCGACGGCACGGTCCGTGGCTCAGTTCTGGTTCTCGTCAATGACGAGGATGTTCGGTTTCTTCGGGAACTTCAGACGCCGGTGCGCTCCGGGGATTCGGTGCGTCTGATACCCGCCTTTGCAGGCGGTTGAGGGTGCGCGGGTCGCATTCAGAGATCGGCCGTAGTTACTTAGAGATCTGTCGTAGGTTCGCCCGAACTTCGCCAAGATTTGCTGCCTGACCTACAGTGTCAGCACCGTTCTGGAACCCACGGAAGGTTGCCGGTTTCAAAACCACGGTTTGCCATGTTCTTGGAGAGGTTTTCTTCCGGATTGAGCAGCCGCATTTCTTCCTTCTTCGAATGGAACCCGAGGGCGTTCAGGGCTCAATAGACTGAATCAGGATCCGCTTGGGCAATGAACAAGAAGGGGGCGGATTGATGAGGCGTTGGAATTTTGGAGACGGTGGTTTTCAAACTGACAGATTTTGTCGGTTTTTACGCCGTCGCTGACCCTACATATCGTGAAGATACAGGTGGCGGTTCCGCCAGAGGTAGGTGGCGCCGCTATACAGGGTCAGTGCCACCGCAACCCATTGAGTGGCTTGTGCAAACGTGACAATCCAGGGCCTACCCAGCACGGGCCAAGCGAAGAGCACTTCGCCGACGAATCCCCATTGCGGGTAGCTCATGGCCAGAAGCGTCGCCAAGATTGTGGTAATTTGGGACACCGTCTTGTGCTTGCCTAGTCGCTCGGCTGCTAGAACGACGTTCTTTGAGGCCGCCAGCAGGCGTAGTCCGGTGATGGCCAGTTCTCGGCCGACAATTACCGCCACCATCCACGCTTCGATTTGTCTCAGTTCGATGAAGGCGATGAAGGCAGAACAGGTGAGGATCTTGTCCGCCAAGGGGTCCATCAGCGTTCCGAAGGCCGTAATCAACTTGCGCTCACGAGCAATCTTTCCATCCAAGAAGTCGGTGAGACTCGCCAGGCTGAAGAGGACCAATGCCCACGAGCGGTTTCCCGGAAACGGCGCAAATGCCGCCACCCAAAACAAGCCCGTCAGCGCGAAACGGGAAACGGTCAATTGGTTTGGGAGATTCATCAGCCGATTAAGTGTGTCGTGAGGTGCTGGGACTCAGCGAGTGGTTTTCGATACCGACAAGCCGCGAATGGTCTTGAGTAGGGTGTCCATTTCCGATTCGGACCCGATTGTGATCCGCAGAAACGATTTGAGATTGGGAGAGGCGAACCAACGAACCAGAATTTTTTTCCGGCGAAGGTCTTCTAGCCACTGGTGTGCTGGCGGACCCGCCGGTCGGGCTAAGATGAAGTTTGTCTGCGAAGGTAGAACTGTCCAACCCAAACCGGTCAATGCTTGTGCCACCCGACTCCGAGATTCAGTGACACGCCGGAAGTTGCGCTGGTAGTAGGAAAGGTTTTTCAGTGTGGCGGATGCCGCGATTTGGGCGAGACCATTCACATTGTAGCTGTCTCGAATTCGGTGTAGCGCGGAGATCAATTCTGGATGACCGATCCAGTAGCCGATTCGTTGGAAGCACAACGAATAGGCCTTTGAGAAGGTTCTAGAAATGATCACATGGGGATATTTGAGACACAGCTCCAAGGCGTTCTCGTCTGCGAAGTCCACGTAAGCCTCGTCCAGAACCACTACCCCTTTCATGGCGCTGCAAAGCACCTCTAGTTCGCGGGTGGAATATCCGCGACCACTCGGCGCATTTGGGGTGGTGATGAAGGTTAGCGCGGCCTGGAAATCCCAGCGTTTATCGCGACGCAGTTGGGAAACCGAGGGAAGTCCGAAATCTTCCAATAACGGCACGGAATATGGTGTGGCCCCATGTGTTTCGGCCAGCACGGGGTATAGCGAATAGCTAGGTCCAAAATATTGGACACGGCTTTTGGAAGGCTCGCTCGATGCAGAATCCCCGTTGGCAGCGGGCTCCACGAAGGCACGGACACCCAAGGCCAGCAATTCGTCTGAGCCGTTTCCGATGATGATCTGATCGGGCGAGCACTTGTGTAGGTCAGCCAGTTGTTCTCGGAGCAATTGAGCCGAGGGGTTGGGGTACAACCTCATTCGGCCGTCAATTGTCGCCCGCATTGCCGATAAAACCTTGGGTGACGGCGGGTAGGGGTTCTCGTTGGTATTGAGTTTGATCAACCCTTTCACCTTGGGTTGTTCACCCGGCACATAGGCATGCAGCTTGCGAACCAAGGGGCGTACCAACTTGGCTGGCGATCCGTTAGGATAAGAATGTTTCGACACAGCGATTTGGACCGGAACAGCTGAGCGGCAGCAACCGGCTTAGGGACAGGCTCTTAGCATTCGATCCCGTTCTGCCAAAGGACAATCTCCGAGGATCCGGCACAATGGGTCAGTTTGGATGGGATTTCATTGCTCAAGGGACAGGCTACAGCAGCCACACAAGGGACAGGCTATAGAGGCCAATAACGGCCATAGCGGACGGGAACGGTGGTGGTGGATTCGAAGGGGTGGTCCTAATTCAAAAGAGGGCGAGATGGAGGCTAGAGTTCAGAGGGACAGGCTCGTGAGGTTTTCCCAAGGGACAGGCTCTACAGCGGCCATGGCCATAGCGGACGGGAATGGTAGTGGGGGGATTTGATGGGGTGGTTCTAATCTAAGGGGCTGAGACGTAGTCCAAAGTTCAGGGACAGGCTCGTGAGGTTTTCGGAAGGAACAGGAAGATGGGGGCAAGGTCGCACTTGCCTGGATGAGGTGCAGACGTAGCTTTGTGTTCCCCGCTCTGGCGGGGTTCTCTAATCCATGAGCCTTGTGTCGCTGTCTCAGCATCCTGATTCGTTCGCCCACCGCCATATCGGCCCTCGCCCTCAGGAGTGGGATGCCATGGCTCAGGTTTGCGGTCACGCATCGTTGGATGCTTTGGTGGCGGCCGCTGTCCCCGCACTGATTCGTCGGAATGACTCAATGAGTCTTCCTCTGCCTTTGGGGGAAACCGCCGCCCTGGCTCGGTTGCGGTCCATCGCCGCCAAAAACCAAGTCTACAAGTCCTACATTGGACTGGGCTACCACGACACGATCACGCCGCCGGTGATCCAGCGAAACATTCTGGAGAATCCGGGTTGGTACACGCAGTACACTCCTTACCAGGCGGAGATCTCACAGGGCCGTTTGGAGGGGTTGCTGAACTTCCAGACAATGGTGTGTGATCTGACGGGGTTGGACATCTCCAACGCTTCCCTTTTAGACGAGGCAACAGCCTGCGCTGAGGCGATGACTTTGTGCCGGCGAGTCAAAGAAGCGGATGCCGATCGCAACACGTTCTGGATCGCTTCGGACTGCCATCCGCAAAATATCGATCTGGTGCGGACACGGGCCGAGGCGTTGGGCTTGCAGGTTGTTGTGGGCGATTGGAGGCAAGCATCGTTCGGGCCCGAGGTGTTCGGTGTTTTGATCCAGTACCCAGGGAGTTCGGGCGAGGTGGGAGATTATTCTCAATTGGTCCGGGCAGCCCACGAGGCAGGGGCTTTGGTGGTATTCGCTGCAGACCTGCTAGCATTGACGCTGTTGAAAACTCCGGGCGAATGGGGCGCCGATGTTGCCGTTGGCAGCGCTCAGCGCTTTGGTGTCCCGCTGGGTTTTGGTGGTCCGCATGCGGCCTATTTTGCGACTCGGGACGCATTCAAGCGATCCATGCCGGGTCGCTTGGTGGGCGTTTCCAAGGACTCCCGTGGACGCCCCGCCTTGCGGTTGTCGCTCGGGACCCGTGAACAACATATCCGACGCGAGAAGGCGACCTCGAACATTTGCACAGCTCAGGCACTCCTGGCCAACATGGCCATGGCCTACGCGGCTTACCATGGGCCGGAAGGGTTGATGGCCATTGCCCGCCGAGTTCATGGACTGACGGGACTGCTGGCGGCGGGTCTCCAGCGGTTGGGGTTGCGACTGGCCGCAGACACCTTCTTTGACACGCTCACAGTGCTGGTGCCCGATGCAACGGTCGTGCACAAGTCCGCCGAGGTTCTCCACATTAACCTTCGACGTGTGGATGCTCAGCGCATTGGAGTCTCGTTGGATGAAACCACCGGTTTGGAGGAGGTTCTGCAAATTCTCAGGGCCTTTCACCGGGGTGAGATGTTGCCCTTCGCCCTAGAGGACTTGTCGGTGTGCGCTCCGGTGCTGCCGCAACGTTCCAGCACCTTCCTGACCCATTCGGTCTTCCAGAAGCATCGCAGCGAGACCGAGATGCTCCGGTATCTTCGGCGTTTGGAATCCAAGGACCTGTCGCTCTGTCACAGCATGATCCCTCTCGGGTCCTGCACCATGAAGCTGAATGCGTCTGCAGAGATGTTCCCAGTGAGTTGGCCGGAGTTTGGTGCCATTCATCCATTTGCGCCGTTGTCGCAAACCCGCGGTTACCAGCAGTTGTTTGAAGAACTGGAAGCTTGGCTGGCTTCGTGCACTGGATTTGCGGGGGTTTCGCTGCAACCGAATTCTGGTTCTCAGGGCGAATATGCCGGACTGCTCATCATCCGTGCTTGGCACCGCAGTCGGGGAGAAGGGCACCGAAATGTTTGCCTCATCCCGACCAGCGCTCATGGAACTAATCCCGCTTCAGCGGTGATGGCAGGAATGACGGTGGTTCCGGTAGGCTGCGATCTCGAGGGCAATATCGATGTCGCTGATCTCCGGCAGAAGGTCGATCAGCATCGGGGCGAACTGGCCGCTCTGATGATTACCTACCCCAGCACTCATGGTGTGTTTGAGGTGGCGGTGAAGGATATTTGCCAATGGGTCCACGAGGCTGGTGGCCAAGTCTACATGGACGGAGCGAACATGAATGCTCAGGTGGGTCTGACTTCTCCGGGAACGCTCGGGGCTGATGTGTGTCACCTGAACCTTCACAAGACATTTTGCATTCCGCACGGAGGAGGAGGTCCTGGCGTAGGACCGGTTTGTGTGGCCGCACATCTCGTGGACTTTTTGCCCGGCCACGCTGTGGTGAACTTGGGTGGCGAGGATCCGATCGGAGCGGTCAGTGCGGCCCCATGGGGGAGTGCATCGATTTGCGTCATTTCGTGGATGTACATTCAGATGATGGGTGACAAGGGGCTGACTGAAGCCACTCAGGTAGCCATTCTGAACGCAAATTACATCGCCCAGCGACTGCAGCCCTATTTCCCAACGTTGTACCGGGCCAATGGGTGCGTTGCCCATGAGTGCATCCTGGACTTGCGCCAGTTCAAGAAGGTCACCGCCGAGGACGTGGCTAAGCGATTAATGGACTACGGGTTGCATGCGCCCACCTTGAGTTGGCCAGTGGCGGGAACGCTGATGGTCGAACCAACCGAGTCGGAACCGCGGGCCGAATTGGATCGGTTCTGCGAGGCTATGATCGAAGTTCACGCTGAAATCCTGGAGGTGGAATCGGGTCAGGTGGATGCGAAGAACAATTTGCTCAAGAATGCGCCTCATACGGCGGATCAGATTGCTGCCGAGGCTTGGGATCATTCCTACACCCGAGAACGCGCAGCGTTCCCGGTGGACGGTCTAAAGGATTTCAAGTTCTGGCCCGCGTCGGGTCGGGTCGATAATGTGTTTGGTGACCGAAATCTCGTCTGCTCCTGCGTCGGGATGGAGGCCTACGGCACACCCGCTTCGGAGTCGCGAGGCTGAGTTCTTTAGAACTCTCATCATCGGTTAATGGAAAAGACCGCCTTCGGGCGGTCTTTTTGCGATGACGTTGGAAATCTGCAAGGAGCCCGCGATTTCAGGACCTAGCCGGCAGGTCTTGATCAGCAGGGATTAGGATCAGTCTGTGAATCGAGCTTTGAAATTGGACCTATCAGGTCTTGAAGAGATCGCCGAGTCCCGAGGGTCCCGAGAGGGGAGGGGAGTCTGGGGATTATTAATTTTGGAGTTACTAATTTTGGAATTAGTAATTCAAGGACAAACAGAATCCGGAACAAAGACTCCGGAACAAGAGATGGTGCGCGATACAGGGTTCGAACCTGTGACCCCTACCGTGTCAAGGTAATGCTCTACCACTGAGCTAACCGCGCAACGCTCGAAGAGCGATGAATTTAGTTTCCGTGCAGGTTAGTGCAAGGTTTTTGTTGTCCCTTTTGACGGCACAATAAAGTGCTGGGTCGCTCCAACTTTGAAGAGATGAGCTTTCGGAGAGGTTTACGGATCCCTGTTGACCATCAACTGGCGTCAGATTCCGTTTTCCCCAAGTGGTGAGGGCCTTTAGCCTTCTGCGGCATGAGCGCCTATTCGACCCGGTATTACGAGGGACTGAAGGAGGATTCCGCCGTTTCGGCGAGGGAGGTCGTCCCGTTGCTGCTGGGTCTGGTCCCAGCCAAGACGGTGGTTGATGTGGGATGCGGGTCCGGAACCTGGGCGCAGGCCTATGCCCAAGCAGGTTGCGAGGTTCTTGGCATCGACGGCGAAATCGTGCAGGTCGACCAGCTTTTGATTCCGGGGGATCGATTTCTCAGAAAAGACTTGGCGCAGCCGCTGCGCTTGGACCGGCGCTTCGACCTCGTCAACTGCCTTGAAGTAGCCGAGCACCTCGATGGATCGCGTGCGGACAGTTTTGTGGCGGATCTTTGTGCGCTGGGGGACGCGGTGGCCTTCAGTGCTGCGATCCCGGGGCAAGGAGGCACCCACCATGTGAACGAGCAATTTCAAAGCTATTGGATCGAGCGTTTCCGTTCACAGGGTTTTGTCCCGCTGGACTGTTTACGTCATCAAATTTGGGGCAATGATCGAGTGGCTTGGTGGTATGTGCAGAACTTGTTCTTGTTTGTCCGCGAAAGCCGTCTGGCCGATTATCCGAAGGCTCACGAAGCGGCCCGACCCTGGCCCCAGGATCTGGTCCACCCGAGAGCCTATGTCACCGCGACCGTCCCTTCTCAGATGTCGCCGCGGATGCTCAAGGAGGTGTTTTTTGCACTGCCTTATTTTTCCGGGAAGATTTTCAAACATCTGCGGAAGTAGGCGATGGATGCAGGGCCCGTTTCGGAGGGTGCGACCTCGAGGCTCCCGTGGCTTGGGCCCACTATCTCGATTGGCCCGAGGCAGAGACGTTTTTTGGATCAACCGCTCAGGGTTTCACAGAGAG
>Ga0255131_1000508_pt1 | contig 12731 bp, 11 predicted proteins | sample Law_Yuk_RepC_8d_FD_188554 | JGI IMG/M metagenome (GOLD analysis project Ga0255131, IMG submission 188554) | Freshwater microbial communities from St. Lawrence River, New York, United States - Law_Yuk_RepC_8d | ecosystem: Environmental > Aquatic > Freshwater > River | place: USA: New York... | reverse complement strand
GCTGTTTCGATGGCGCCAATCTGGGCGCTGGACAGCTGGCTGATCTGGCTGGTGGTGAGTTCCTTGATCTGGCTGGGCGAGAGCGCAGCGACATCGGCCGTGGCAAGGCTCGGAATGCTGAGCTGACGGATCTGGCTGGCCGAATATGAGCTGATGGATGAGACCATGGGAACCCCTTTAAATTGTTGGCTTGCACTGTCACAAAGTGACCGGCTTTACAAAAATCCTGGCGAAAACTGCTCGCCTAACTTGTGCTTATCTGTCGTATCGGCAGCAGCTGAGCAAACTTGAGGGGTGGCGGAGAAACTTGTTCTCCAGCCCCTTGCGTATCGGCAAAGCGGCGGCAAACTGAACCCGCTTTCGGCAGTTTCTTGCCGTCAGAGGCCTTCAGATCGTCGAAAAAATGACGCTTTCCTTCAAACTGAATACTCAGCGCTTCATTAAGCTGGCATTCAACTTGCATGTTCTGTGCCATGTTTGAACGGCCCCATGGGCCTTTGAAGGAGACACCATGAATGCCCCGCTGCCCATTAACTTGATCCCGCACAGCATTGCCCCTATGGACACAGAACTGGACATCGTGGCTTTGGCGCGCAGCGGCGGCATGGCACTGGCCGCCATGGTGAGCCATGCCGAACAGCTTCAACGTGACGGACACGCCCAAGCCGCATCCAACCTGTATGCCTTGTGGTTAGCCCACCATGAAGACCCCCGCAAACACCTGGTGTGGTTCAACCACGGGTCTTTGTTGCAACAGCTGGGCCAGCTGACTCAGGCCCAAAAGGCATATGAACAGGCGCTGGCGCTGGCACCCGACTTTGCGCAAGCCCGCATCAATTTGGGTCTTGTGCTGGAAAAGCAGGGGCATAGCAGCGAAGCCATTGCCGCCTGGGCCCAACTGACCGGTCAGCGTTATGCCAAAGACCCAGTAGAAACAGACATGCTGACCGCAGCGCTGAACCACATAGGGCGTGTGCACGAAAACAACCGAGATTACCGCCAAGCCTTGGAAGCACTGGAGCACAGCCTGTTGATCAACCCCAAGCAAGCGGGTGTGATTCAGCATTGGGTACACATTCGCCAAAAAGCCTGTGAATGGCCGGTTTACAAACCGTTGCCGGGCATTAGCAAAAACGAGATGATCATGGCCACATCGCCCTTGGCCATGCTGGCGCTGACGGACGACCCGCTGCTGCAACTGCTGAGCGCCCATGCTTTTGTAGCCCGCACTTATGGCTTAAAAGAAGAGCGCCTTTGCAAGGTCAAGCAATACCACCACCCCAAAAAACGCATTGGTTTTGCCTCGGGCGATTTGCGCGAGCATGCCGTGGGCTTTTTGCTGCCCACCATGCTGCAAGGGCTGGACCGAGAACGGTATGAGGTGTATGCCTATGACTTCACGATGGACGATGGCAGTGAACACCGGAAACAGTTATTGAATATGTTCGACCATGTCCGGCCTGTGCACACATTGACCGACCGACAGGCGGCTGAGCGCATTCTGGAAGACGAGATCGATGTGATGGTGGACTTGCACGGCCTGAGTGCCGGAGCACGCCCTGGCATTTTTGCCTTGCATCCTGCGCCCAAGCAGGGGACCTATTTGGGGTTCATTGGCACGACCGGTATGCCGTGGTTTGATTTTGTGATCACCGACCGGCATGCCTTGCCGCCCGAGCACACCGAGTACTTCATGGAGAAGCCGCTGTATGTGGAAGGCAGTTTCATTCCATTGACGCCGCCCGATGAGAACCTGCCAGTGGTGACTCGCGCCGATGTGGGCTTGCCAGAGGATGCCTTTGTGATGGGTGCCTTTGGCAATGTGTACAAGATCACACCAGAAATGTTTGCGGTTTGGATGAAGTTACTCAAGGAAATTCCGGATTCAGTCCTGTGGTTGATTGATGACAATCCGACGACGACTGAGAATCTAAAAAATCATGCTAAGAAGGCCAATGCTGATTTGTCCAGAATAAATTTTTCAACAAGGACAGGACACAGAGAGTTTTGTGCTCGTTTGAAACTATGTGATACATATCTCGATACCTATCCATATAATTGCGGCTCCACCAGTAACGATGTCGTTCGTAATGGCATACCACTTGTTACAAAATATGGTGCAACAATGGTTTCTAGAATGGGGTTGAGTATTTGTTCGGCAGGTAAAAACAAATATTATGCAGTTGGCAGTGACGATGAGTACTTTGCGCGTGTCTTTGAAGTTAAAAATTTAGATGCGAAAAAATATATTTTTGATGAGAAAATGACTATTGCCTTTGAGGGATTTTAAATTATTTTGTTTTTGGTTAAAATTATTGCATGAAAACACCTTGAATTTAAATTGCTATAAATCAATCTGAAATTTAAATTTACTTGGTTTAATAAATCGAGAATGCAGCATGAGTCAAGCAACAAACTACTTTATAATTTCTCATCAAGAAATACCCTGGGAAATTCCCTTTGATCATAAGGTCATCGGTGTTGAGGGTTATAGTCCGCCGTTGCATACAGGTATTCCGGCTGCTTCTGTTATTAGTCGTTCGTTAGATTATGAGACTGCCTTTGGTGCAATGCGTGCCATGATGGCCATTAACTCGCAATTGGATAGCCAAGATGATTCGTCAGCTGTTTTTACAGCGAGTTATCGACTCTTTCTTGGAAAAGAAACCAATGGTGACTGGTTGAATCCAGTCATGCAAGAGAACAGGATTATCACCCCTGATGAATTGACCAGTGACTGGCAAAACATCATTGCAACTGAGATACCGGATGGCGTAGACATCATGATACCTGCGCCTAGACTGTTGCCAGATACCTTACTTGGGCAATATGCTCGCGTCCATCATCTGGATGATCTGATGCTGGCAGTAGGTTGTGCAATTCGAGTTGGACTCCTCGATCCATTGAGTGTACCAATGATGCTCTCTAGTAATACCTTAATTCCATATGGACTATTTGCTTCCCGCAAATCCCTAAGACATGAATTTAATCAAAAGGTATGGGCTTGTGCACTTGAATTTTATAAGAGCCACTACGTTCCTCGGACAGCCTATCAACGCAGGGTTATTGATTTTGTTTTTGAGCGGATTAATTCTATGGCTATTATTCAAATGATTGCCAAGAAAAATCTGAATTGTATCAGTTGCAGAAATATCTGGGTTTGTCCAGATGGTGTATACAAACAAACGGATTAGTTTTATGCCTTTTCATAAATTTATTATTGTGGCCCAACCATACTCCGTAAGATCGGGTGGGGTTATGGTTTTGCATGATTTGTGCGAAGCACTCAACCGCAACGGTTATGAAGCAGGTATTGTCTTCATGCACGGTGGAAACGCGACCGAGCAAAATTTTCAATATGCCTTATCAAATGATGCTGCTCTTTATCGAAAAAATGGCAACTATCATTTTTATGTAGATGAAGCTGAGGTGCGTGATGTTTTTGAGAATGGTACCGTTATCTATCCCGATCTTGTCTTGGGAAACCCATTGGGTGCAAAAAGGGCGGTTCGCTATATTTTAAATTTTAACTCTTTAAGTTTTTCTGGTGATTTTATACTTTCATATTCTAAAGTATACAGTGAATATTCGAATTTTGTCTTGGCAAAACCATTTCACCATTCATGTTTTACTGACGTTGGAACGTTACCTTGGTCGAAGAGAACCTTAGACCTTACATATATTGGTAAAGGTTCTGGATTTATTGATTGTCATAGAATTGAAAACACTATTTTGGTAGAGCGTGATTATCCACGTGACAAGGAGCAGTTGGCACTCTTGCTGCGGCAATGCCGATTTTTCTTTACCTGGGATTGTGTATCGGCCACAAACTACGATGCTGTGATGTGTGGCGCTATACCCATATTACTTCACGACAAGCAAATCAATCGACAAGATATTAATAAAATGGAAGTGGGCGCATTTCCGACAATCAGTTTCGCATCTATCCAAGAGTTGCCGAATGGTCTTCAATTTGACGAGCAACAAATTGACGCTGATGTAATGTCCTTCAAAAATAGCTATTTTCATTTGATAAATTCGTGGGATGAGTCCGTCAAGCACTTTGCGGAATATTACCTTGATCTCGTTTCCGCAAACACTTCATTCGAGCGACTCGCTCCAATGGCCTGATCGGGCACGTCGCATCATAATGGTGTGGGGGCTTGCGTGCATAACCAGCCCTGGCGGACTGTTGACACACGTCTAAAGCGCCAATGCGTTGGCACGCTGAAAATCAATGAAATAGGTGGTCCAAAAATTGCTTGAATGTCTGTTGCAGCCTGTTTCGCCTCGAAAGTGGCGAAATTTGGACAATCTGCAATCCTTAAGATGATGTCCTCATGTACCAGATAAACCTGAACAATACCGGCAATTTTCAAGCCAAGGGCAACCAAACCTTGTTGGAGGCAGCACGTCTTGCACAGCAGCCTTGGCCTTACAGCTGCCAGACTGGCCGTTGTAGTGCTTGTAAATGCAAAGTGTTGTCTGGCAAAACCACGGCCCGATCTCCAGAAACTGGATTGACCGATCAGGAAAAAGCAGAGGGATGGGTTCTGGGTTGCGTCCGCTGCGCTAACTCAAATCTGGAACTGGAAGCTGAGAATTGGGGTGAACTGGATTTGCCGCTTGCTCAAACTTGGCCATGTCGCATTCAAAGTTTATCCTTGCTTGCCGATGACGTGATGCGCGTCCAACTGCGCTTACCCCCTGCCAATTTGTTTGATTTTTTGCCTGGTCAATTTATTGAGGTAATAGGGCCACAAGGTGTGCGACGCAGCTACTCATTGGCCCAGGCTGACAACTCCCAAAAAATTCTTGAGCTTCATGTGCGTGCGGTCGACGGCGGCACGATGAGCCAGTTCTGGTTCGCTCAAGCCAAGGTTAATGATCTTCTGAGACTGCATGGACCTTTGGGAACTTTTTTCCTGCGAGATGTGAGTAACTTACATCTCATATTCATGGCGACAGGTACAGGTATTGCCCCCATTAAAGCCATTCTTGAATCGCTCCCGCTATTGGCGGCCGATCGCCAACCGAAAACGGTTACCGTTTTGTGGGGCGGTCGAACTCAACCAGACCATTACATGGACTTGGGGCAGCTTGTTGCGAAACACCGTTTTATCCCTGTTTTGTCGCGAGCGAATTCAGATTGGACAGGTCACAGAGGTTATGTGCAAGATGCGCTTCTGGCTTTGAATCTTGACCTTTCGCAGGCTGCGGTTTACGCCTGCGGATCACCCGCCATGATCAACAGCTCTAAAGCTAAGTTGATGGAGGAGGGCTTACCCCCTCAGCGTTTTTATTCGGATGCATTTGTATGTTCCAGTTTGTTAATTAATTAATATAGGAAAAACCAATTATGAAAGCAGTCATATTTGCTGGCGGTTTTGGTACTCGTCTAAGCGAAGAAACCTCAGTTCGCCCGAAGCCTATGGTGGAAATTGGTGGAAAACCTATTCTTTGGCATATCATGAAGATGTACTCGCACCACGGCGTGAATGACTTCATCATTTGCTGTGGCTATAAGGGTTATTTGATTAAAGAGTATTTTGCGAACTATTTCCTTCATATGTCTGATATCACATTTGATATGCAAACCAATCAAATGCAAGTGCATCAAAAGCGTGCTGAACCTTGGAAAGTGACCTTGGTTGACACCGGAGGCAATACCATGACCGGTGGCCGATTGCTCCGTGTGGCCGATTACATCAAAAACGAGGATGCGTTCTGCCTGACTTACGGTGACGGCGTGGGCGATAACGATATTGCAGCCAGCATTGCCTTTCATCGCAGTCACGGTAAGGCCGTCACGATCACGGCGGCCTATCCTCCTGGCCGCTTTGGAGCGCTAGATATCCAAAATGGCCAAGTCAAACGTTTCAAGGAAAAACCACGTGGAGATGGTGCTCTGATCAACGGCGGCTTTTTTGTTTTATCTCCTAAAGTGCTTGCCCACCTGAAGGGTGATGACACCATTTGGGAACAAGAACCCTTGATGCAGTTGGCCGATGAGGGCGAACTGATGGCATACCCACATTATGGTTTTTGGCAACCCATGGACACGCTACACGATAAAAACACGCTTGAGAAGCTTTGGGAGAGTGGTGCAGCTCCATGGAAAAAATGGGATTGATGTCTGTGCGCCATAACTTAAACCCAGACTTCTGGCGCGGCAAGCGAGTCCTGATGACCGGGCACACGGGTTTCAAGGGCAGCTGGTTAAGCCTGTGGCTGCAATCCATGGGTGCGACCTTACGTGGTATCGCTCTGGAGCCGCCCACTGAGCCTGCTATGTTTGCCATTGCCCGTGTTGCAGAAGGCATGGAACACCATATTGTTGACATCCGTGACTTCGCTTCCGTCAAAGCTCACATGGATGAATTCCAGCCGGAAATCGTGATCCACATGGCCGCCCAGCCCTTGGTCCGACTTTCGTACATTCAGCCTGTTGAAACTTATGCCACAAACGTCATGGGTACGGTCCATGTACTGGAGGCGGCGCGTCATTCCGGTTCGGTGAAAGCGATCGTCAATATTACGACTGACAAATGCTACGAAAACCGCGAGTGGGTTTGGGGCTATCGTGAAGATGAGCCCATGGGTGGCCATGATCCGTATTCCAACAGCAAAGGGTGCGCGGAACTCGTCAGTTCTGGCTATCGCAAGTCATTCTTGAAAGAAGCTGGCATCGCCATGGCAACCGCCCGTGCTGGCAATGTGATCGGTGGTGGTGATTGGGCACTTGATAGACTTGTTCCTGACGTTATGCGAGCCCTGGAACAACATGAACCGGTTCTTATTCGAAATCCTCACGCTATCCGTCCGTGGCAGCACGTGCTGGAGCCACTTTCGGGCTATCTGCTGTTAGCAGAACGCCTGTACATTCACGGCCAACTCGATGCGGAAGGGTGGAATTTTGGCCCGCGTGATGAAGACGCGCGCCCTGTGCAATGGATTGTCGAACACCTTTGCGAGCAATGGGGCCGTGGTGCATCATGGACCTTACAGCCCGGCGACCATCCTCATGAAGCCAGCTTTTTAAAGCTGGATATTTCCAAAGCACGGCAGCGGTTGCAATGGAAGCCGAGCTGGACCTTGGAAACAGCACTTAAGAACATCACTGAGTGGCATCAAGCCTGGCTGCAAGGGCAAGATATGCGCACTGTTTGTATAAACCAGATTAACCAATACGGATTTGAACTATGAACACGAAAACAGTGAATTTTCAACCCAAGCTTGATAAGCTGCGCAGCCAGATCAGCGAACTGGTCCAGCAATATGCAGACATTGCCTACGCACCCCAGGCTTTTGTGCCTGGAGAGAGTGCCGTGCCTGTATCAGGCAAAGTCATCGGCGCAAAGGAGTTGAAGTTGATGGTCGACGCATCGTTGGACGGATGGTTGACGACAGGCCGCTTCAACGCGATGTTCGAACAACGCTTGGCGCAGTTTCTGGGTGTCAAGTATTTGATCACTGTGAACTCTGGCTCCTCTGCGAACTTGGTCGCTTTTTCCACATTGACCAGCCCCAAGTTAGGTGATCGCGCGATCAAGCCGGGCGACGAGGTGATCGGTGTCGCAGCGGGCTTCCCTACAACTGTTAACCCGATCCTACAGTTCGGCGCCGTGCCGGTGTTTGTCGATGTGGATTTGGCCACCCATAACATCGATGTGTCAAAAATTGAGGCCGCCATCACGCCCAAGACCAAGGCAATCATGCTGGCCCACAGTTTGGGCAACCCTTTCAACCTGGACGTGGTCACTGCGCTTTGCAAAAAGTACAAACTGTGGCTGGTCGAAGATACCTGCGATGCTCTAGGAGCGACCTATAACGGCCAACTGGTGGGTACTTTTGGCGACATTGCCACCTTGAGCTTCTATCCGGCTCACCACATCACCATGGGTGAAGGCGGTGCAGTGTTCACCAATAACGCTGAGCTAAAAATGATCGCGGAGTCCTTTCGTGACTGGGGTCGTGATTGCTATTGCCCACCTGGCAAGGACAACACCTGCGACAAGCGTTTCTGCTGGACCAAGCAGGAACTGGGTGGTGAACTGCCAGATAGTTACGACCACAAGTACACCTATAGCCACTTGGGCTACAACCTGAAAATCACCGACATGCAGGCCGCATGCGCGCTGGCGCAGATGGATCGGGTAGAAGAATTCATTGCTAAGCGCCGCGCCAACTTCGCCTATCTGAAGGCTAAGCTGGTGACACTGGAGCAGTTTTTTCATCTGCCGGAAGCAACGCCAAATAGCGAGCCGTCTTGGTTCGGATTCCCTTTGGTTCTAAAGGAAACTGCTGGGGTGAAGCGGACCGACCTGATTAACTTCCTTGAGCAGAACAAAATCGGTACACGTCTGCTGTTCGCAGGAAATCTAACCAAGCAACCTTATATGGTTGGGCGCAACTTTCGCGTCAGTGGTGAGTTGACTAACACCGACATCGTGATGAATCAGACCTTCTGGTTGGGTACGTTCCCGGCGCTAGGCGAAGAGCAGCTTGATTACATTGCGGCCAAGTTAGAAGAGTTTTTCGGGCTGAATTTCTGATGAACCGCTTCGAACTTCAACGTGTCTTGGCAGAAGATACTGCAGCTGTTCTGTTGCGCGATTTGCCTTGGGAAAAGTTTAGTGGACTTACTTTTGCAGTTACTGGGGCCGGTGGTTTCCTAGGTGGCTACCTTGTGCGAACATTATTAGGGCTGCATGCTGCAGGTCGTGTAGAACGTCCCGTCCGAGTGTTGGCACTCGTGCGTGATATTGATCGAGGACGCGAACGGTTGGGTCCTTTAACTGACAACCCAAATCTTGAACTTCGCACTTGGGACCTTAACGACATTGCTTTGCCTAATCTTGGTATTTGCCACTATGTCTTGCATGCCGCAAGCCAGGCCAGTCCACGGTTTTATGGGAGCGATCCGGTCGGAACGCTGATGCCAAACACGGTAGGTACGGCAAGTCTCCTGAAGGCGCTGCAAAGTTCCCCCGACCCACGTGGTTTTTTATTCGTCAGCAGCAGCGAAGTCTATGGACAGGTTAATGGTAATTGCAACCTTGCCGAGACCGATTACGGCCAACTCGATCCCGCCACGGTTAGAGCCTGCTATGCCGAAAGCAAACGAATGGGCGAGACGTTATGCGTGGCATGGCACCAGCAGTTTGGCCTCCCCACTTATATCGTGAGACCGTTCCACACCTATGGTCCTGGACTGCTTGCGAATGACGGCAGGGTTTTCTCTGATTTCGCTTACAACGTGGCTCGCGGCGAAAATATCGTGATGATGAGCGATGGCTCGGCACGACGTGCGTTCTGCTACGCATCAGACGCCATCGCCGGCTTTTTTTCTGTGCTACTTAACGGACAACCTGCTACGCCGTACAACGTTGCCAACCCTGCTGGTGAACTCTCCGTGATGGAGCTGGCCGAACTCCTCGTGGGTCTATACCCAGATAGGGAGCTGAGGGTGGATCGTCGAATGCCACCCGAAGATCGCAATTACATGACCAGCACCTTTAGTCGTCTCGTTCCTGACGTCCGCCGGCTGTCAAGTCTAGGCTGGTCTGCTCAGGTTACACCTCACCAAGGATTTCGCCGAATGATCGAGGCAATTACACCATGACCCATTCAATTCAATCTCTCAAAGACCAGTTCGTCGCTGGTACGCTCGGCAAGCCAGAGTTTATACAGCGGGCATTGCAGGTGCACCGGCATCTCTTCGACTACGTCGGGGTCACGCAGAGCACAGACCTGCGCGAGATCCGAATTGGAGAGGATGGTGTTCGATTTCGAATCGGCGAGGATGACATATGGTTGTTTGCCCCACCCGAAGAAGGCCGGGTTGCACCAATCGAAGTCATGAACTTCGACCGCTACGAACCTGAAGAGACCCGCATTATGGATCTGCTCAGTGAGGGCGCAACCCAAATTCTCGATGTCGGCGCCAACATCGGTTGGTATGCAGTCCGATTCGCCAAGCGCACACCGAACAGCTTGGTCCATGCCTTCGAGCCAATGCCTATTAGCCATTCTTTTCTACAACGCAATATTGCAATCAATGAAGTCGCCGGCCGAGTCCGTTCTTATAACTACGGTTTGTCAGATGTCAGTGGTAGCTTCGACTTTTTTATCGCGCCTACAAGTGGCACGAACGCTTCATTGCTAAATGTTGCAGCAGCGACGGATGTAAGGACCGTGGTGGGCCTGACTCTCACCTTAGATCAATGGTGTTCGAACCATCAGGTCAAGCCCGACTTCATCAAGTGCGACGTAGAAGGCGCAGAACTTCTCGTGTTCCGTGGTGGACGTGAAACTCTGAGTGAACACCGCCCAGTGGTGTTTGCCGAACTGCTTCGCAAGTGGTCGAAACCATTTGGATATCACCCCAATGACATGCTCGCTTACTTTGCCGACTTGGGTTATGAATGTTTTGCTGTTGGCCAGTCCGGTGTCCGGCGCATTGATACAGTCAAGGATGAGACGCCAGAGACAAACTACGCATTCATTCACAAAGTCAAGCATGCCGAATTGAGCCGCAAGTTGGAGGCTCTATGAACGATTCCCGGACTTTGGCTAAGAATATTCGAGTCCAAGCTTTACAGATGGTGCATCAGGCCCGAGCCTCACATATCGGTTCTGCGCTTTCCATTTGCGACATCGTTGCGGTTCTCTATGGACAAATAATGCATGTCGACCCAAAGCAGCCCAAGTTGAACAACCGCGACCGGTTCATACTGAGTAAGGGGCATGCCTGCGTTGCTGTCTACGCTGCACTGGCCGAAACGGGCTTTTTTCCGCGAGAAGATCTGCTGCAGTACGGACAAGATCATTCGGTACTGATGAACCACATCAGTCACAAGGTTGCAGGGGTTGAGTTTTCAACTGGCTCACTGGGCCATGGCCTCCCTTTTGGAGTCGGTAAGGCTATGGCTGCCAAACGATCACAACAGCTATGGCGTACCTTTGTGCTGCTGAGCGATGGCGAACTGGGTGAGGGTTCAAATTGGGAAGCCATGATGTTCGCAGCCCATCACCAATTGGACAACCTGATTGCGATCATTGACTACAACAAGTTGCAAAGTCTGACCACAGTCGATAAGACGCTTCGAATTGAACCACTTGCCGACAAGGCTCGTGCATTTGGCTGGGCCGTACATGAAGTGGATGGACATGACCATGCTGCACTGGCAAGCCTGCTTGCGCAGCTCCCTTTTGAAACCGCCAAGCCCTCATTCGTGATTGCGCATACAACCAAGGGCAAAGGGGTCAGCTTCATGGAAAACAGTGTCGACTGGCATTACAAATCCCCATCCGCGGATCAATTGGCTCAAGCACTGGGAGAACTGAACCATGCGTAATGCCTTCATTCAGGAACTGGTGACACTGGCCCGACTGCATCCGCAAATCGCCCTGATCGTTGGTGACTTGGGTTACTCGGTCATCGAGCCATTTGCCGATGAGTTCCCCGACCGGTTCATCAATGCCGGCGTGGCCGAGCAAAACATGACCGGCCTGGCTGCTGGTATGGCGTCCGAGGGCTATCACGTCTTTACTTATTCCATCGCCAATTTCCCGACTTTTCGCTGCGCTGAGCAAATCCGTAACGACGTGGCTTATCACAAACTGCCGGTGACGGTGGTGTCGGTGGGTGGGGGCCTTGCATATGGCTCACTGGGCTACTCGCATCATGCTGTGCAAGATTACGCGCTGCTCAGGATACTTCCCAATATGCTAATCGCTGCCCCAGGCGATCCAATGGAGGTGCGAGCCTGCATGCGCTATTTGGTAGAGCACCCTGGGTCGTCATATTTGCGACTGGGGAAAGCTGGCGAGCCCAACTTTCATTCATCCCCGCCTCAGGTGGTACCAGGCAAGTGGTTGAAGGTTAAAACAGGTGACGACAAGCGGGCCCTGCTCAGTACCGGAGCTGGCCTTCAAATTGCCATGGACTGGATACAAACCAGTGAACATTCAGCCCGAACGGTTTACTCGATGCCTTTGTGGTCGATGGCAGACAAGATGGCACAGGGTGTGCAGCTGAGTGCCCACGAGGAGGTTCTGACAATCGAAGATCATTTGCTGGATGGCGGCTTCGGATCATGGTTGCTGGAGGCCCGCGCAATGACAGACACTTCGACTATCGTACGCCCGATCGCACTCAGTCCTGATGTCTGCGGCACAGTTGGCAGCCAAACGACACTCAATCGATTGGGTGGTCTTTACCCCAGATAAAGATCTGCTGGTCACGATCACTTTGGAAATCATTGCCTCTTATCCATGAGCCTACGCATCACCTCCACGCCGGTCAGCCAGGCTATCAACAGGGCCCTTACAGCGCACCCCGCGGCCCCCGTTCCGACTCAAGTGAGTGCTGTGAAGGGTGTGAGTCGCGGCAATGCCGTGTCTGCGCCAAGCCAAGTGCCGGCAAAAAAATCCTCAGACAAAACAAAAAGGCGCTCTTCAAAGCGCCTTTCACTGTTGGGTCTGGGAAACGAGGTGGATGTCTTGGCCTGACCCTCGGACAAAAGCCTTACCGCAACAACCTCAATACAGAAATAGGCGCCTGATTCGCCTGCGACAACATCGCTTTGCCCGCCATTTGCAGAATTTGAGCCTTGGCCAAATCGGCCGTGGCCTTGGCGTAGTCGGCGTCGACAATCTTGCTGCGTGAATCGTCCAGGTTCAACGACACATTGCTCGACACATCGCCTGCGTGGACCAGGCGGTTC
>Ga0255131_1000504_pt1 | contig 12796 bp, 13 predicted proteins | sample Law_Yuk_RepC_8d_FD_188554 | JGI IMG/M metagenome (GOLD analysis project Ga0255131, IMG submission 188554) | Freshwater microbial communities from St. Lawrence River, New York, United States - Law_Yuk_RepC_8d | ecosystem: Environmental > Aquatic > Freshwater > River | place: USA: New York... | reverse complement strand
ACCCCAGAACGATTCACTGTCTGAGGTGGCTGAGCGCTCCCACGGCCGTCGGCGCATTGGATTTGTGTGGCGCGGCAACCCACAGCACAAAAACGACCGACGGAGATCGATGCCGATCTTGGAGTTCTCTCGTCATTTGCCACTACACGATGCCGATTGGGTCAGCTTGCAGGTAGGTGGAGATGTAAAGGGGGAAATTCTGCAACTCAATCAGCACATCAAGCAAACCCAAAACCAATTTGAAACTAAAACTCAACAGCGAAATACCCTACCGATAATTTATGATCAAGGGAGCCAATTCCGAGATTTTAGCCACACTGCCGCCGCAATCGCGTCGACGGATGAAGTCTTCACCGTAGACACGGCGGTGGCGCACTTATCTGGATCAATGGGCCACCCCATGAAACTTTTGATTTCCCATCCCCCAGATTGGAGGTGGGCTTCTAACTCAAAAAACAACCATTGGTACAACAAAATTGAGTTCGTGCGAATTTAAAAATAGAGAAATCAATTCAAAAAAAAGCTATCAATGAAGCCTCTTGTAAATATATACCGTAAAATCATTATCCAAATAGTCATGCCTGATCACAAAACACTGGATATCGCCACCTAACACAGAAATTAATTCACAAACACTTGCATACTTAATACCTGGTTTTTTGAAGCCCCGACTTCTCTGTGACAGCAAATTAAACGCAACACCTTTAATAGATATTCGAAGCATCTCCCGAATTTTTGAACGCACATCCTTCTCCCAACCCTTACAAAAACAAAAAATTCCTGATGCGAACACCCAATCAAAGGAGCCATGAACAGCATTTATACCACAACATATTAATCTAGCATTGGGATATTTAACCTTACCTTGATCCACAACAGATTGCCTTAAATCTATCCCAGTATAATTCGCTACTAACCTGGACATATCCCCAAAACCACAACCAACGTCAAGGACACTATCGCCGTTGGCATAGCCATTAATCTCCAACAGAACTCTAAACCGAATCTGCTGAGATTCATAGCTCCCCCAACCCAAAGACTGAACGCCTACGAAGGAGCCAAAACGAGTCAGGTATGCATTTTCCAAGTTCATTTAGCCAAATACAAATAGAGGTCCAGATTTTTATTATACCAGAAGCGCGAATTTAAAACATGTCTAGCGAGATAATATAACCCCAAAGTTTTCAAACATCATGTAGGGCCTCCCAACTTTCCTAGCTAGCGAAGTGAGGAGATTTCTCTCCGCCTTTCTCCACGTGTCATCAATAACGATAGGGATATTATTATTAAATAAATCTATATTTAAATAAAAACCCCACCGATTCCCTTCGCCCGCAGGCCCATCGACTAAAATGCAATCATATTCCAAAGGCAACCGATCAACTAGACTATTAACTGAATACCAATTAGTATTCGGATCAATAGGCGCATGAATATAATTATTATGATAAATATTCAAAAACTGCGACTTATCCTCAACCGAGTAAACAATGTATCTTTCAGACAAATATTTAGTACTCACATGGCCAGCACCAAGTTCCAACACTTTCCCTCCAAAAGGAATGTTATTTAAAAACCAATCGAACAACTCTTTTGTAATCCCTGATCCACCGAATTCCATAGTATCAAAGTTAAAATTAAATCTCAAACTAAATAATCTCAAACCACAAAAACCTCGTCAGGCCGCGGTAGAAAACCGTATATGTACTTGTATATTTCAACAAAACGAAATGCATTTGATTTACAAGGCCGCAAGAAATTGCATGCAACATATCTTCCACTATGTAGTTTTTCTTCATCGATATTCCACCACGACCTGTCAATCCAATCAGTAAGTGGATTGACACCTCGAACCTCTTTTTGCACGATGTGATCTAAATCATTAATTTCAATCAACGCACGAATTAGAGACTCATCTGAAAACAATGAAGGTTCATTAGATATATCCTCCTTTACATCAAAAACTCGCGTACCAACAAACGATTCCACCAGCTCAGAATCGGACAATTTTTTCGGATTGATCAATTTCTGGAACAACCACCCCTCAGCAGTCATATTGCTAATTGGAAACTTCCCTCTGCTATTACTGTATCCATCGGCATGATACACCTCGTGACCAATTGCAAGAAGCTTTTTAAGTTTACGACGTTTGGCTAAACCTTCTACAAAATTAGACTGCAGAGGAATTGTATCAATGTCTTCAATCATGCAGACCTGGTCACCCATTTGTGAGGCAAGTACAAATCTTGCCAACTTTGCTTGGTTGGGAACCGGAATCCCCGGGATCTGTTGAATCCTATAGACCTCACCGAAGTGCCTCAAGCGGGACATTAGTGGATGACTATCAGGCCGACTTGTAACTAATGCTAAAGTCGGCTTTATTCCAAAAAATTTTAACCATGCTCGAGAAACACACGGCCAAAAATTTAGAAAATGTGGAGAATCATCTGAGCTAACAATGACACGATCAAATAATTTATTTACCATAGTTCAAATAGAATCCAGCAAATGACAGCGATCATCTTCGGCTATATGTTGGAACTCAACATGTATACCTTCCGCATTAAACTTGTCAACTTCTAAGTATTTTCTACCCCCAATACCAGATAAATATGTCTTTGCATTAAAATATTTGCATAATTCCACCAATCTGTCAGATGCTAACAAACTCGTAGGAAAATCGTATTCAACCAAGGTTTTAATCTGGAGAATTTCGAGCGTTTTTAATATAATACTAATATTAGAATCTACAAGGCTCCCCGAAATACAACTGTCATAAATATCCAAAACCGGTTTTTTATCTTTCAACGATTCCTTTATTCTAAGCCAATCGTCAATATGGTTACAGTATCGCTTTTCAATAATTGGATGTCGACCTTTGTTTACACTCATCGTACGCCACCGATCACGGTAGAAAAAGCGATTCTGATAATTACTCTTTTCATATTGACAGTGACGGAGTAAAATAAAAATATCTGAATTCCTAATTTTGTTAAAAAAAGGAACCCAAGGAATAAAATTTGGCTGATGAATTGATACGACCATATTAGTTTCCACCTCCAACTATTGATACAAACTCATCCAAACTGAAATCATGTGTGTGAAAATAATATTTAAACTTGTCCTGAACAATTTTTTCATAACACAGATGTCGCCAACCATCCTCAAACCTAATCAATTTAATGCCAGCTTTAAAACATATATCTTCCGTATCATCATCATATTTATTAAAAGGTGGAATATAAGTTTTGGCACCAACCAAACTGCAAGATACTAGAATACTCAGTTCCTGAACATCTCGATGCAGCAAGCGATGATCAACATGAATTAAACCGTGCCCGGCTAGCTGGATCTGGGATCCATAATTCCTAACTAATTCTTGAATGACACTAGGGACGCCACACTTATCAACATTATAAAAACAGCGATAATCACTGTACGCGTTAAAGATCGCCGGGAAAATACGCTCGCGAGCGCATCCTGTGTATTGAACCCCATCCATATCACAAACTAGTGGCGATATTCCAAGTAAAAAATTTGATTTAGGATATGCTCGATCTAACACCGAAATCATCCGAAAGAGTTTATCTGGGCAACTGTTAAGACTTATGTCGTCAATGCGAAATGTTTTCATTCAGCTTGTAGCGATTTTATGATTAACCAACCACCGAAAATACAATTTATTTGCTCCTAGATTAAATTATTAAAAAGCGAATTTTTTAAAACAAATTAATGGTAACCGACCGGAATTTCGTTGGCCTTATTTTAGAAATCTAAATTTTAGTAAACAGTAAAGACTGCGCCGATTATTTAATATTTTTTTGTTTTTCACCTTCTTTAACCAACAGAACCCAGCGAGAAAAATCAATCAAAACCGCAGCAGACTGTATTATTTTATTTTCTAATTTAATCAACACACTACAGTCAACTCGAGTGACTTACGAATTATAATACCGACTATTTGTTTGTATAAATAATACGTTTCTGATTTCGCATTTTTTTTCGAACACAATTGGCAGCTGATATAATTTTCATAATCCCCATAGCATATCCACATCGTGTTGACTGTTGAATCTATCAAACTGATCAAACACTTGACCGACAAACCATACACCTCCATTTTTATCCCCTCTTTTGGCCTTCTCAGGGAATGGTTTACCTGTAAAAAACGGATCATGTATGATGGCTGTTAACTGTCCTTCAATATATTTTTGCCACACCCAATCCTTAAGAAATTGCTGGTCCTGTCCCTTTAAACTTGTCGGTTTAAACTTTCTTATTGCGTGGTCGATACCTTTGAGCCTCCCGCCCTTTACCCCCCACATTCCCCCCAAAATTGGAACCCCGTGGTAGGGATGATCACGCATCACATGTAAATCAGCTCCGCTCGCCAACCATTCATCGACAGCAACCTTCTCTCGTGCGGACAGTCTTGAATCTGTATCACGACTAATCATGTATTCAACTCCAACCTGATCGGCTGGTAGAAACCGGTGAAACATACCCCTGTTGTCCAGCTGATTATATTCGTCCGAAACCATTCGCACATCAACATTCGGCATTTCTATTAGCTGATTAACAATCGAAATCGGAACCGACTTGAAGCAATAAAATACACAAACCCAATTTGGAAACAAGTCGGCCGCAATTACAGCATTCTTAACAGCTCCAACTGTGTAAATAGGATTCGAACCCCATAGGCTAAACGAGATAATTTTCATTGACGCTCCCGAGGAATCAACGATGCTGTAGTTTTGCTGCTGTAAATATAGCGATGCAAGACAGCGTCGATATGAATCTCAGATTTTATTTTTGGGTACAACCGCAACAGCCAATCAATATCTTCAGTTGATTGACCATTTTTTCCATAAACAGAATTAAACTGCTCACTAAGAGCCAACTCACGTCTCCACAAACACATATGGTAAGGTGGACGTTTGATGTTCATCAAGCTACCAAATTGATCTCGAACCAGTTCCCCGTGAGGATGTCCTATTCCAAAATTTACTATCATAGAATCGCCATCAATTAGGCAATGTTGTTTGAACGTGATGCAATCTGGAGAATTACCACTATCAATCACCCCTATTAATGCATCAATATAGTCTTCTCCAACATCATCGTCATCATCCAGGAAGGCGATATATTTACCACGAGCAGATCGGAGCAGATCGTTACGCTTATCTGCGATACTTTTAGAACAATTATCCATCAACACTAATAATTCAACGCTTTCACATTCACTTAAAACAGCGACCTGCGCTTGCAGTTTATTAAATAATCCGATCATTTGAGAATTCCTTGATGGAATAGATAAAATCAATACGCTTAACTTTATCTTATCATTTGGAACTGGCATATTACTCCCTTTTAATTATACAAACTAAAAACCTTCCCCCCAAGGATCGTGAAATGATTCATACAATTCCCCATATTTATCTTCGTATCTTGAAACCCCATGCCCGAATTAATTATAAATTGCACACCGAAAATTGTTACGCCAGACTTGATCATGGTCAGCTATAATTCCCCCGGGTCTAGCTTAATGATATCAAGCCTCTACATGCATTACAGCAATTTTACCCCAATGATCACCATCCATAACCACCAAATCACGTATATTGTCTTGATAAACTTTCTGAAGTTTAAACGTAATCTAAAAACAGCGAATTAACCAATTGTTTGAGTGGATCAATATTTGAAATACAGGTATTAAACAAAGTTCCATTTTAAATTTTTTACCTTTGCAGTGCTGCTTTTCAAGCTTACTGACCATTTGGCAATGCAGTCAAAATAAACAATTTTGCCAAAATTAGGTATTTTTAGAGCTGCAGATTCTATCGGTCTGCATTTCTCTGACCCAATTTTAAAATATTCGATTCCTGTAGAGAATGCCTTCACAATTTTTGAATACAGTGAATAGGAAATAGTTGATCGCTTCATTTTTTGTCACTAAATGCTCGATTTTGTTTCGACTCATTAACTAACTCCAAATTAAAATTTTTCGACCTACGTAGTTTAAAAACCTCAAAATCAACATCGTACATTTTTGGATTTTCATTACGAGCGTGGAGCTCATCAAAAGGTTGTGCGGTCCATTGGTGTTGAATAATGCAGATGTCACACCGCCTAAACTTTCCTAGCCTTTGAAAGACCTCCGTCTGCTCATTATCACAGAAAAGCGATTTGTATTCCGGATTGTAAATATATCCAATTCTTCGATATAATCCAAACCCCATAACCGAGAGTGTCATCAATGGATCCTCCTTGGGTCTCAATCCATCCCAAAACTTAATAGCACCGTCATAATTTGGAAAAGCCTGCTGGAATGCAGCAAAAATAATTTTGTCGTATCCCATCATTACTGGTACCATGTCATCTGAAGCGAGCAGCAATACATCGCCGCTTTCTCCTTCAAGATCCGCGTTGCAAGCCTCTATTTTTGTTTTTGAGTTACCGTAGGCCCATTTGATGTCTGCGTTTCTTGCTCGCGTTTCTAGCCACTCCCGTATTTCAGGGTTGTTCATACTCACGTCATCATTGTCCATGGTGATGACAAAGCGAACTTGGTGCGTCCCACTCAAAAAAGTTAAATACCTCGTGAAAACGGACTTGAACTTTTCCGGCCGATTGCGCGTCGGAAATTTGATTATGAGTTTACCCATAGAGAGTTGCACCATTCTACTTTTAACCTTGACTTAGATTTTAGCTGCAACGCATTTGCATTTCCATCAACCAGCCTTCGGCAACCTGATTGGAATCTGGATATTTAACAATTAAGCGATAGCCGTGCTTGATTATTTCAATTGCGTTTTTATGAGTCTTTGATTGTCTTTTTAAAAATTCCAGCGCCGCACCGATTTGACCATTAGCATCAAGACATTCCGAATAAGCTAATATAATCCGAAGGTCCGAACTCGATCTGTTTAACACTTTCTCGAAATTCGGAATTGCTTCTCTAAATCGCCGATTTAGATACAACGCCTCGGCTAATAGTGCTTCTGCAGCATCACTCATGGGATCAATCGCCGAAGGAAACAATGTCGCTTCCTCTCTTCGTGAATACGCCTGTTGCAAATCGTTCAATGCATATTGAGGTTGGCGTAGATGGATAAGGGCTCTGCCTCGAACCAGTAGTTGACCTGGGGTCAGGGGCTGTCGCATAGCGAGGTCGCTGGTTAAGACATCCAAGACTTTCTCGTACTGCTTGTCTGCTAGCAAATAGCCGGAATATTGAGTCAGCAGTGTTTCGCGAACTTCATCGGTGATAATTTGATTAGGTTGGGTCTCGGCTAGGTTCAGTGCCTTGGCGTAGGCGTCAAAGGATTCTGCTAGTCGATCCATGCGACGCAGTTCCAAGCCCAATTGCATATAAAAATAGGCTTCATTGGGCCTCTCTTCGAGGGCTTTTAACAGGAGCTCGTAGTTCCGCTGAACTTTGTTCCGTTCTGATATCACTTCAGCGGTATAACCGTGATGGAGAATCAGCAAATCTCCCACGCTGATGTCCATCTGCCATTCCTTGGAAACCTTCAGGAGGGCTGTGTAAACGCCCTCATGCACACATCCTTGGAATTGAATGGCTGGGATGTTGCGAAACAGCCTCGGGAGGATGGACTTGGATACCTGGCCTTGATGGGTGTTGATCAGCGGCAGGCGGATCAGGGCCACATTGTCGCTATTGACCAACGCGGGGAGGTTTTGCTTCTCGGCCGGGCTCAATTCTTCGTCAGCGTCCAGAAAGAGGATCCAATCTCCAGTGGCCGGGGAGATGGAGGCGTTGCGGGCGGCGGCGAAGTCGTTGCACCACTCGAAGTGACCCACATGAGCGCCATGCTCACGGGCGATTTCCACGGTTCGATCGGTGGATCCCGTGTCGATGACGATGAGTTCGTCGGCGATGTCCTTCACCGAGGCGAGGCATTGCCCCAGGAAGCGCTCCTCGTTCTTGACGATCATACAGACGCTCAGCCGGGGCTTCCGGTTGGGGTCCGGTAACGCCGGCCAAGCGATCGGGTTGGCCTTCTTCCGCTGTTTGCGGTGGGCGTTGAGCGTGCGCTCCAAGGCCGCAACCACCTGCTGGGCGGTGGTCCATTTGGGCGTAAGAGCCAAGGCTCGTCGGGCTGCCCTCAGGCCGGCCTCGGGGTCGCCAACCGCCACGGCGGTACTGGCCATCTGGATATAGGCCTCGGGATGAAAGGGGCGGAGGGCAATGGCCTTCAGAGCCTCGTGCCACGCTTCCACGTAACGCCCGGCGCGCTCGGCCTCAACCGCTCGGACCAAAGAGCCGATTTCGGTCACCGGTGTGGGTGAAATTACGGGTGGCTGAGCTTCCATGGCGTTGTTCCCACCGCCTCAGATTCGCCCTCAATCGTGTGCCAAGACTGGCAAAACGAGGCTGAATTGGACGGCAGCAGCCTCTTATCGCAGCAGAAATCAGGCCGTCTGAATCGGTCACCCTACGGTTCCAACGCTCGCTTCATTTCAGAGATCGTCAGTTGACCCTCGAAATTTGATTCATGACCAGAGTTTTGAGCGCACCAGCGGTGCTCTGCCAACTCATCTGCCCTGCCATTTCTGCGCCACGCAAACCGGTCGCCTTCGCGGTCTTACGCTCACAGTAGATTCGTTCCAAATGCTCAATGATTTCAGGGACTGACGATTCGCCCCAGCCCGTCAAAACTTGCCCGGGGTTTTGCATTCGATGGACAGGACCTTGTTGAATCAGCGGGTAACAAACCCCTTCCTGGATAAGGTCCAAGTGACCGGTATTGGCAGAAAGAATCACCGGCATGCCGCAGGCCATGCATTCCATCGCGACCAAGTTGGTCCCACCCTCTCCCCGGTTTGGAAAAATACCGACGTCCATTTCGCGCAGTATCGGGGGAAGCTGCGAGTTCGGCACCGATCCCAGATCCAAATATTGACCCTCGGGCACACCAGCATTTCGAGCCCATCTGACGGTGTCCAATCTTCCATTTTCGTTTAAGGGAACAGGTCCAAAACGACTCTTGCTACCCATGGATAGAGCCGCTTGCGGCCAAGGGCTATGCCAAGCAGTCACCAAAACAGCATCGCTATGTCTGCGTGTGAACTCAGACGCAGCCTCCAAGACCAGATCCTGACCTTTTCTAAACTCCAACTTGCCACCTGAGAACATCATGAACCGGTCATTGAACAGGCCCGATCGCGGCGCAACATGGAACAGTGTGGGGTCTATCCCCTGAAGAACGGTAACCACAGCTTCAAGGCCGTACCCTCGTAGCACTTGCTCATTCCAAGATGAACCAGTGACGATCAGCGGAAATTCCCGCGCTCGGTCGATCGCATCAGGACTGATATTGGGATCCTCAAAGAATGTGATCCCAATGGTTGGCGTACCATGAATACTTTTACCGCAAGCGGTTGTTGACCGGTTGAAGTCGTTCCCGAGACCGACGAGTAAAGGCACATCAATTCTCGCTTCAGAATTCAGTTTTAAATGGTCTTTTAATCGTGTTTCAAACGAGGCGCTTTCAGAGAAAAAGTGATTGAGGATGTTTTTCTTGAGAGGGTCCAAAGAAATTTCAGATAAGCGCAACGGCAAAGAACAGACCGGTTCAAGATCCGGATCCAAGCTCCAATTGAGGGCCAAGTTAAGCCCGTAGACACCCCATCCATAAAAACTGGATATGCCCCAATGAATTAAAACCTGACTACGCATAGAACCCGATTCCATTAAGATTTGTTAATTTAAAATCAACCACTGCACAATTGTTCTTGATGTTGGCGCCTCAAAACCCTTATGCATTAACCGCTATTTTTGAACCAAGATTAGTTGGTTAACGGTTTTCCAGAACGCTTTGGCATTCAGGTCCAGTTCAACGCAGAATCAGCGCTATTAAATGATTTTAAACTAAATTTTAGAACTAAACCGTCCACTAAAATCGCGCAGCAGAAATCAAGCCATCCATAACCAACGCTAAAATCCTATTCAATGCTCGTCTTTGAACACCAAATCCAAACCAACAGGCTTCAATAAATAACACAGTCAAATCAGGGCACGTTTTTTGCTGCAATTTTAAAATTTGAATGAAACCAAACAAACTCTATGAGTGATGATTTTAACAGGCACGCCTTGATCAATAGTTTAGGAGTTATCCGAGATCACCACCCCGACCTGCTAGCCATTGGTGTTGAAATGGCTCGAAAGGTAGTCTCCGATAAGATTCGCGCCCAGCTTTCCAATCAGGTTGCTTACGGACCTTTCAAAGGTCTCCGCCTGTCCGCGCAAAGCGTTTGGAGCAGCAGTGATTCTGGGAGCATGCTTCTGGGATTGTATGAACAAGAGGTGCTCAATATTTTATCGTTAATAGGTAAAGCGGACAGAACCTTTGTCAATCTAGGCGCTTCCGATGGCTACTATGGTATAGGCGTTTTGGTAGCAGGTCTGTACGGTCATTCATATTGTTATGAATCAAACGAGAATAGCAGACGTATAATTCAAGAGACAGCCACTCTCAATTATGTAAGTGAAAAGATCACCGTTTTTGGTAAAGCTGAAAGAGGTTTTTACAATCAGATCCCATCGGATCGGATCGATAAAACCACCCTACTGATAGATATAGAAGGTGGAGAGTTAGATATAATTGATAAGGATTTTTTCAAAACACTGTCAACTGCGGATATCATTGTCGAACTTCACCCGTGGGTCACCGATTTCCAACCGAAGATTTCGAACATCATTATCGAAAGTCAAAACACGCATGATGTCTTTGAGCTCACTACAGGGAACAGAGATCTATCATACATAACTGAGGTGCAAGGTTTCCACGATAGCTACCGCTGGCTGCTTTGTTCAGAAGGAAGGCCGATGCAAATGTCGTGGCTGCACTTCAAACCGAAAGCCTCAGTCTAGCACATGCAAGGTCTGAGAAGGAAAAAGCGTTGAGGTCCCTTCGGGCTGCCCAACTCCCGGTGAGGATCGAGTTCCTAGCGGTCCAGGCCTGCCTAGTCTGGCAACCTGGGGGAATGGACGGTGGGATGCCGTCCCTACCGATTGCCGCTACCCGCTTTCGCGGCCCTCTAGGACGCACGTCCCACGGGGCTATTGCAGAAAGGGGCCAAGGATATTCACTGAGGTCTTCGCGCCAGTCTTCAGTCAGAGCGTCATGCTCCCATTCCCAGTCCCACCAGCATCCACCGTCACGGTTTGAGATGCAGGAACTGTAGGCCCGGGAAACGGGCGAATTCGGCGTCGAAGGAGACAAGGCGGCTGCCGCTGGTAATGGCGAAGGCAGCTAGGTAGGCATCGGTCCACATGCGGTTGGGCAGATCCACTTCGGTGGTGAGGGAGTGGAACGTGGTTTCCAGATGGGTTGGTTCAGTCAGAAACCGGATATTGGGCAGCGCTTTGAACTCCTGGTAAATGGACCAAGCAGCGGCATGGGTCTTGGGGTTCGCAACGGCTTTGTGGCTGGTGGTCAGGCGCAATAAACCCAACATGGTCGCGCGACAAAAGGCAAAATGCCTGGCTCCATTTTGGCTCCAATAGGCGCGCGCCACGGGGTGATGAAGGTGCCTCTGATCCACCAGTGACAACCAGAGATTGACGTCGAGTAAATCGATCATGGGTTAGGCCTCGTCTGCCCCATGACGCGGTGGTGTTTGTCCAGGTCTTCTTGGTCCAAGATCGCTTCGATTTCGGCGTTGGTGCGCGAGGGGGTCGGTGGTTCGCTGGGAACACGCTCCCAGGCAACGGGGAGCGGGTGAGGATTCGCGTACGGCGCGTTGTCGCTCGCCTGCGTGGGCCGCCCCCGCAATCCAGCCTCGATGTAAGTGGCGAGTAGTTCCTTGAGCGTGACGCCCTCTTGGACGGCACGGGTTTTGACCTCTTTAAAAAGGGGGTCGGGCAAATCTAAGGTGGTTCTCACGCACACATATTGATGCGGAAATGTGGAAATGCAAAAATTTCCTCTCGGGATGGATCGAGTCCTCTCGGTCCATTTCTTGCCTAGCCCATCTGCTCGGGAGTGGACGGTGAGACACCGTCGCTGCCGGATGCTGGGGCGGGTCTACCGACTTGGGGTTCTGTGCTCTTTCGAAGCCTCGGCTTCCCTGCTCCCGCCCGATGTTCGTATGCTCGGGCATGGGTATGGACAAGGACGAGGTCGCCGCGGTGCTGTCGGAGATCGGTACATTGCTGGAGTTGAAGGGAGAGAACCCCTTCAAGACCCGGGCTTACCACAATGGAGCCCGCATTCTTGAGGGGCTGACCGAGCCGCTGGAGAAGCTCGTGGCCGAGAACCGCCTCGGTGAACTCAAGGGCTTCGGTGAGGCGCTCCAAGACAAGGTCACCCGCTTGGTCACCACCGGCACCCTGCCCTATTTCGACGAACTCAAGGCCTCGCTACCACCGGGACTTCCAGCCCTGTTGGAAATCCAAGGCCTCGGGCCGAAGAAAGTGAAACGCCTGTACGATGAGTTGGGAATTGATTCGATGGAGAAGCTGGAGGCGGCCTGCCACGCTCAAACCATCGCCGGCCTGGAAGGGTTCGGTGAGAAGTCCCAAGCCAAAATCCTCGAGGCCATTGCCTTCAAACGGCAGTTCGCTTCGCGCCACCGCCTCATCGACGCCTTGGTTTGCGCCGATCCCATCCTGGAGTCCCTGCGCGGACATCCTGATGTCACTCGCTGCTCGACCGCCGGAAGTCTGCGGCGCTGGAAGGAAGTGATCGGAGACATCGACTTCCTGGTGTCCTCCAAGAACCCGACGTCGGTCATCGCCTTTTTCGTCGAGCAACCCGGCGTGAAGTCG
>Ga0255131_1000499_pt1 | contig 12936 bp, 5 predicted proteins | sample Law_Yuk_RepC_8d_FD_188554 | JGI IMG/M metagenome (GOLD analysis project Ga0255131, IMG submission 188554) | Freshwater microbial communities from St. Lawrence River, New York, United States - Law_Yuk_RepC_8d | ecosystem: Environmental > Aquatic > Freshwater > River | place: USA: New York... | reverse complement strand
GGGGTTAGTAAACGAATTAGATGCATTATCACCTACCTCTTCTGCCGCAAAGGATTGTGATGATGGTTTTTCTAAAGGATTACCATGATCTTCTGTATCCCCAGGAGTAGATCTATGAACCGACCCAGAATCTGAATGAGTTCTAGATAAATTCTCAACTTCAGTAGATTCTGGATTTTCCTGCGGTTCTGGTACAGGCCATAGTGGAAGAGGCTCTGGCGACAGAGGTGGTTGCGGGAAAGGCTCTGGCGGCAGAGGCTCTGGCGGCAGAGGCGGTTGTGGGAAAGGCTCTAGCGGTAAAGGTGGTTGCGGGAAAGGTGTAGGAATATGGCCTGATCCAGACATGTTAGATAGCATAGATATCCTATCCACTTCGTTATCATGACGCATACGTAAGTCTTGATTGTAGAGTTCAGATCCTTGTGGGTCCAACTCAGGATTCGGGGGATTGAGTAATGGATCATGATCAATCCCTTTTTCTGTAATTCCTAAGTAATCTGACACTTTCCTTGCGATTTTGTGGATACCCCCACCGTATCTTTTGGTACTATTTAAGCCCTCTTGCAACCCTCCTTTACCAGGTTTCAAAGGATTATCATCCCCACCAATACCTAATGCTTTCTCTTTGTTCATTATAGTCTGTTCGTGGTTCTGCAACGCTGCCCTACTGCTCCTCCTATTGTGTGCTTGTTCTTGTTTTAACCTAGCTTGAGTTTTATCATCCATACCCACTCTACTTAAGACACTCTGACCGATAGATTTTGCCATACCAACACCAGTTGATATAGACGACGCAGAGCCGCCAGCAGATGTTAAGCGTGATGCTATGCTACTTGCCAGATCAGCATATCCATAAAGCGCAAATGCTATTATCACAAGCCCTAACATAGAAGATAAATCCATACCTAATTGCCCCAAAGAGCCACTATTATCTAAACCCCATGGACCAAACCAGTAAATGCAAAATAGCGGTATATTCTCAAGACCAGGAAATGGCAATAGACCAGCAAATGGCAAGGAAAATGATAATGAACATTTCCAGCAGGCGCTATAACTCAACACATTATCTAAATATAATGTAAAGATTTGCGTCAAAACAATAATTCCTATCATTAAAATCACAGGCTCCATCATAAATCTGAAGACCGCCTTATACCACCCCTCAAATAGATAATATGTCTGCTCAAACAACATAAAAGTCAGAAATATAGGTGTCAGGCTGATTAAGAATGCTGTAGCAACCATAGCGATTATGTATACAGCTACAGCTCTAAGGCCAACGATAATTAAAATGACCACTCCCGCACCTATTATGATAAAATATATTATCCCTACCATTCCTATGCCCATCACTGCCATAAGCTGTATAGCAAATGTTTGTGTAAAGAAGATTTTAGTAAAAATAGTATTCAAAAACATGAATGGAGCGGCCGCATTATTAGCATTATTCACAGAAGAAATATTATGAAACCCCCCAAAATTTGCAATTATCTGGTCGGTAAATCCTATGATAAAATTAAATATCGTATCATTAAACCACATAAACGTTTGGCCAGAAAGAAGACCCGCTATTATTCCTACTTTCGCTACTCTTATTAAAACATCCTGATAACTAGCTTTTACAATACCAGATAGGAACATAAGACCATATGTTATGATATATAATGTTAGAATTGCCTTTATATAATTAAAGAAATTACTACAAGAGCCATTGATCGTGTCATGAACATATGATCCATTTGGCTCCTTCTTTAAACAGAGAAGATTCTGGAAGATCTGCATCCCTGATATATTCACTCTCTGTTTGATCATACTCAATAATGGAGTTAACACTTTATCACTAAATGTAGCTCTTCCTACATTATAAGATAGGTTAATGCGATATGCTCCAAAACTATCCTTGTAATCTTCAAATTTATTATCTACTTTTAACCACAAATCACCACTATTGGGAGTTACAATACTTGTTGCACCATCCTTAGGTGCTGGCAAAGGTTGAGCCTGATTAGCAATATTTCGATCTATATTAGGGTCAGTATTAGAGACAACATATAATATTTGCCCCCGCTTTGGATATGAATCACTAATCACCTCTCCTTTTACACGTCTACATTTTGTATGTTTGACCTGAAATACATATCCTCCAGTATAATTTGTATGATCTGCACCGTAAAATTTATATTGTAAATAATTCACAGTAGCAGAATTATTACTAAATTGGGCACTATATAACTTTCGTCCAGTATATTCATCTGGAGAAAAATCGAGAACTGGATTTTGTATAGTAGCCCAAATACCATCAGCGTCATTACCTGCCGTAGCTGAAGTTGAGCTAATTCTTTGTCTTAACCCACCTGCATCTCGTGCTGAAAACCAATATTTGTAATTTGCAATACCATATTTTGTAACAAAATTATTAGCATATGCTTCCAATGTACCTGGATCACCTGCGGTACTTCCATCGCATATGCCATCTGTATAAGGCACATTTGGAAAAGGATTACCTTGTGATAAAGTCAAGCTTCCATTTTCTTTATATGGTAGTGGTAATGTTGAGAAGGTAGGAGTATCTATCGTACAACTATTGTAACAAGTGCCACCAAATATATGATCTAAGCAACCAAGAAAACTATCCCGACAACAATGTGTACCGCATCTGGCATCTTCAAAAGTAGCGCTTGTGCAACTGCTGATGAATTTTTGTTTGCTATTCCACATGCTCCATCTTCCACAGATTGGAGAATAGGATTGTTTATCCTCACTACAATCCGCTACAATAGTTTGTCCTGTAAATATGTTAGTCTCTGCTACGTTATTAATCAAACCAGCACTTAATGCACCTGAGGATGATTTGTTATCTTTCAAAATCACCTCTACTATATCACCTGTATATAATTCTAATATATTGCGCCAATCTTGAGTCTTAGCATCAAAAATTAACGTGACAGGAGGAGTGAGAGGATCCTCAACACGAGGAATAGATATAATAGCCCCGTTGGCATCTATATTTGTATTAGATCCGATATTATTCACTGGCAGATATGATTTACATAAACTCATTTCCCCATCTATTGTAATATCAACATTTTGATTAGCCGGAAGTGTTATATTCGCTCTTTTCCAACGACCATAACTACCAGCATCTCTTACAATAGTCTTTGCACCACCAACCATACCAACATTAGCACTATAATTAGCATCTGCGCGCAATGAAATATGACGACTTACGGTATCACTTGCAGAACTGGATCCATTGGTTAAATCATACCTATAAATACAGCCTGTATTAAAATCCATCATTCCGAGCATGGCAAATACACTTCCAAGGGTCAATAATAGTACCTCTACTATTACCACGCCTATCAGGATCATCATTATTTTATCTTTCATTGCCTAACTCTTATATTGTTTAGGTTATTTTACACCATTGATCCAAAATAAAGTAATACTAGGAGCAAGGCGCGCTGTGTATGTTTCATACACAAGCGCTGGAGCGAAAACGTAGTACTTATGTTCGATAAATGTTGTCATTCCGTAGTTTGTTGTGGGGCGGTATTATCTTTAACACCAGAATTCTTACCTTTGTCATCATCCTTCTTTAACTCAGAAGCGCCATCACTAGCCGCTGCCTTCCCCGCCCTTTGAGCGCCAGAAATAGCTGCTTTCACGGCCTGCTTAGTAGTATTCATGACTGCTTCCACTACATTAATTGATACACCCTTGACACTCACGCCACCAGACAGTTCAGATGCAAAATCATACACCATATCTGCAAAGAAATAGAAGATAATAGAAAATACCATTAAAAGCATAGCTTCTCCTGAAGCATTTAAAGTATCTTGAACATATGGAATTGAAAAAAGAAATAGGTTTAATGAATGATATCCTTCTCCAGAAATATAGGCTAAGATTTTATATCCGATAGTATTTGTGCAATCTGATATATTGCTCGGTAATACCATTTCGAATGTTCTATATATTTGCGTAGGATCGATGATATCACCAAGACCTTTATAATTATATTGATGTGTGATGAAGTTACACCCATTAGCACCACCAAATAATATCCCATCATACATTGTCATCATCAGAGCAACAAATCCACCTACTATCATAGGCTGCAGCGCACATCCCACTGTAGCTTTAAGCCAAGCATCAAAGTATTTTTTAGTATAATCAAATAATGCTAATGGAATAAAAATTGGTGATATATAAACCAACACGTGTAATGTCAGAAAACATACAACATATACACTGATAAAACCTGCTACCATAGAAAAACATATCATCACAAATACTAGCAACATCAATGAGACAGGCAAACTTCCCCCACACATCATTAACAATATAATAGGTAATAAGCCTATTTCAGGCGTGTCAGCTGTAATGTCTATATGATCTGGACCATCGATTAGACGAGTAATATTGCCAGTCGGAAGAATAGCTGGCCCCGCCTCCACAAAATGTTGATCGCCTAAAATACTCCCCAAATTATACACACTCTTAATGCCAAAATATGCTGCTACTTTACAATCAATAGTATCCCACAAAGCATAGGCCTTTTTTCCCTCAGGATATGTCGCGGGATCAAAGTAGCACAAATTACGAGGACCAGCAGCTGTAAAAACCATTTGAGTGAAATCCGTAGTAGCCTCCCTAAGAAGTGGCAGCCCCCAATCTATCATACCACTATGTATAGTCTTTTTTCCATCTTGGAAATAGAAAGGACCTAGACCTATAGCAAAATATGCAACTAAAAGAAATTTCATTACATGTGTTACAACACTTTCTAAACCAAATCTATCCTGATTCAGAACAATGTGAAAACCATACATCATTATATATAATGTGAGCAGTAAGGTGACGGTATTATGTAATGCTTCTTGAAATATTGAAAATGCATTCAAACTAGATAAATATGAATCTGGATTACCTGGACATTTTGTAGTATCAAAAAAGATATTATTCAATACATCTGTTACACATTCTACAGCCTGACCAGAAAAATTAGCAATAGATTGACTAGGATTTATTCCCATGCAGGCTTTAGAAGCCGATACACAAACTGGTGCATTAACTGGTGCCTGTTTTACATCAGATTTCACTCTATTTTTGCATAAAAGCTGAGTCGATCCATAAGGTGTTGCCATATTTAAACATAAAGTAGTGTCATTCATCATAGATGCATTTAAAGAAATATTGCCAATAGATGCATCATTTTGCAAAGTAGGGTTTTTTGAAATAGATGCTACACTCTTCTTTTCACCAACCTTAAAGGTCACAAAATCACATGTAGGATTTTTAGCTTCATTATATATACATAGATCTAATTGCGGGAGACCATCTGTACATTTTGTATCATCACTCTTGCCTTGCGCATTCATCTTCATATTTATAAAACCTTGCAAATATCCATAAGCAGATTTATTAACTAAATATTTAGTATTGTCATTACTCGGAGTGATCATACATGTGGTAGCAAAACCTGCTGGTGGCTGATTAGCATGCACATGATAGATTGTATAGAGAATGAAGACGAAAATTTTGAGTAGTATATTTATCATGCTTTACTCTCCGCAGAGGATATTTTAGGCTTTGTAGTATCATCCGGAGCAGGCCCCCCTCCTTTCCCCTTTTGCATTTCCTTTATCACACCTTCACGTTTACTTAATCCTGCTGCTTTCTTGTTATCTTGATAATCTTCTAATTTTTCCTTAATCTTATCACCCGTCACAGATCTTGGGGAAATGGTTGTATTCCTTAGCGATGCACCGCTAGAAATATCTGCAGCAAATTCAGATAATTGGCCACTCATCTCTCGCATCAAATACAACATCAAAATACATGCAAATAAATTGATGATCATCTGCTTATTAATACCACCTATCAAAGCAGCGTATCCGAAAAAAATACCTGATACTTGCTGTATTCCATTAAGTATTCCATAGGCTGCCTGATAATCAGAAAAACTCATTCCTGGGGGCGGAAGATATATTGTTTTAATCCCTAGAGCATTTTTCTTGTTTGGGTTCGCTTTTACACTCGCATCATAAGCAGAGTTTGCAATATCCCCTAAAGGCTGATTAAAGATCCATCCTAAGCTTGATTTGCATGTATCATAGTTATTTGGGTATGTATAATCAGCTTTATGTACTTTTAAAATATACATCTGTTTCATTACTGGGCTGCCAGCTGCATTAGATTGCACTCCAACGCCTTCGAATTCACATCCCGTATAAAATCCTTGATCAAAAACTGCAAACATCACCGTCATAAATCCAACAATCACCACTGGCTGTAAAGTAAACGATATCATCAATTGATACCATGAGCGAAAGAACCCCTCTGTCTGCTTAAATAATGCAAAGGGCACATATATTGGAGCAAGCACGGCAAGCACCGTAATTGCAATTAAACATATAGAAAAAGTTGTAACAAGATATGCCGCAACAGACATGACAATTAAAGGATAAGAAAGTGCTAACATTACAAGATTAATGTGTCCACTAATTAAAGCTGGGATAAGCAAAAATATGTAAGGAGGCACAGAATTACCAAAACTATCTCCTGCAGAGCCGCCCAAAAACATACTGGAAAATGTATCAAAACCTAAATAATGCATCACCTTACAATCGAGCGTATCCCAAAGCGCAAGGCGCCCCATTCCATCACCATATTCTATCCCCTTAATTGGGAAAACACAAAGTTCAGAAGGGGTAGCGTTCGCTATCCATCCTGCCATTTCATTCGCCATCTCTAGAAGCAATGGAAATACCCATTGCACCATGCCATCAAAACGCCCCTGGCCATTAATATTTATACCAACAGAAAAATATATGACCAATATCAGCTTTATACCATACATCATTAACTCTCCCGCAGGAGGTACTTCGCCTTGGCCTAATATCAACTTAAAACCTGTAAACATTACATACAAAGTTAGAAATGCCATAACTGCGCGCTGCATATTACCTTGAAAAGTATGAAACAGGCTGCCACCATATTGAATCTTGCCATTACTTACGCCGCATGTAGTGTCGCTAATTAAAGTACTCAACAAAGTTGAACGGATACATTCGATAATAACACTAGAAATAGGTAACATTGTCTGCGAATGTACTGTAGCGTTTTGTGCACAACCTCCTACACCCTTAGAACAGTTAAAAAACTGCTTAATATCTTCTGGCACCTGAGGATTCGATATATTAGTAGATAATTTATCAGGCACGGTCACGCCCGTTTCAAAAAACTGCTTGTACAATCCTTTTGGATATGGCTCTTGAACATATTTGCAGCCAACAGAAATCAATGTTCCAAATATTGTCCAGGTAGCAACGCAAATACGATCATTATCTCTGATTACTTTATATGGAAGATATGGTAAGGATGGCGGAGACCCAATAGGGATATCAAGAAAACCACCACTATCACCTACTTCTTTATCTTTATAAACATCATAAAATTGATTATAATCTAGGTCAGATCCTATCTTACCCTGTCCTATATTTACTAACAGATTATAAGCAACTAACTTATAATCTGAACACATAGCAAAAGTAATTGTGGGCTTCGCATTATTCGCCCGTGCTGCGCGATCACAATTACCTTTCAAGCCATCTATTTTATCATAGCTCATTCTCAGCTTCAGCATCATTGGTAAATACATCATCGGAGATATCAAATTCGCAATTGCCATAGTACTAAAAGCATCAGGTACACAGCTATGAGAATATGGCTTCAAGAGTAAATCTGTATATCCTTGAGTCGTACAATTCAGTGATGATGCAACATTTTGAGCAGTGTTGTCAGCATTAACATGTCGTGGATTCAGCAATAATGTCATTATGAATAAGATAGTGCAAAAACTACATATATATTTTATACAACTATCTAATTGCCAAAATCTCATTTAAGAGCCTCCCCTGTTTTTGCATAAAATGCAGGAAGCCATAATGAAGGATGCGCGCCGTATTCTTTGCGCAATTCTTCTGCCAGCAAAACAGTTTCACTCCTACCAGATAACACATTAATAATATTAGTCATACCAGACAAGTCCACACGCGCTACAACCGCGTTCATTCCTTGTTTAATCAAAAAATATCTACTAGATGGATCAGTGGTTTTGATCAGAACATATTCCCTTCTACTAAGCATAAATGCACTTCTATACACATCTGTTGCTTTCAAATTTGGAAGAAAAATTTGTGTAGCTGTTTGCTGAATTAATGTATCACTAATTTTACTTTTTGCAGCATCCTCCACACTCTGCGTTGCAAAAATAACAAATGTATTAAGTTTTCTTAAAACCTTTAGCCAATCCTTGATTTTGGGTGCAAAAATTGGATTATCTATCAGAGCCCAAGCCTCATCCAAAACAATCATACTAGGGTATCCATCAAGAGATGAGTTAATTCTATGAAATATATAAAGTAAAACCGGTCCTAAACATACCGTATCTTTTAGCAATTCTCCCATCTCAAAACCAAATACCCTAGCTTTAGAAAGATCTATCATGTCAGTTGGATTATCAAAGATTTTGGCTTTAGCTCCACGCCCATGCCACATTGCCATCCTACCAGCAATAGTCCCAGGCCCGTCCATACCTAGGAATGGCGCGATATTTGATAGACGCCGATCTTCAAAATTCAGTTTATAATTACCATCAACAGCTAGCGATAAAGCCTTGATATCTTCTGCAGACAATACCTCTCCATTTACCGTAACAAGCAATCTGAGTAATTCTAATAAAAATACTCTATTTTCCCCATTATCAGGAAGCTGACATGGATTAAATCCACATGCTTCACCTGGATTGATATCTGTATAAACCCCTTCCATAGCTCTAATAAAAATTTCAGCGCCATGATCTTTATCAAAAAAATACATTCTAGGCTTAAATTTTTGTGCCTGCGCACATAAAAAATTCATCAATACCGTTTTACCCGCTCCAGTAGGACCAATTATCAAACTATGACCAACATCTCTCACATGAAAACTAAAATAATATGGTGTCCCAGATGTAGTATCTAGCACCGTTACATATTCACCCCAATGATTGCCAGTAATTTTACCTATTGGATAATTATGCATCGAGGCGAAGCTTGCTAGATTGAGAGTGTTGATAGTAGATTTACGAATGATATAATCTATATTTCCTGGAAGTTGCCCCCAAAAGCTTGGCTCCAAATTCACCGTCTCACGCACCGGTTGCATGCCGCAATTTGATAACTCTACTGACGCAATAGACAAAGTATTTTCTAAAGCTTTAAGACTATGATCTATACATAGCATTGAAATATGATGCTCTCCAAAACCAATATCGCCGCTCATGGCCATATCTAGCGCAGTTGAGATCTCTCGAATTTGTGATATTGCCTTATCTTCTGCTTGGATCATTCGATCTTGTTGAAGCTGCATTTTACCAATTGCAACTGTACGATTTGCAAAAACAAAGCTTTGAGTCATCACAAACTCAAATGGTTGTTGCAAAAATCTATCAAATACTCCAGCGTAAGTGGTAGGGCCATATTCACGCACGCTTACTATACCTGCATATCTCGTCCCTTCAGGCCCTCTAATTTCCATAGACTTACTTCCAAAGAATAAGCGATGATTGGGAATATATTTGCCAATATCTGTCTTTGGAACTCGCATAGGCATAAAATGCCCACAATTTAAGGTCGCACCCAAAAATTCTAAAATCTCACAATAATCTCCAGTATCTTCTGACACGACCTCTAAGAGCCTTGCACCATAATCTTTAAAAGTATTGATCACTCTATTAGACATTTCTTCAAGACTTTCCGCCATTTCTCGCATATCTGTTTCCCAGGCAGTTTTGTCTGATTTTTGAAGAAGTTTTTTATACCAATATTCTAAAATTGCCGCACCTGCAGTGTCTGGTTTAAATAGAATACTTATGTAAAGCTCATTAAAAAAGGACTCTCTGATCGCATATCTTTTATCCCATTCTTCCTTAAGATAATCCATAAAATCATGCATTTTGTCTATGAATGCGTCACTATCATTTGCACTATCTGGAATATCAGTGATAGGCTTTTTACGCCTTATGGTATGAAAGTAAAGAGTAATATTACCTGAAGCCATGTTCTTGAAGAGCAAATTACGCATATTTTTACGTATATCTAAATCCTCATCATCTGCTGTTTCAAATGAATATCCATCTATCTTGATTACTTGTAATAATTCATTGTTCTTTGTAAGAATAGTTTTCCTATCCCAATGACACTTATATGGCACAAAATGATTTGTATGAACTTCTTGCCGCGCATAAGATTCTTTGCTTGATTTGGTCTCAAAAATCTTTACCATATCTACCTAATATAACACTTTAAACATCATATGAATTAGCGCCATAATATAATTTATTAGGGCATTGATTGCATCTTTGAAACTTATTAATATATAGTTCCATGAAACGTGGCTCTTTGAAACATAAAATATATCCTATCGCATGCATAAACCCTGCGAGCAATACAATCTTAAAGTTCGAAGTCTGAATAAATCCTACGACAGACACAATCATATTCAACATAGCATATTGAATACTCACTCCAAAAATCAAAGTTGGTCTTGTCAATCCAACAAAAAGTGGATCTGCACTAATCTCCGCCATATCTTCCTCACATAAGCTAGTTTCATGATGTATTTTAGTAGCAAAAGCAAGGGGAAATCAAATCTATAATTGCGAGAGACAAGATAGTTTTTAGAGTGTGGGATATATATATCGAAATTTATGGAGCACATATCATTGCAACAAGGCATTATGCGATTATTCCATACCCACTGATTTTAATACCTTGATTAAATCATCATATTTCACAATCGTAGGCAAAACTACGCCATGTCTCGCTCTTGGACCATACACAATATCAAATGGTATGCCATATACCCCCCTTAACTGCAGATAATCATGGATCATAATAGAGGGACGCGTTAAATCACCACGCATCGCGATGATATTTGGAGAATTTAACAGCTTAATTGTTTTCGCCCTATTCCATAACATAAATTTATTATATTTGCATGTCATACACCAATCAGCTGTAATATCCACTACGACTATTTTTCCATCGTCAACATAATGTTGCAAACGCTCTGCATCAAATGACTGCCATAATTCTAAATCTTCATTGATTTTTGCTTGATCTTCTTCTGAAGCCATTGTAGGTAAATACATTGCCCCTATAAATAAGATGGTGCCTATACATACACGCATATACTTACCAATCTTCTCTTGCTCAAATATAAACTTCATAAGCATTAGGAGCATCAAAACGCCAATAGTCGCACGCAATCCAAGTTGTGTGTGCAGAATAGTTAAAAGCCATAAAATAGTACAAATCATAGCGATAGCAAGAATACGTTTAAACTTACTCATCCATTGCCCTGGCTTAGGTAGGAAATCTAGTATCCATGGTGCAATAAACAATAATATATATGGCAAACTAAAGCCTAGGGCTATGGTAGCAAAAATCTCCATTATCTGCATAAATTCTGCGCTCATTGCAAAAGATATCGCAGTGCCTAAAAATGGCGCAGTACATGGGGTTGAAAATATTGTAGCGATAACACCAGAAACAAAAGAATTGATATATACTCCTTTGAATCTGATTGAGGATAATTTAGAAGATATTACATCTGGTACAGAAATTTCAAAGTACCCAAGAAGATTGCTAGTAAAAATCACCATAATAATACATAGGATAATCACAAATTGTGAAGATTGAAAATTCGCACCCATGCCGAAACTGATCCCTATAGATTTCATCCAAAATGTGATATATCCCATAAACAAAAAAGTGCTCACAATACCACAAATAGTCGCTATTAAATGCACCCTAAAATCTTCACCTCTATTATTCATAATAGCAAATATTTTGAGCATCAGCACAGGCAATACACATGGCATCAAATTTAAGATTGCGCCTCCTATTAAAGCAGCAAGGAGAACCCATAACATAGTCATTTCACTGTTTTGAATCTTATCAATATGTAAATTGATATCTTGAGTTACAGGCACGCATTGATCATTACAAATCGCGTATGTGATAGTGGAGTTTATGATTACAGGATTTGAGATATCTTGAGCCTCTATTTTTATCGGAATAGATACATCGCCACGATATATATAATGAAACATTGTACCATGAAAATATTCCTTTTCAGGAATAGGCCATATCACCTGCAAGCTTTTTAGATTCTGTGAAGCTTTGATATCAATTTTAGTCGGGAAACCCACCTCACCAGGATTGTTACTATAAATCGTATATCCTTCGTCTAATTTAATATTCAGGTGCAATATTTTATTTTCAAATTTTATATCAAATTTTGCATCATAGCCTGAAGAGGCATATACATTAGATACAAAGAATGTTAGAATAAAAATCTGTAATAATCTTGAAAGCTTGCACATGTGATATTATATTTTAACTTAGGAACAAATATGTTCATTAAGAACAAAAAGATAGGAAATAATGAATAGTCTAACAATAGATGATAAAAAAACAAATTTTGAATCCTTAGCAGGCAAGTTTCTTATATCTAGCCCCTATGCTTTTGCAAATGATGTGTTCAATAAGTCACTAATTTACGTTATGTCACATAATGAAAATGGTGCGATAGGACTAATTGTCAATCGTCTAGCACAAAAACTTCCAGCCAACGCAGTATTAAAATTATTTAAAGATGACAACAATGACAGCGAACTATCTATGTCTGTTTATGTTGGCGGACCAGTGGAACCAGAAAGAGGTTTTGTTTTACATACACCGGAATATAATAAAAACTTACTACTACATTCAGGAGGAGATTTAGCTGTCAGTTCTAACATCGAAATACTTCGAGATATAGCCCATGGAACAGGACCTCAAAATAGTCTTCTAGTATTGGGCTATACAGGATGGGCACCAGGAC
>Ga0255131_1000480_pt1 | contig 13136 bp, 10 predicted proteins | sample Law_Yuk_RepC_8d_FD_188554 | JGI IMG/M metagenome (GOLD analysis project Ga0255131, IMG submission 188554) | Freshwater microbial communities from St. Lawrence River, New York, United States - Law_Yuk_RepC_8d | ecosystem: Environmental > Aquatic > Freshwater > River | place: USA: New York... | reverse complement strand
GTCTGTGTAGTGTGACAAGCTGTTCACGGTCTTGATGGACATCATCGAGCCCTCAAAGGTCGACATACCGTAGAAAGACAAAGCGGTGATCAAAAACTTCAAGATTGGATCGCTGCGCAATTTATGCCATGCACCGGATAAAGTCATGATGCCGTTGATCATACCGCCCCAAGATGGTGCCAATAAAATCAAAGAGAACACCATACCCAAAGACTGAGTCCAGTCAGGCAAAGCTGTGTGTTGTAAGTGGTGAGGACCTGCCCACATGTAAGTGAAATTCAATGCCCAGAAGTGAACGATTGATAAACGATATGAATAGATTGGACGCTCTGCTTGCTTAGGAATGAAGTAATACATCATGCCTAAGAAGCTGGTTGTTAAGAAGAAACCAACCGCATTGTGACCATACCACCACTGAATCATCGCATCTTGTGCACCTGAATAAGCAGAGTAAGACTTGAATAGACTTGCTGGCATTTCCAAGTTATTGAAAATATGCAACATCGCAATCGTCAAAATATATGCGCCAAAGAACCAGTTAGATACATAAATGTGCTTTGTTTTGCGCTTGATCACTGTGCCAAAGAAAACCACAGCGTAAGCAACCCAAACCAAAGTGATCAAAATATCAATCGGCCACTCAAGTTCAGCATATTCTTTTGACGTTGACATACCCAACGGCAATGAAATTGCCGCAGCAACTATCACTGCCTGCCAACCCCAAAATGTAAAAGCCGCTAACTTATCTGAGAACAAACGAACCTGACAGGTGCGTTGCACGATGTAATAAGAAGTTGCGAATAAGGCACTACCACCGAAGGCAAAAATCACAGCATTGGTGTGCAATGGGCGCAAACGACCATAGCTCAACCAAGGAATGTTCATTGTGATGTCGGGCCAGATCAGCTGTGCAGCCAAAATCACCCCAACCAACATACCAACAATGCCCCAAAGCACTGTTACCAAGGCAAATTGGCGAACAACTTTGTAGTTAAAGTTGTCTTGTGTATTACCCACGGTTAACCCCATGGTTTCTCCCTTACTAGCCTAAAGGCCGATTTATCCTGTTGCAATTATAAAAATTGAAGGAGGGAGAAGACCTTGATGTAGGTCAAGTTTTGGGACTAAAGATTATTCTTTTTGCTTAACTGATGTACTTGATGATGATTTGTCTATGACACGATTGGGCGAAACATCGTCATCCATCAAAATAGAATGACCTGGACCTTCCAAGTCTTCAAATTGACCACTTTTTACCGCCCAATACAAAATCAACACAATCACTCCGACAACAACGAGTGACATTGGGATGAGTAAATAAAGGCTTTCCATTCAACTAGTCTAGCTCATTCATCACTAAAAAAGCTTATTCACTTATTTTTCTTAAACGCCACGCATTCAGTGTGACTGCTAAAGAGGATAGGCTCATCCCTATTCCTGCGACCCATGGATTGACCAATCCCATCATCGCAACAGGTATGGCAATCACGTTATAAACAAAAGCCCATACCAAGTTTTGACGCATGATGATTTTGGATTTATCTGCAAGTTCTAAAGCTTGCGATAAAGGTTTTAATGATTCGGTGGTTAAAACTGCATCTGCACCAGCTTGAGCCAATGGAGCTCCATTGCCGACAGCAATAGAGACATTCGCCTTCGCTAGAAATGGTGCATCGTTAACACCATCGCCAACAGCCCAAACCACTTTGCCCTCTTTTTGGAGAGCATCACTGAATGAAAATTTATCTTCAGGCAACGCGCCACCCTGAAGATGATCAATGCCAAAGTAACGAGCCCACCAAGCAACCGTTTGTTGATCATCACCGGATAAAAGATGCACCTGAATACCTCGTGCCTGAACTTGTTTGATAAATTCCATGGCGCCTGGTCTTGGGGTATCTAGTAGAGAAAATACTGCCAACAATCCTTGATCATCTTTTAAATAAACCAAGCTGGCCTGCTCGTTTTCTTGGTTAACTGGAACAGGCTCAAGGTTTAACCATTGGCGAGATCCTAATTGATACACACCTGAACGCAAGCCCTTACCTAATTCACTCACTGGCGCTTCACTCAAGATGATTGGTTGAATTTCTCGTTTTTGTGCCGCCTCTAAAATTGCCAAACCCAAAGGGTGCTTTTGACCAGACTCCATGGCTGCAGCAATTGCTAGCACCTGTTGTTCCGTATAACCAGTGCGCAAAGACAAAATAGCTTTTAATTCAGGATGCCCCGTGGTGAGAGTGCCTGTTTTATCAATCACCAAATCTGTTGCCTTGGCCAAAGTCTCCATGACATGACCTCTGACCACCAGTAAACCTAGTTTCGTAATAGCCCCTTGAGCTGCAGCCATGGCTGCAGGAGTAGCCAAAGATAAAGCACATGGGCAACTTGCCACCAATACTGCAACAGCAGTTTCCCAAGCTTTGAGAGGATCTAAGAAATACCAAGCAATCGCAGTAAGCCCTGCTGCTGCCATCAAGAACACCACAAAATAACCCGCCCATTTTTCCGCCAAGCCAACCACTTGAGGTTTGGCTAATAGAGCCTTATCAAGTAATGAGGCAATGCCTGCAATTCTTGTGCCCTGCCCCAAAGCGGTGATGCGCATCACAATGGGACTGACAATATTGTGACTTCCTGCGTATAAAACATCGCCCATGCTTTTAGAAACAGGTCGAGATTCTCCAGAAAGAATTGCTTCATTCAAACTTGCCTCACCTGAAAGTAAAACACCATCCACCGGAATCACATCGCCCGGAGAAATACGCAATACATCACCTACCACGCATCTGACAACCGGCACTGATTTAGTCAATTCAGTATTTGAATAATCTTCAAATCGATCACAAGTAGCAGGTAGTTGTTTTGCCAAAGCCTCTGCACCACCCTGTGCATCTTGTCTGGCTAATAATTCTAAATATCTTGCGGCCAGTAAAAATGCAATGAACATGGTGATGGAATCAAAATAACTTTCACCCACGCCCAAGACCAAGCTGATGCTTCCTGCTATGAAAGCCAAGGCAACCGCCAGAGACACAGGAACATCCATGCCCAGCATGCTCGTTCTAGGAAAGTTTCGAATACTGTGCCAAGCAACCACAAACATGGGTCCTGCAGAGTAAAGCACCACAGGCACTGTTAAGGCCCAACTGGTCCAACCCAATAACAATTCTTGCTCGACAAGTAGATCATCTGCCCCGGTGTATGTCGGCCAGGCATACATCATCACTTGCATCATCCCCAGAACTGCCACTCCCAAGCGCATCAATAAATGACGGCGTTCTTTTTTAGCTAGATCGGTACTCATAGATGGTTCAAAGGGCCATGCTTCATAACCAATCTGCTCAACTGAATGAAGCAATTTTGATAAATGAACTTCATTGGGGTTGAATCTGACCGTGGCTCGCTGAGTCACATAATTGATTTGCACATCTTTAACGCCAAACAGTCTTTTTAAGTGTTGCTCATTTAGCCAGACGCAAGCAGCGCAGCGAATCTTTTCTAAACGCAAGGTGGTTTCAACTTCGCCTGGGTATTCTGATGAAGCTCGCGTGAATCGATCCATCAAAACTGGATCATCGTATGCCAATAGAGCATCTGGTACTTGATCAGTCAGTTGACCAACATCATCTGGTTTTTGACCCAGTGGTAAGCGTCGCGCATAAAAAGCTTCTAAACCCTGACCATGGATTGTTTGCGCAATCGCTAAACAACCAGCACAACAAAAGTAACGAGGTGATCCACCAAGCGTTGCCTCATAAAGATTGTCGCTGGTTAGATCGCCGCCACAGTGATAGCAGTCTTCAATTGAAAGTGGGGTCTCAGGCTTGGTATTCATCTCAGCCTGAGATTCTAGGCTTTCTTTTTACTTATAGGACACTCTGTCCAATATTTTTTGTGCATAAATTTGATTTTTACCAATAGATGCAATCGAAATATTCTCTTGTTTGAAGTTTCCTAACTTGTTCAATGCTTCATTCGTGGTTTTTACAGATTTCACAACGGGCCACTCATTATTACCATTAGCGAAGTATTGTTGAGCTGAATCGCTCGCCAAGTATTCAAGGAATTTAATGGCAGCAGCTTTATTCGGTGCGTAACTCGCCACAGCGCCACCCGCAATATTCATATGAACACCAGAAGTCGCTTGATTGGGCCAAATCAAACCAATTTTTTCCACAACCTGCATATCCGCTGGTTTAGTAGAGCGCATCAAGCGCGCCAAATAATAGGAATTGGTCAACGCCACCCCGCACTCACCTGAAGCAACTCCTTTGATTTGATCTGTGTCGCCACCCTTGGGCGCACGAGCCATATTCGCCACCATGCCTTTGGCCCAAGCCTCCGTTTTTGCTTCACCTTGACGCTCATACATGGCACCTATCAATGACAACATATAAGGGTGTGAACCTGAACGAGTGCAAACCTTGCCTTTATTAACTGGGTCAGCTAGTTTTTCATAGGTATCAACATCTTTTGGGTTCATGCTTGCTTTGTTGTAAACGATCACGCGAGCCCTGCTTGAAAAACCAAACCACTGACTGCCCTGACCAATATCATTCGAGCGAAAGTTTTTAGGGATTCTTGTATCCAATACTTTTGATTGAATAGGCTGAAAAAATCCTTCAATTTCAGCGCGCCAGAGTCTTGCTGCATCAACCAACAAAATCACATCGGCTAAACTATTTTTACCCTCACTGCGCAAACGCTCTAAAAGTGCATTGTCATCAGCCTCAATGCGATTGATCTTGATGCCTGTTTGCTTGGTGAATTCAGCATACAAAGCCTCATCCGTTTGATAATGACGTGCAGAATATAAGTTCAATACCTGAGAAGACTGAGATAATGCCGGTGAGGCAGCAGTTAACCCAATAGTTAGGCCAAAAGCAGAGACAATCGCCAATAGGTATTTTTTAGTTAACAACATATGAATAAGAACTCCGATCAAGACAGTGATTTAAATACAATTGAGAATAATTATCATCTAGATTACCACAATTCTCGACGAGACTTTTTGACCCTGATCAGTTTAGGTGCTCTTGGGATTGGTGGTTTGACGTCTTGCTCCAGCATTCCAAGTAAAAAACCTGTGATTGGTTTAGCTTTGGGTGGAGGTGCTGCGCGAGGCTTTGCTCATATTGGTGTCATCAAAGCCCTGGAGTCTCAAGGCATATTTCCAAACCTGGTGGTTGGCACCAGCGCCGGCAGCGTGATTGCTGCTTTATACGCAGCAGGTTACAAAGGCACCGAATTACAAAAAATTGCTTTGTCATTAGACGAAGCAGCTATCACTGATTGGGCTCTGCCCTTCTCTGGCCGATTTGGTGGAATGATCAAAGGCGATGCTCTTCAAGCCATGGTGAATCGCTTGGTAAAAAACCAAACCATTGAAAATTTAGCAATGCCGCTGGGGATTGTTGGCACAGATTTACAAACAGGTAACGGGGTTTTATTTCAGCGAGGCGATACAGGCCAGGCCGTTCGGGCATCTTGCAGCATCCCTGGAGTTTTTCAACCCACCACCATTCAAGGTAGAGAGTATGTGGATGGCGGTTTGGTATCTCCTGTTCCGGTCAGATACGCCAAACAAATGGGCGCTGATATTGTGATTGCGGTCAACATATCAACCGAACCAAGCTCCCAAGACAGCTCTGGGAGCCTGGGCATTCTTTTACACACAACGTCGATCATGAGTAAAAGCATCAATACTTTTGAATTGGATCTTGCTCATGTGGTCATTCAGCCTGAATTAAAAGGCATGAGAGGCACTGACTTTAAGTCAAGAAATGCAGCAATTTTGGCGGGTGAGGAATCTGCGATGAAACAGATATTGCAAATAAAGAGCTTATTGAAAATCTAAAAGGATCAAAGACGACCAGTTTTTTCCAAACGCTCTTGGAAATCAAGTAACAGTTGTTGACGCTGCTCTTCTGACATCACATCAAAACCCGTAGAGTTTTCAACTCGACGCGCACCGTTGTAACGCTTTTCCCAATAAACCTTGGTCATGTCATCCACACGGATTGATTTACCTCTGGATGGTGCGTGAATGAATTTATTGTCACCAACGTAGATACCTACATGAGAAAACGCATGACGCATGGTATTGAAAAACACCAAATCGCCAGGACGCAACTCTTCTTTACCAATCTCCAAACCAACTTTGCTCATTTGAGCTGATTTGCGAGGCAATAAAAAACCGAAGGTATCGTTAAACACATAACGCACGAAACCACTGCAATCCAAGCCACTTTGAGGCGTGTTGCCACCCCAGCGATAACGAACACCAATTAACTGCATGGCGTTATTGATCAATGTCTCTGTTTTATCAACAACAGCTGATGAAACTGTGGAAGCAAATGACTTTGGCAATGGCTCAGACTCAGTCGATGACTGAGCAGATACCGGCCCCGCTTGAAGGGAAGCCAGCAAAACCACGGCGGCAAGAAGGTTACGGTGCATTTTTGACATGAAGTTCAATTATAACCTGAACAATTGCTTACAAACAAATGCCTGCTTACAGCTCTTGATGCTTGATTTGTTTACCTTTTTTCAAGGTAATGACACGGTGAGACATGGCCTCAACCACCTCTAGATCATGACTGATCAAGAGGTAAGCCATGTTGTATTTGTGCTGTAAATCTGAAAGTAAGGCCAATATTTGCTTTTGAATCGTGACATCCAAAGCGGATGTTGGCTCATCCAAGACAAGAATTTGAGGTTTTAAGATCAGTGCCCTGGCAATTGCAATGCGCTGCCTTTGGCCGCCAGAAAATTCATGGGGATACCTGCTGTAAGCAGTCCGATCCAAGCCAACTTCCTTTAAAACATCAATCACTTTTGCTTTTCTGGCATCTGGCGATAAATCAGCCTGATGCAAAGACAAGCCTTCACCAACGATTTGTCCCACTGTCATGCGAGGTGACAAGGAACCAAAAGGATCCTGAAAAATCACCTGAAAAGAAGCTCTTAGACGACTGCGTTCTGATACGTTCAACTTCAACCAATCATGACCCAATACTTCAACCTGACCAGATACTTTGGCACCTGTTTGACCCAGTAAATCCAATAAGGCCATGGCCAAGGTTGATTTGCCCGAACCAGATTCGCCAATCAAACCCAAGGTTTCACCTTGGCGCAATTCAAGACTCACATCTTTAACAACTTGTTGGTATTCACGTTTCCACAAATCAGACAAATGAAAGCCTCTGATGAATTGTTGAATACCTCGACCGAAGCTTCCACCCAACGTACTCTTGCCTGCCTGAGGATAAGCAACACTGACCTGCTTTGCCTTAAGTAATACTGGAGCGATTGGCACCAAAGGTAAGACGTTGCGCACTGGCTTACTATTGACCAAACTGTTGGTGTAAGGATGATCAGGCTGACTAAAAACTTCCTCAGTGGATTTGCACTCCAGTAACTTACCTTGATACATCACTGCCACACGCTGGGCAAAATGACGGACCATATTCAAATCATGAGTGATCAAAATCACAGCCATACCGCCATGCGACTTGGCATCTTCTTGCAAATCTTTTAATAAATCCAAGATTTGAATTCGCAAGCTAGGATCTAATGCCGTGGTTGGCTCATCCGCAATCAACAATCTTGGTTTACAAGCCAAGGCCATCGCAATCATCGCGCGCTGACGTTGTCCACCTGAGAGCTGGTGTGGGTAATATGAAAAACGTTCTGCGGCCTGAGGTATCCCTGTTCTTTCAAGAAGTTCAATGGCACGCTGTTGGCAAACGTAATTACTCAAAGTTGGCTCGTGACATTGGACCGCTTCCATGATTTGATTGCCCACTGTGTAAAGTGGATTCAAAGCAGTCATGGGCTCTTGAAAAATCATGGCAATGTCTTTACCACGAATACTGCGCATTTCAACTTCACTTAATGCCAATAAGTTTTGCGACTTCTGATTAATTTGGCAATTGATTTCACCAGTAATGTTCGCGCCTTCAGGCAAAAGACCCATGATTGATAAACCGGTCAAGGTTTTACCGGAACCAGACTCTCCAACAATCGCAATTCTTTCACCGGCCTTGATTTTTAAACTGAAGTCGCTGATGACAGTTTTTCTACCAAAGCTCAAATTCAGGTGATTGATATCAATCAAGTTGAAATCCTCTTGATTCATGCTGCCACCTTCACTGCTTTCGCACGACGCGTGTCAAAGGCATCACGCATGGCATCACCCATGAATGTCAATAACATCAAAGTTCCTGCCAATACCAAAAAGGTCGATAAAGAAATCCACCACGCATCGAGATTGGCTTTGCCTTGCGCCAACAACTCACCCAAGCTGGCCTGATCTGCGGGAACACCTAAACCTAAAAAGTCCAAACTCGTCAAAGCCAAAATGGCACCACTCATGCGGAATGGCAAAAACGTGATCACGGGCGTTAAGCTGTTTGGCAGAATGTGACGCCACATGATTTGTTGACTTGATAAACCGAGTGCTTGAGCTGCTCTGACATATTCCAAAGATCTGTTTTTCAAGAACTCTGCACGCACATAGTCCGATAAACCCATCCAGCCAAAAAGAGACAATAAGATGATCAATAAACCAACGCTTGGGGCAAAGATCGACGCAAAAATGATCAGCAAATACAGCTCAGGCATGGAACTCCAAACCTCAATGATGCGCTGAGAAATCAAATCCACTTTACCGCCAAAGTAACCCATCACTGCGCCAGTCAGCACACCAATGGCAACGCCGATGATGGTGAGACACAAACCAAACAAGACTGATAAACGAAAGCCGTAAATTAGCCTCGCCACCACATCTCTGCCTCGATCATCAGTGCCCAGCAAATTATCTAGCGATGGAGAGGCTGGGTTTGGTTCCTTGGCGAAGTAATTGAGTGTGTCGTAACGATAGGTGATCAATGGATAGATCGCCCAATTCCCTTTTTGACTGAACGTTTTTTTAATGTCGGGATCTAGATAATCCGTCGGCGTTGGGAAGTCTCCACCAAAAGTAGTTTCAGGATAATCCTTCACAATCGGCGCATACAAACTACCTTGATAGCTGACCAAGATGGGTCGATCATTGGCAATCAGTTCTGCAAACAAACTCAACACAAACAAACTGGTGAAAATCCACAAACTCCAGTAGCCCAAACGATTAGCCTTAAATCTAGCCCATTGATCACTTTCTCTCAATTGGTGAAGCCATCCCTTTTTCATGATCGACCTCCAGATTGGCTGTCAAACTGAATACGAGGATCTACCAAGACGTAAGCAATGTCAGAAATTAATTTGGTGAATAAACCAATCAAAGTAAATAAATACAAAGTACCCAAAACCACTGGATAGTCTCTTTTCATGACCGCTTCGTAGGACAAGAGCCCTAAGCCATCAAGCGAGAATAAAGTTTCAATCAATAGAGAACCTGTGAAGAAGGCCCCAATAAATGCAGATGGGAAACCTGTGACCAAAGGAATCATCGCATTACGGAACACATGCTTCCAAAGCACTTTGTCTTCACTCAAACCTTTGGCTCTGGCAGTGATCACATATTGTTTGCGAATCTCTTCTATAAAAGAATTCTTGGTGAGCATGGTGATGACGGCAAAGTTACCTAACACCGATGCAGTGATGGGCAACACCAAATGCCAAAAGTAATCCATGACCTTACCAATCAAACTGAGCTCTGCCCAGTTATCTGAGGTCAAGCCTCTCAAGGGGAATAACTGGAAGAAGCTACCACCACCAAACAGCACAAGCAATAGAACACCCAATACAAATCCTGGGATGGCGTAGCCAATCAAAATCACTACACTTGTTGCTGTATCAAAACGAGTACCAGCACGCACCGCTTTTTTAATCCCGAGTGGGATTGATATCAAATAAGTGATCAAAAATGTCCAAAGCCCCAAACTGATCGAGACAGGCATTTTTGATAGAACAAGATCTCCAACACTTTTGTGTTGGTAATAACTTTGGCCTAAATCAAACATGGCAAAGCGACCCAACATATTGATGTAACGTTCCCAAAGAGGCTGATCAAATCCATACAAGGCTTTAATTTCTTTCAGACGCTCTTCATCAATGCCTTGGCGACCGCGATAAAAGTTACCACCACCTGATGATTCAACGGCGGCAACGCTGGCATCACCCCGACCTTTGAGCTCAAGCATCATTTGCTCAACAGGACCACCTGGTACAAATTGAATCACCGCAAATGTCAAAGTAATGACGCCCAACAGTGTTGGAATCATTAATAAGATTCTTCGAGCAATATATCTCCACAAAGCACTGTTCATCGCCCAGCTCCTGCTTGAGAATTTGATGGAGGATTGCGCCACCAAGTGGAAAGAATCCATGATTCAGCTGCGAAATAATTGGGCGGTATTGAAAACCCCATATCTGATTTGTATGCTACTCGATGCGTGGCACTGTACCAATGAGGCACGATGTAATAGCTGTGAGTCAATACTCTGTCCAAAGCTCTTGTTGCCGTGATCAGATCTTTTCTGGTCTGAGCCTTAACAATGGATGAGATCAAAGCATCAACCACGGGAGATTGCACCCCAAGAATATTGTCTGAGCCCTTGGTGGTGGCAGATTGACTGCCATAACGATCCCACAATTCATTGCCAGGACTTTGCGAGTCAGGGAACTTCATGCTGGTCATTTGAAAATCAAATTCTTCTAAACGTTTTTGATACAAAGCGTAATCAGTGGTTCTGATATCTACTTTCATGCCCAGCTTTTCAAGATTGCGCGCATACGCAGATACCAGGCGCGACATGGCGCCACCATCGTCCATGAACTCAAAATGGAATGCTTGTCCTTGGGCATTTCTCAAAGCACCATCTTTGTAGACCCAGCCAGCTTGTGCCAGCAACTCTCTGGCTTTTCTAAGGTTTTGGCGCAAGCTTGAGGGTTCCTCAGTGGTCACAGGCAAAAGCATTGGGCCCAATGCATTCTTTGGGAAGTGCTGAGGATAGGCTTTTTGCAAAGGCTCCAATAATTTTCGTTCTTGTGCGCTTGGCAAACTACCAGCCTCAAAAGATGCACCCAACTCACTGTTCGAGAAGTAACTATCAATGCGATGGTATTGGCCATAAAACAGTTGACGGTTCATCCACTCAAAATCTAATGCCAAGGTCAAAGCTTGGCGAACACGCTGATCTTTGAAAATCGGATGACGCGTGTTCATCACAAAGCCTTGCATCCCTGCTCCGTTGCGATGCTGGAAATGTTGTTTTTTTAAAGTGCCATCTCTGAACTTAGGTCCAACATAACTCTTGGCCCAGTTCTTGGCGCGGTATTCAACCAATGTGTCGAACTCACCTGCTTTGAAAGCTTCTATTCTTGCTGTGTCATCTTTGTATAAACGGTAAGAAACTTTTTCGAAATTAAAAAAGCCAACACGGACATTCAGTTCAGCACCCCAGTATTCTGGGTTTTTCTTGAACACGATGTTTTTACCAATGTCATAGCTCTCAATAAGGTATGGGCCACTGGCAATTGGTTTTTCAAAAGTGAATTGATTGAATGGCTTTCCCGCGCCCTGCGCATCCTTGCCCCATTTTTCAGAGAAGATGGGCATTGATCCAACCAAAAGTGGCAATTCGGTATTTTTACGATGAAAGTCAAAACGAATCACTCGCTCAGAAATGATCACCGCTTGTTTGACATCTGCATAAACCGTTCTGAATTGCGGACTGGCCAATTTACTCATCAAAGTGTCAAAAGAGTATTTGACGTCTTTGGCCAATACCGGAGAATTATCATTAAAGCGGGCCAATGGGTTTAAGCGAAAGGTCACACTTAATTCGTCTTTGGCCAAACTCACATCATCGGCCAAAAGCCCATAAGACGACGCCACTTCATCAGCGCTGCCAATCAACAAACTTTCAAACATCAATTGAGCAACGCCTGGTGCAGCAACACCCTTCATTGAAAAAGGGTTAAATTTGTCAAAACTGGTCCTGCGATCAGGATTAGGCAAAAAGATAGTTCCGCCTTTGGGTGCATTTGGATTGACGTAAGAGAAGTGTTTAAATCCCGGGGGATATTGCAGGTCGCCATACTGGGCAAAGCCGTGGGCGGCGAATGCGCCTGTTGAGACACTCCACCCCGTCAAAACTGACAAGCTTAAAATGAGGGGTAAAAGTAAGGGTCTAATCATCTGCATGTGTGACAATTGTAATTAGACATTCACAAATTCAGCAAAAAGAAAAAAGGAAGCAAAAATGGGTTTCTTAACCGGTAAAAAAATCGTCCTAACAGGTCTACTTTCTAACCGTTCAATCGCTTATGGCATTGCCAAGGCTTGCCACCGCGAAGGCGCAGAATTAGCCTTCACCTACGTGGGCGATCGTTTTAAAGACCGAATCACTGAATTTGCCGCTGAATTCAATAGCACCCTGATTTTTGACTGCGATGTGGGCAGTGATGAGCAAATTGACAAGCTTTTTGCTGATTTATCGGCCACCTGGCCTAAATTCGACGGTTTGATCCACTCCATTGGCTTTGCTCCACGTGAAGCCATCGCTGGTGACTTCTTAGATGGTCTTTCAAGAGAGTCTTTCAAGATTGCTCATGACATCTCAGCCTACAGCTTCCCTGCAATGGCCAAAGCTGCGCTCCCGATGTTGAACGACAAGTCAGCTTTATTGACTTTGACTTACCTTGGCTCACAAATGGTGGTGCCTAACTACAACACCATGGGCTTGGCAAAAGCATCCCTTGAAGCCAGCGTGCGTTACTTGGCTAATTCAGTAGGTCCTAAGGGTGTTCGTTGTAACGGCATCTCTGCAGGACCTATCAAAACTTTGGCTGCTTCAGGCATCAAAGGTTTTGGCAAGATTTTGGATTTCGTTGAAGCGAATGCTCCTTTGCGTCGCAACGTAACCATTGACGACGTTGGTAATGCTGCTGCATTTTTGATGTCTGACCTAGCAGGCGGCATCACTGGCGAAATCACCTACGTGGACGGAGGCTTTAGTCACGTTGTAGGCGGTATGGCAGAGGCTGAGTAAGCCATCCATTAAAAACACAGGGGCGTATAATGATGCTCTTGCACGGAGAGATGGATGAGTGGTTTAAGTCACACGCCTGGAAAGCGTGCGTAGGTTCATAGCCTACCGCGGGTTCGAATCCCGCTTTCTCCGCCA
>Ga0255131_1000467_pt1 | contig 13333 bp, 13 predicted proteins | sample Law_Yuk_RepC_8d_FD_188554 | JGI IMG/M metagenome (GOLD analysis project Ga0255131, IMG submission 188554) | Freshwater microbial communities from St. Lawrence River, New York, United States - Law_Yuk_RepC_8d | ecosystem: Environmental > Aquatic > Freshwater > River | place: USA: New York... | reverse complement strand
GGACATTCTTTTCATCGACTTGGGCATTTTTATATATAATAATAACAAAAAAATTTAAACTCAATTAATTACAATTTAAATTTATTTTAGTGGGTGCGGTAATATTTTTTTCGTACTGTGATATTTTGTGATATTTTGTGGTAGTTAATAATAATTTTTCCTAAACTTTGGATTGGATGGTTGGTTGGATGGATAGTTGGTTGGATGGATAGTTGGTTGGATGGATAGTTGGTTGGTTGGATGGTCCTTTACCAAATTATATCTGTATTGTGCCAATACATTCCGTCGCCGGGTTTTACTTGGTATAATTCTCTAAATAATCGCAATCTCGATAATGGACAATTGCATCGATATTTCTCTAAAGGATGTGGATTCTGTTTTAATTGTGCTCGGACTGCCTTACTATATATCTTTTGCTTCGCCTGAATCGCGCTATATATGTAAAATGCTTCTAAAGAAAGATTCTTTATCAACGGTATATCATCGTGGACCAATTGGAAATAATAGAGATACTCTTCTGCTAAAGCTAGGCCACTGATATCCGCCAAATCTTCGCCTACACCAATCGACGCGTCAAACTCGATTCCATCGCGCTTGGCAACCGTCTCATATTGTTTTACTACATCCTTGATTTTGCCATTGAATATCTTTCTATCATGATCTGTCCACCAATTGTTTAGATTTCCGTCTGCGTCGAATTTACTTCCCATGTCGTCTAAACTATGACTCAATTCGTGCCCCATGGTGTATCCTATAAAGGCCAAATTGTACTCTATTCCGCGTTGATCCAAGTCTACAAATGGTTGTTGTAAATAGGCCAATGGGCAATAGATGGAATTGCTTGTAGGTCTGTAATACGCATTCACCATGTAGGCTTGCGTTCCTACTAATTTAAATTTATTCCAATCTATTTCTGGTATATCTATCACATCTTTTCCTTCTAAATGAATAAATTGTGTTCTTTTCCATCCAGATAGAAGTGCCATATTAAACCATGGATCATCCTCTACATAGTCTAATACTGGGTCTTGACGTAATTTTTGTGGTGTGCCAATTATAAATTCTAATTTTCGTAGTTTATTTAAGGCCGATTTTTTTGTCGATGGAGACAACCACGTATTCTTTTTTAATCGCTCCATGAATATGTATTTTAAATCTTCTACAATATTCTTCACATAGACTTCTATTACTGGATCGTTGTTGTATGCTACATATTGCTCTGTTAAAAATGTGTTGTAGCAAAATGATAGAGGGAATATCGCATATATATCTTTTGGCATCTTTACTGGCTGACCTTCTACAAATTTATTATAGAAATTGAAGTATATGTCATACCAATCCCAATCAAATCGCAACATTTGTTTGTAGAAAATGAAAAGCCAATATGTCTTCCATTTTTTTGTTGACCAATTTTCTTTCAATAACTCAGTCGTACATTTCAAGGCGTTTAAACTTGATACAATTACTTTACTCGGTGGTTTTTTGTATCCAGAATTGCTGCCCCAAAATTCTCCGGGGAAGTGCGTTTTCGTGCCTAATTTTTTAGTAAATTCGTGCCAGTTAAATCCATAGTCTTCGACCAATTCTTTGTCCGTCACTACATTATAATAATCGGGGTCTTCCTTCTTTATTTTATTACATCCCATTGCGTCTAATAATTGGAGCTCTACGTCCCATACATCTTGGGCTTTGAAATCATTCTCCAAATCATATGGCAATACTGCTTTGAATGTCTGTTCAATGAATTCGAAATATTTTGCTCTGAATTCCTTCTTGTATCTTTTTGTTTTTTCGTCGTCAGCGTCGTCGTCTATGTAAATGTAATAGTCGTATATTCCTAATTCGGGTGGGCTTAAATGGCTGATGTATTTCTTTACATTCTTTTCGTCTGGGCCTACTGTCCATACAATGGGTGATTGCCATGCGAATATTTCGTCTTGATTTGTGTAGGCTAATAATCCATACATGTCATCCTCCTCTATGAAATTAGTTACTTGTTTTAATATTTCTAGACAATGGCGTCTTCCCTTTTTATTGTTTCCTTTTTGAATACAATTTGCCACGGCGTTTATGGATTTTGTTTTTTTTGTATTTGGATTTTCTTTAATAAATGTTTTCGTATATCCTATCATTTGTCTATAAACCTTGTCTTGAACGATTCGAAAGTCGTCTATTTGTACGTAGTACTTGGGTTTGTCTTTTAACTCGTCTGTTTGACTTTCAATCCATTCTTCGTTTACATAATTATAAAAGTCTTGGTTTGGGCGAATTTTTTTATTTTTGTTAAATTTGATAAACTCTTTGTTTAATGCCTTTGAGTATGATCCTATATCTGTCAATGCCTTTGGAAGATTTTTTAATTTTTCTATGGTTGATTCTCTAAATAAACGGTTTAATAGTGGATGGTCTATCGAATTTACCATTTTATTGTATTCTATTTTTGCCTTACTTAGTATTCGTAGAGTGGATGGTTGTGCTGCTATTTTAAATACGTTATCATTGTTACCGTTACCATTTTTGCGTTTGGGGCTTTTATTTTTGATGCTTTTATTTTTCACGCTTTTATTTTTCTTAATATGGCGATGGTGGTGGTGCCGTATCTTCTTTGCCGACTTTACCATATATAATTATTCAATATTTTATATTATATATTTTTTATTTTTACATCTTTACAAAAAAAAGGTTACCTAGTAAGTAAATAACCGTTTTATTATGTTTTGTTTATTATGATTTTTATGGTATTGTGCTTATATTTATGGTATCATGTTGGCATTCGCATTTGTATTATATTGTTGGGTGTAAATGCCTAACGATTGAATCATGTTGGGTGCTGGGATTAGAATTGATGTTAGCATTGATGATGTTGATGGTGTCATTGCTGATGATGGCATTGCTGATGATGGCATTGCTGTTAACCACTCAAGGCATTCATCTATATTCGCTGAAGATAAATCCAATGTGGCCGGGTTTCTATCTATATATATATCTGAGTTGATGATTGTATCGGATTGATGGGCAGTCGCTTGTACTTCATCTTGTACTTGATATTGATATAGTGCTTCTTCATCTGGATCTTCATCATCTTGTGCGTTATACGATAGTTCTGGATCGACTGGTTCCGTAAATGTATATGCGTACATATGAGCTGCTGCTGTTGGGGGCGGTGGCGCTGATGGTGGCGCTGTTGGCGGTACAAATGTACGGATATGAAATGTACTATCTGCTGTTTGGGGCACTTGTTTCATAGACTCGGCATATTCCGTCTTCTCCATTATCTCGGTTCTACACATTGGGCATGTATTTTTTCTTGTGACTGTTTTTACGAAGCATGGTGTACAGAATTTATGTCCGCATTTGGTGGTTGATGAACCTAATTGTCCTAGTGTGTCCATACAAATTGGACATTCTTCGATTTGTGAAGTCATATGTAGTGTAGCCAATTCTCTCTTTACCTTTTCTATTTCTTCTGTGCGCTTCTTTTTTTTATATGCCCATGTGCTTTGTAATATTAAAGCTAGTTGGATTTTTGGATAACTGGAGCGGATTCCGACGATTGTTGCTATTTTTTTTAGTATTCTTAATGAACATTTCTCAAAGTGTGGATTTTCGTCGCTGCTGAGAATTTTATCTAGATCGTTATCTTTTGGACATTCCACTATATCGTGATCACTGCTATCACAGTACATACAGTGCGCCTTTGACTGTGCTTTTTCTTGCGCCTTTGATTGTGCCTTTTCTTGTGACATTGTATTGATTTGGTATTTGTATTTTGCTTTCATGTAAATAGTTACTTCAATTTTATTTAGGATGTAATTTATTTTTTGTATCGGTTCAAGGAATTATAAAACTATATATTATAATGAATGTTGTCGTAAAATATGTTACTGCCATTATCATTGGCTGTATTGTAGGATTTATTGGCGGGTTTCAAGGTATTGCCGGCGGATTTTATATTTCCATGTTGTTGCTATTTACTGGCATTGCTAAAACGCAACGCATGGCTGCCGGAACTACTTTGTTGGCTGTTGTATTCCCTCTTTCTATTGGCGCTGTTTATGAATATTGGAAAACGGGTGATGTTGATATATATGCTGGTCTGGTTATCACTTTTTTCTATATGATTTTCTCTTGGGTGGGTGCTAAGGCTAACTTGCTTGTTGATGAGCAATACCCTCTTTTAAGTTTGGCTGTATTATTAATGCTTACTTCTTTTTATTTCTTTCACCGATATTTTGACTTGATTAAGAAGAAGTAATGTGTCTGCCGACGGCCATATAAAACAAAATATATTTTATATCATAAAATAAAATATATTTATAAAGTCGTCGACAGACTCGGCAGACATATTTTGTTTATAATTTCTTAGACTTCTTAGACTTCTTAGACTTCTTAGACTTCTTAGACTTCTTAGACTTCTTAGACTTCTTAGACTTCTTAGACTTCTTAGACTTCTTTCTACCACCAACTTGTTCTAGTTGTATGTCTTGATCGACAACTTCTTCTTGGTCTTGACCGTCGTCACCCATCTGGTTTTGATCGTCATACATTTCTGTTTGTAAATCATCCCAAGGACTAGCATATTGATTCTCATCAACCGACATATTATATATTATATAAAACAAAAAATATTTTAAATAGACAAATCTATTAGCCATCGGCAGATACGGCAGATAAAGCCGTCGGCAGACTCGGCAGATAAAGCCATCGGCAGATACGGCAGACTTAGCCGCAATTGCTTCCATCTTCATAACACGGCACATTTTGCGTCGTCCAACTTTTAGGTATCGCATATGCGCATGATTTTTCGATTCCCAATTGATCTTCGCCAGCAACTAAGCGCATAAAGCCCAACTCGCCCCAATAACTTCCCCACGAATTGCGGATTATCCAATACTGTTTGTTTAACTCAGCGTCGTATCCCCAACCCACTACAGATATTATATGATTTATTATCTTTAATTTGGTTGGTAGATTGAGAACACCGCCTTGATAATCTGTAATTTCCTCTGCGTTGATTCCGCACGCGATGGGGCCGTTTTTATATATTTCCGTCATCATATCTGACGACCCTTTTATTGCGCCGTATTCTGCTATCGTCGCATTTGGATAATAGGTGATGGGATAGCATGATCCGCCATTGTAAGTAAATGTGTCGCATGTCCTACATATGTTTACCGCCGTACATTGGAAATTCTGTTTATTTTGTTGACATGCCGCCTCTTTGGAATCGGAGCTACATGCTTGATATATCATACAGTCTTCAAATGGTATGGAGCCATATGCTTTAATGGCCTTGTATGTGGCGATATGGTCACCTCCATTACAGCTTCCACCCATCTGACAGTTTAATAAAAACTGAATGCTTAGGTTGATATCCGGCCATTGCGCTTTGCGTGCTATTTTGATTCTGTCTGCGAGGGAACTGATGCTTCCGTGAGCCCAGCAGCTGCCGCAATATACGGGTATGTGTTGATTTAGGTTTTTGGTTAAATAATTTATGCCGTTTACATTACTCCATGTGAATGATTGAGGTAAGGAGGATGTTATGGCTGGTTGTTCTCCGTAGGTTTTTAAATGTTCTTCCATATTCACGGATGGAATATATTCACTTATACGGGTTGTTGCTTCGAATGTTTCGAATGTCATAGCTATGGCCATGAACATCGTAGAGAGAAATCTGAACATTTATATATTGTGTTATTTTTTAATTTTATATTTATTTAATTTTGATTTATTTTAAACTAAGTTTTTTAGTTAAGCTATTTTTACTTACGCTATAAGTGCTGTATCTAGACTTGTGTATTCATCGTCATCATCGTCATCTTCTACTACTCGATTGTAATAACAAATACCGAATGTTGCTAGGGTTATACCTAATACAATGATTGTTACTGTGTATATTACCGAATTGTCCATGCCTATTTATATTATGGTTTGATTTTATTTTGTTAAATATAGACTCAGACAAACAATATGCCATTCATCTAGCCGTAGGACAACCTAATCATCTAGCCGTCGGCAGACTCGGCAGACAGAACCACTAGCCGTCGGCAGACTCGGCAGACAAGACACCTTATGTAAAAATAATATAGATAGGTTTATATATATTATTTTATGATGTGTGCGGATTTTTTTTCTTGTTTGTGGAAATATTTATGTTGTAAATCTTGTGGTAACGGGACTGATGATATATCGTATCACCCTATTGATAACGATATACTGATTAAAAATATTCAGCAGTTTGGTATCATACCTTGAGTATGTGGGTTATTTGTTTGAATTGATTTGTGGGTTATTTAGTAAAAATATTGCTATATATTATAATTATGAGTGAATACTATCGTATGCGAGAGACGGAATCTGGAAGGGCTGAAATTCAACGGTTGGAAGAGAAGAGAGAGAAAATAGTTTGCGATTTTTTCTTAGAAACACCACCCGAAGAGGCGGCTAATATAAAAAATATTCTTGCTAAATATGAATACAATTATCGTGCTCTAGCAAGCATTATTACTAGTTTGGAACGCGAAATAGAGGGACATCAGAAGGTAATAGATAATTGGACAACATTACGCAAGCAAACACATCGCGATCAACTCGAAACTAAGCGTAATATATTACAACCGTTTCGACAAGATAAAATGATATTGAATGATTTTTTTGAAAAGTACAAAAAATATGCGTATCGCATTCCACGTGATAGGGATGATCTTCGTCCGTATTCTTTTGATTTTGAATTTTTTGAAGTATTGAAGACTTGTGCTACACCGGCTGCTGCTTATGTTCCGACTGATGCTGTGTATGTAGGGGATGCCACAATTGTAGAGGAAGAAGAACGACCCGAAGATGGATTGTTGCCTATGGCTAAGGGTGTTTCTGGTGGTAAGAAGTCGAAGAAGTTAAAGAAATCTATCAAAGGTAAGAAATCGAAAAAGTCGAAGAAGTCTAAGAAGTCCAAGAAATCGAAAAAGTCTAAGAAGTCTAAGAAGTCTAAGAAATAAGATGATTACAATTAGGATATAATTTTAATTATCTCATGTTAATTCTGGGTGGATTGTATTGTATGACTTTTTGTAAAAGTCATGGTATGATTTAAACAATTGGTGCTAATATATACTATACATGACGACAAGACATATTCATTTTCATGAGTATGAAATAGGTATGCGAAGGAGAGTCCCGTATATATGTGGTCAAGAACCAATAGAATATTTCTGTGATGGAAAAGAGGGTTATATTCACTTTGATGGTTATTATTATGTTGAGAATCACGCTCCCCCTTATCTAGAGGATGATGCTTTAGACATATTGGATAGACCAACAAGATATGATGTATGGCTCCCACAGAAGCTTATAATGTTCACTCAGTTGTTTGAAAAGGAGCCGTATAAGGTTGAAGTTGTTGATAATGTGACCCAAAGTTATTACACAGCACTCGAGAATGTTCGATATGTTGTTGAAATTTATAAGAAGGTGATTCATGAAAATACTGATGTGATTAGTGAGATTGAGGACGATGATCGAGAGAAAATGAAGGTTTGTTTCTTTCCAACGAATCGACAGACGATTTATTTTCGAGTTATTGAGATTTGTGCGAAGAGTTGTGTTGATATTGGTGTTAAGAGTTGTGTTGAGATTTGTGTTGAGAGTTGAGATTTGTCTTGAGAGTTGAGATTTGTCTTGAGAGTTGAGAGTAATATTGGGGGATGGGGTAATTGGTGTTGAGAGTTGTGTTAAGAGTTGCGTTGAGATTTGTGTTGAGAGTTAGAGTTAGATTGAGAGGAAGCGGAGGGAAAGAGTATTAGAGTAGGATGTGGGTTAATAGTTAGAGTAAGATTGAGAGCAATATGAGGGAAAGAGTATTAGAGTAGGATTTGGGGGAAAGAGTATTTAAGATACAGTGCGACTGGGTAACTGGGCCCAACGGAACTATATAACGGACCCTCCTCCCCCATTCGGCTAAGACAGTCGAACCCTAGTATCGGCCCAACGGTAAGCCAGATATCGGTTACATAATGGGATATCGGTTACAAAACGGCTCTTATAGGAAATAGTATGGTTTTTGAGTATTTTGTCAAGAAGTTGTTCGATTTTTTGTCAAAAAGTTGTTCAATTTTTTGTCAAAAAGTTGATTCGAAAAAAAAATTGAAGTAATTTGCCTACAGTAGTGATATACATATTAAGAAACTTAACAGTTAACTAACAAACTTCAAACAATGTCCGCCGTATTCAGCACCCCATCCTTCCTCAAGGCCCTTGCCCCCCTCGCCAAGGAGAACCAAGTAAGCAACAAGGTGTACAAAGCCAAGCTAGCTGCCAAGGCTAAGCGTGTAAAGGAGATTGAACAGACCCGCAAGATTGCGGATAAGATGGATAAGGAGCTCACCAAACTAGAGAAGATTGCTGAGAAGGAGGCTGTCAAGCAAGCCAAGATTGCTGCCAAGGAAGCCAAGAAGGCCAATGTGGTCTCAAAGGAGGAGAAGATTGCTGCCAAGGCTGCTGCCAAAGAGGCTGCCAAGCAAGAGAAGATTGCTGCCAAGGCTGCCGCAAAGGAAGAGAAGATTGCCGCCAAGGCTGCCGCAAAGGTTGCTGCCAAGGAAGAGAAGGTTGCTGCCAAGGCTGCTGCTAAGACTGCCGCTAAGGAAGAGAAGATTGCTGCCAAGGCTGCCGCAAAGGAGCAAGTCAAGCAAGAGAAGCTTGCTGCCAAGACTGCTGCCAAGGAAGAGAAGCTTGCTGCCAAGGCTGTTGCCAAGGAAGCTGCCAAGCAAGAGAAGATTGCTGCCAAGGCTGCTGCCAAAGAGGCTGCTAAGGTTGTCGTCGTCGAACAGCCCAAAGAGGTTGTCGTTGTCGAAGAAGTCGTCGTCGAACAGCCCAAAGAGGCTGTCAAGAAAGCTGCCAAGAAGCAAACTAAGAAGCAGCCCAAGCAAGAAACGATCGATCGCGTCGATATCATTCGCACTATCTGCGAAAAGCTTGGCAACAATGAGAGCACCGCAGTCGAAATGACTGCCTAAATAAAAAAACAAATAAATAAATACATAGTAGTTAGTAGATACATCATTATTCAATAAACTTAATAAGTAAATAAATTGGGCTTAGTGCCTTTTTTTATGTCTTGCTGTTATAAAATTGAAGTGGAGTTGTAAATAATATACTTATGTATCAAACCATTAAATAGTAGTCTATCTACCCTACCATGCCGTGTACTCTTTGCTATGCCGACGGACATAATCGCCGTACTTGCCAACGATGGGATTTGCTAGAAGCAGTTCGTCGTGAAGAATCTGCCCGTTTAGACATGATTCGCAACAATCACCTTGATATTATTGCTGCTGCTAATGTTGCTATTGCTACCAGTGCTGCCGCCATTACGGCCACTAGTGCTGCTAATACATACGATGATATATTCAATGACGGTCCAAGCACACCTAGAACACCACCACCTAGACGCCATTTCCAAGTCGTCGTTCCTCCAATTGTTCCAAATGCTCCTAGACGCATGAGAACTAGTCGCAGTCGTCTGCCCCCCGGAATTTCATCTCAGACAGAGCTAGTTCATTTATTTCAAAATATAGAGAATGTTATTGATAACGACGACATATTTTCCGATTTGGATTCTAGTTTTGACTGGGCTGAACTGTTAGACGAACCTACACCTATCGCTAGTGCTACACCCTTGGTCGATTGTGTTAAAGAACCATGTAAGGCTCTCGACTGCCCTATATGTATGGAGGACTTTCAAAAGACGGATGTATTCATCACTCGCTGTGGACACCAGTTTCATGGTACATGTATGATTCGTCATATGAAACAATACGACAATTGTCCAATGTGCCGAGGAGTATTATTTTCGAGTTCAAATCGTTAGGTAGAGAGAAAATCATCAATAAATAAATAAAATATAAAAATAGAAAATGCTTCTTTAGGGGGTATTTTTTCTTGTGTTTGTCTCACTATGATGTCATCCCGATGTAGGGTTTAATTGCTATTTAATATTATCATAACAGCATATAAAGACATTTCCACACCATAGTATAGGAATATACAATGTGTTATATTACTCATAGTACATGTGTACATTTGTCTATATAGTAGACCTAATCATGTCTTAAAACTGTTTCATACCCGGTTAGCTCAGTAGGTAGAGCGCCAGCCTTTTAAGCTGGTGGTCGAGGGTTCGAGCCCCTCATCGGGTGGTCCTTCTGGAGATCCAAGACAGCCTCAGTGTCTTTTTGCTCTTATAGCTCAGTTGGTTAGAGCGTCGGTCTTATGAGCCGAAGGTCTGCGGTTCAACCCCGCATTGGAGCATCTGACCCGAACATTGTCATTAAACTGTTCCGAAAGCGCGGATGGCCGAGTGGTCTAAGGCGGTGGACTTAAGAGATTCTTTTCGTGAATCTTGAGCAACCCACTATCAATGATGCGAGGGTTCGAACCCCTCTTCGCGCAAACTTTAATATGATAATTTTAAAATACTTATCATATTATCAAATACCGGATTATGGTGGATTATGGGTAAATATGGGGTTTTATGTAATCCTAATTTAGAATGCCAATGGATGACAAGTTTGTCCCAAAATCCCAAATATATATGAATGTATATTATGTTACGATATATCATATAATAAATATAATATACCAAATATTTATTAATGCTTAAATATTAAAGACTTCACATGGCTGACATTTTTATCCCAAAATCCCAAACAATATCTACCATTGTATACTGACAGTCGATGGAAACATTCTCTCTACACGAAATTGGCTATTTTCAAATGTATACTACATATACTCAAGTATGTATTATATAATAGAATAAATGGGTTTTACTCATCTAGAGCAACTTTTTATTTTCAAAGAGTAAATGATTTTCCAGTTTTGGACATTTATTTCATGTCCATTTTCCAATTTTCAAAAACAAATCTGAAAAAGTTGTTGAAAAAGTGATTGTGACCATAATGGTAAGAATACATATTTTTTTATTTTAAAATTGTGATTGTTAAATTTTTAATATTTATGCGAAAGAATTTAGGAACTTTTTATGTTGCTATATTATAGCAATAATGGCAACAGTTTTAGTTCCAAAAAGTTCCAAATTATTTCAATGTGAATTATGTGACTTTAAATCTAGCAGAGAAAGTCAATATAATATACATTTACTGACACTGAAGCATCAATCGGCAACAAATCAGCAACAAATGACAACATTTTTAGTTCCAAAAAGTTCCAATTTCTTTCAGTGTGAATTATGTGACTTTAAATGTAGTAAAGAAAATCAATACAATAGACATTTGATGACACTGAAGCATAAATCAGCAACAAATTCCCTACAGAATGACCAACCGAATGACAACCAAAATACACTATATATATGTGAACATTGTAACAAAGAATATTGTGATAGATCTGGGTTGTGGCGACACAAACAAAAATGCGCACATAAAGAGAATATAGTAATTGAAAATAAACCGATAACTACAACTGACGCGACGAATCCTATTATAATAGAAAAGATGTTTGCTATGTTTACACAAATGATGACACAAAACCAAGAGTTCATGACGAATGTAATTGGCAAAGTACAAGGTAATAATTCACATAATAATACTAATAGTCTCAATACCAACAACAATCAGTTTAATATCCAGATGTTTTTAAATGAACACTGTAAGAATGCCATGAACATTAGCGATTTTATTAAATCCTTGCCTCTTACTGCTCAGCATTACGAGAATACAAAAGACAACGGCTTAGCCGACACACTCACCAATTTAATGGTTGATGGGTTGAATAATCTGGATGTTGTTGAACGACCCATTCATTGTACCGACCAAAAAAGAAAGGTCATGTATGTCAAAGATAACAATAAATGGGAAAAGGATACGAACAATGACATTGTAACGAAGAATGTTAAAGATTTGACCATTTTACATAGGATGAATTTGGATAAATGGCAAGAGAAGAACCCTAAATTTAGTACAGATGAAGACCTACAGATTGCTTTTTCTACTATTTTTAGTAATTTATATGCCGATATTGTTGATGAAAAGAAGGGTATTTCAAAGCTTATGAAGGGTGTAATTGATGCCACATATTTAGACGACAATACAAAAAAAGGATTTGCCAATTGCGATACTCTAGCATCGGCTTAGCATACCCACAGTGTAATTTATAGGGTCTTATTTTTCTTTAAATACTTTTTTATTGTACTATGGAATAGTATTTAAATTCTATACTAAGGGGGAAATCGGTTACATAACGGTTTATCGGTATTGGTAGCATTTGATTTCTTTTATTTACATTTCTTACATTCCTCGCATAGCTGATTACATTTACATTCTTCTATCCAATACTCTCCACAGTCGTCACACCATCCACTTTCTTTCTCAGTAATCATTGAATAATTCCACAGACATGCTAACAATAATCGGTGGTCTGGATTTGGTCGCTCTTCGGTTCCACTACCCCACCTCATTTCTGTGCCAAAATAATGCGCATATACTTTTTGTATGTCTGATACGATGATGTCTATTGTCAATTTCTTATCCACTGTGTCTAACCATACCATGTCAGTCGCCAATACCGAATACGACAATATCTTATTGTATGGGTTCCGTAAATATTCATCCATGTTAATTTATTCTTATTTGATCCGTATACTTATTTATCCATATACTTATTCTTTGTACCCATCTTCAATTTTAATTTTGTATAACATATTAAATTTATCTGTGTATAACATATAATACTACTATGATACATATTCTACGCTCTATTGTCGTCGGTCTTTTATGTGGATTGGCACCATCGTTATCATCTTCTCTTTCCGATTCATGTATATGTACTACAGCACAATGTCCCCTAGTTGGCGTCAATACATTGGTCATGGGTGGAGGTGCCGCTACCGTCCACTATAAATATATCGAACAACACGGACATGCTGTCGTCTCCTCAGTCGAAGGAGTTGTTTCTGACGGATCGCTTGATAAAGGTACTGATACTACAGAGTGTACGCAAAAATATTCCCGCATGTTAGAAGACGATGGGTCATCCAATTGCGACGCCGGGCATATTATGGCCAATCGTCTAGGCGGTTACGGTAATCAACCCATTAATATTTTTCCACAAGCGTTCTCTATTAATCGTGGGGTATATGCCCAGTTTGAAGATAAGATTTACCAATGTATTAAGAGTGGAGCTACACAAGCTAATCTCTCTTGGCAGTTTACATATAAAAATACATCGAGTACTATGCCATCACAAGTTCAGTATACAGCGGTCTTTAATAAGGGCGATTGTACAAGTATTCATTCTGTCTTCTCTAATTAAATAGACT
>Ga0255131_1000466_pt1 | contig 13346 bp, 10 predicted proteins | sample Law_Yuk_RepC_8d_FD_188554 | JGI IMG/M metagenome (GOLD analysis project Ga0255131, IMG submission 188554) | Freshwater microbial communities from St. Lawrence River, New York, United States - Law_Yuk_RepC_8d | ecosystem: Environmental > Aquatic > Freshwater > River | place: USA: New York... | reverse complement strand
TGATTTTTTCGTGCACCTGGGTCATGGCGGCAAAGCGCACGCTGTAGTCGCGGATCGCGCTTTGCGGCACCCAGTTGGTCAGCAGCCGGGCCAGCCAGCCCATCGACAGCATGCCGTGCGCGATCACGTCGGGCAGGCCGGCGCTGTGGGCGAAGTCGGTGTCGACGTGGATCGGGTTGTGGTCGCCCGAGGCGCCGCAGTACAGCGCCAGCGTCAGGCGCGAGACCGGCGGCAACTCCAGCGCAGGGATGGCATCGCCCACTTGCAGGGCGTCGAACGAAGGCAGGGTCATGTCGGTTTCCTTAACCATGGCGCAAAACGGTCACGGCGCGCAGATCGGCCACGTGCTCGCCACGCTGGTTGCTGACGCGGGTTTTGCGCAACACGAACTCGAGCGCGCCGCCCTTTTTGTCGTAGATGTCTTCGATGCGCTGCTCAAAGCGCAGCACATCGCCCGCATAGGCCATGCGGTGGAAGGTGAAGCCTTGCTCGCCGTGCAGCAGCTTGCGGTAGTCCATGCCCAGCAGGTTGCGGATGGCGGCCGGGTCGGGCGACTCCATCTCGAGGCAAAACAAGAAGGTGGGCGGCACCGGCAAAGCCGGGTGGCCGGCAGCGCGGGCAGCGGCCTCGTCGGTGTAGACCGGGTCGGTCTGGCCGGTGGCCTTGGCAAAAAATTTCAGACGGCCCTTTTCTACCAGCACCTCGAAGGCGGGCATCACATGCCCAATGAATTGGCGGTCGATCATGGTCAAACCTTCTGATAAAGCGTGACCACACACGCGCCGCCCAAGCCCAAGTTGTGTTGCAGCGCCAAACGCGCGCCTTCGACCTGGCGCTGCTCGGCCCGCCCGCGCAGCTGCGAGACCAGCTCGTAGCACTGCGCCAGCCCCGTGGCGCCCAGCGGGTGGCCCTTGGACAGCAAGCCGCCCGAGGGGTTGGTGACGATGCGCCCGCCGTAGGTGTTGTCGCCGTCGACGATGAACTTTTCGGCCGTGCCCTCGGGCGTGAGGCCCAGGCCCTCGTAGGTGATGAGCTCGTTGGCGGTGAAGCAGTCGTGCAACTCGACCACGTCCAGGTCTTCGGGGCCGATGCCGGCGGCTTCGTAGACCTGTTTGGCGGCGTTGGCCGTCATGTCGTAGCCGACCACGCGGCGCATGTCGTCGCTGTCAAAGGTGCTGGGGGTGTCGGTGGTCATGGCCTGGGCGGCGATCACCACGCTGGCGTCCAGTTTGTGCTTTTTGGCGAAGTCGGCCGAGCAGACGATGGCCGCTGCCGCGCCGCAGGTGGGCGGGCAGCACTGGTAGCGGGTGAGCGGGCCAAACACGGTGGGCGAGGCCATCACCTCTTCGAGCGTGAGGGTCTGGCGGAACACGGCCAGCGGGTTGCGCGCCGCGTGCTGGCGCGCCTTGACCGAGATCCGGCCAAAGGTGTCGGCGCGGATGCCGTGCTCTTTCATGTAGTCCATGCCGGCGCCGCCAAAGAACTGGGCCGCGCGGGGCGCGGCCGGGTCAAAGCCCTGGTGCGCGGTCATGGCCTCGGCAAACCGCGTCATGGGCGAGGGCCGGTCGTCGTACGCGCCCTTGAGCGCGCCGGGCACCATCTGCTCAAAGCCCAGCGCGATGGCGCATTCGACCATGCCGCTCTCGACCGCCTGGCGCGCCAGGTACAGGGCGCTGGAGCCGGTGGAGCAATTGTTGTTGAGGTTGAAAACCGGGATGCCGGTCAGGCCCACGCCATAAATGGCGGCTTGCCCGGCGGTGGAGTCGCCATAGACATAGCCCACATAGGCTTGCTGCACGGCGCCGTAGGGCACGCCCGCGTCGTCGAGCGCCAGCTGAGCGGCTTTGGCGCCCATGAGGTGGTAGGACTCGCTGGCCCCGGGTTTGGTGAAGGGGATCATGCCCACGCCCACGACGTGAACTGCGCGCTTGCCAACGGCCATGCCTGCTCCTTGAGGGTTCGATACGGACAAAGTATCGAGCGGCCAGGCCGGCGGACCAATCGCCAATCAACTCAAAGTGATTGGCAGGAAGTGACAAATGAGGTCGGTTGGGTGGTGCGCACGAGGCCAGAATCAACACGCCACCTGAACCAGCCCGTACCAGTGTAAATGCGCCACGGCCAGCACCCAGTGCAGCAAGAGCTCAAGGGCCAGATAGACCAGCACCAGCGCCATCTGCACAGGCAGCCGAACAAGGCGCAGATGATGCCCACGTGCAAATTAGACACGCCATTTTTAGGGGCATTACGCATTGAAAAGAAAGAGTTGAAGAGCGTACACCGCAGGCACCAACGAGTGTTGATTCAGCTTGTAAAAATATGATAAAAACGACAAAAGTTGGGTTAGATTCGCCCAAACTGAAACCTAACCTGTAATGGAAAATTCAATGCCATATCAAGCTCCTATCCAGCGTAGTGACCCAACCGCATTTCTGTTTCTTGTGGATCAATCTGGTTCTATGAGCGATCGCATGGCATCGTCGGAAAAAACGAAAGCCCAGTTTGTAGCCGACGTCTTGAACAGAACGTTCATGAATTTGGTTACGCGCTGCACGAAAGCGGATGGGGTTCGTGATTACTTCAATATTGGAGTACTAGGATACGGGCACGATGGAGTTAAAAACAGCTTACATGGTGCGCTAGGCGGTCAAGTCCTGAATCCTATTTCAGCACTAGAGGCAAACCCTCTCCGCGTAGAGGATCGGAAACGTAAAGTTGACGACGGGACTGGTGGCCTTGTCGAACAAGCAGTTAAGTTCCCAGTGTGGTTTGAACCCCAAGGTAGTGGCGGCACTCCAATGTGTGAAGCTTTTAGACGTGCTGGTGAAGAACTGGCAGTTTGGTGTGATGCACACCCGAATAGCTACCCACCTACAGTTCTCCACATTACTGATGGCGAGTCAACTGATGGCGAACCTGAAGCACTAGCTGATGCCCTGAGGCAATTCAGTACGCAGGATGGTAACCTTCTGCTACTTAATTTACATGTGAGTGCACAATCTGGTAACCCTATTGCATTCCCCGCCTCTGAATCAGGTCTTCCTGATTTATACGCAAAATTATTGTTCAGAATGTCTAGCCAGCTACCAGAACACTTAATTCAGGTGGCTCAAGAAAAAGGGCATAAAGTTTCCATGGAGTCAAGAGGTTATGTATTCAATGCCGAAGCAGCTGAAATCGTGGACTTCTTTGACATCGGAACACGAGCAACACAACTGCGATGATTCTTTGTGCGACTACGTTTAGATTTCACTGCATCCGTTGCAAAAGATCCTAATCGCCCTGATCTCAATGAGGACGCTTTTCAGCTGGATTCACACGGACATGTATTTGCACTTTCTGATGGTGCATCTGAGTCCTACGATTCAAAATCGTGGGCTAAAATGCTTGTTAATAAGTATATTGAAAATCAAAATTTCGATTACGAATGGGTAGAACAAACTCAGAGAGATTATGTTTCAACGGTTGACTTCCAGTCTTTAAGTTGGTCGAAACAACTGGCATTTGACCGCGGTAGTTTCGCCACATTACTTGGTATGTCGACAATCGATTGTACCTGCCGGATATTTTCTATTGGCGACTGCTTAGCTGCATATTCTAAAAATGGAAAATTTTATGATAGTTTTCCATTTAAGCATCCAGCTGACTTCGATGCACGACCACAGTTACTCTCTACAGTAAACCATTTAAACGAATTCACTCACAATAATTTTTTTAATTTAGACGATCATCAAGCAGAATGGATGCTTGAAGAAGGCGATGTTATTTTTTTAATGACAGATGCGCTTGGACAATGGTTTTTGAGAGAGGCTGATAAAGTTGAAAATAATTCAATAAAAACACTTTCAGCGATTTCAACTCAAGATGAGTTTCAGTATTTGATATTATCGCTTCGCACAGATAGAAGAATTAAGCTCGACGACTCGACAGTGCTTCGCTTTGTTGTTGATACTAGTGAAGATAACGATGGCATATCCAACCATTGAACAATACCAGGAAGCTCTGCAGCATCCTGCCACAGCATTTACTGATCCAGTCTTATCAAAAGGCAAAATTCGCGCCTCTGGACTTGGAACACCGCTCGTCGCTTCTGGTGGTTTTGCGCTAACTTATGGCGTGGAAGCTGCATCTAAAAAATATGCAGTTCGTTGTTTTCACCGCGAAGCAAAAGGACTAGAAATCAGATATGCGGCGATATCCAAGAAGTTACAGAGCTTAGCCTCGAACTACTTTGTTGAGTTTGAATATCAAGCCAACGGCGTAAAAATTTCAAACTCATCTTGGCCGATTGTCAAAATGGCATGGGCCAGCGGCGAAACGCTTGGGGTATTTGTAGAGAATAATTATCAAGACAAAACTAAGTTGACAAACTTACTTAACTCCTTGAGTGCCCTTGCCGCGTATCTGGAAAGTAAAGGTATAGCTCACGGTGATATTCAAGATGGCAACTTGATGGTTGCGGACTCAGGCAAGAAACTACAATTGATCGATTATGACGGCATGTACGTCCCAGAACTTGAAAACCTGGGAAGTGCAGAATTAGGGCATAGAGATTATCAACATCCCAAGCGAGATAATACTGTTTACGACGCTAATTTAGATAGATTTTCCTTTATATCTATAAACCTGGCACTCAGAGCACTTATAGAGAAGAAAGATGTTTGGCTTTCTTCGCAAAGTGGTGCTGGCGTTATCGTTTTTAAGGCCAATGATTTTGCCTCACCCTATTCATCTAAAATTTTTACAGACATAAAAAGCATTGCCAGTATTAAACAAGCTACGGAAAACTTTATTGCAATTTGTACAGCAGGGTACTCGCAAATACCCGCCTTGTCGGATTTTATTGCCGGAACAAACATACCGCAGGTTAGTTCTCCAAAAATATCAACCGCAGCAGCTACTGCAGTTAGCACACAAGCACCCTATATTAGTCAATACCCTGTGATTAAGGCCACTGATTACTATGAGTTCCAAAAGAACATTGGACAAATGGTGGAATTGGTAGGACAAATTCAAAATGTTAAAGCTGGCAAAAATAAGTACGGCAAACCATTTATATTTATAAATTTTTCTGATTGGCGCAGAAATGGTGTAAAAATTAACATTTGGAATAATGCTATCGAGAGTGGCGGGATCACACCAAATGAAAGCTGGATCGGAAGATGGATTACCATAAAAGGGTTGGTTGAGCCACCTTTTATCAGCCCCAAAATAAACGCGTCCCACATTGCAATTACTGCTAATGCTTTATCACAAGTTACCAAGCTAACTGAAGAGGAAGCTAGGTTTAGACTAGGAGAAATGCAACAGACAGTTAAAGTAGATTTTCCTGCTGGCAGCAATGCAGATTTACTAAAAAATCTTATGGGCGTTAAGCAATCTAATGGTTCGAGGATTCATCAACTTAATTCTCCAATCATATCGGCGTCGCGTAATACGCACATTACTCAACCCACCTCAATTCCGACATCAATTGGTAATTCCACGGTCAATGTCACTCCCAAATCTTCCAATCAAATTGCTTTAGATGTGTTAAGAAATTCAACGAAAAAATCCGCTTCGATTAATCAAATTAGTTCACGTACCAAACAATCACTATCGCGGAGCCCACCTCAATCTAGTCCTAGCAAAACGCCAAATAAACCATCTGAAGCCAATTGGTTTACGATTATTTTCTGGATTATTTGCTTGGTCCTTTTGTTGCGAGCCTGCGCTAAATAAACATAAATATGTCTACACCAGAAATTGAGACTGAATCAGTCCTTGCAAGGAATCAAAAGCAAGTGTTAACGCACTTTTCTCCAAAGTTATTGGTAGCAGTTAATGAAGGCATAATACATTCCAATTCTGAATGCACCGAATTAATATTTGAGGATGGCGATAAACGTTGGATGAAAATTCAAACATTTGATAGAGATGGTCTGATAACAAAAAAGGCTAAATCACTACTCAATCAACATGTATACATAACATGTTGGGATCCTATTGATGAGCCACTCAAATGGACACGTCTTGGGTATTTCAGAAACATACACAAAGTATAATTCAAGGTGAACTATGGGCTGGCAATGGAGAAAATCGTTTGGTTTTGGAGGGGCTAAAACCACGATTTCAAATAATGGCGTAGGCTTTAGTTATGGTTTCGCTGGATTGCGTTTTGGACGCTCCCCCGCTGGGAACTTCTGGGTATCTATAACAATACCAGGAACTGGCATTAGTTTTATTAAGTATTTACGCACTAAAAACAATCTAGCCAGCTTGCCACCTGTAAATTCAAGCCCAAATGTAAGCAACCAAAGCTCTATTCAAAAAAATACTACCCAGTCCGTAAATCAGAAATTGCTTGAGAAAATGAAACGTATTAAGCCGTAGAGCTCTGGGTAGGTAACCGTTGCGCTGGCGGCAAGAGTTGTGCCCATGACGGGGCTCCTAAATTGTGCAAACTGTAGCTTCAAAAAACATGCTTTCAGTTGATGACATTATTTAAGGGGGGAGGCGAACCACGCCCACTGAATCTGGCCAGCCCTCAAGCCAAAGCTTGCTCTTGCACCGGCTCGTTGTGCGCCTGCCGGTAGGCGCCGGGGGTCAGCCCCGTCCAGGCCTTGAAGGCACGGTGGAAGGTGCTGGCCTCTGAAAACCCGACCTTGGCCGCCACGTCGAGCAGAGGCAAGTCAGACTGGGTGAGGTACTCCACGGCCACGTCGCGGCGCAGCGCGTCTTTGATCATCTGGTAGCCCTGGCCTTCGCGCTGCAATCGCCGGCGCAGGGTTTGCGGCGTGGTGGCCAGCATGGCGCTGACTTCTTCGAGCGAGGGCATTTCTTCGGCCAAGTAGCGGCGCAGCAGGCGGCGGATGCGCTCGGTCAGGCTGGCCTGGTCGCGGTATTTGACGAGCAGGCAGGCCGGGGCTTGGTGCAAAAATTCTTCCGCGCTCTCCTGGCTTTGCACCACCGGCAGGTCCAGCCATTTGGCGTCAAAGCGGTAGCCCCATTCGCCCGCCATCAGGTGGATGGGGGCCTGAAACAGTTTGGACGCGTCGCTGCGGCGGGCCACATCGCTGTCCTGGTAGACCACCTCGGCCACCGGGATGCGCCGCGCGGCCAGCCAGCACATCACGCCGTAGCTGAGGAACATGAAGACCCGCACGGCGTAGGCCTGCCGGTCGTTGAGGGCGTGGCGCGGGCTCATGCGCAGATACGCCACGCCGCCGCTGACCACCAGGCGCGGCACAAAGTCGGGCAGCAGCGCGTGGTAGTAGCGCAGGCCGGCACGCAGGGCGTCGCCCAACAGGCGGTGGCCCACCAGCGTGCGGCAGGCCATGGCAAACGAGCCCAGCGGCAGCGGCGTGGTGCTCAGGCCCCAGAACTCGTCGCGGTGGTGGCGCACCAGCGCCGTCATCAGGCGAGCAAACTGGGTTTGGGTCACGCGCGCCAGTTTGGACTCGAGCAGCGCGGGCAAGATGCCAGCGCGGCGCAGCACGGCGGCGCGCGCGTCTTCGTCTTCGATGCCCATGAGCATCTGCACCACTTGGTAAACCGCGATGGTGTGCTGGATGCTTTGCTGGCTGGGCGTGGCGCTGGGCGGGCGAGTCATGGCGCGGTGAATCAGGGTCTGATCAATGGACAACAGGCCCCTATCCTACGACTTTGCGTTGGCACAAAACATCAATGTGGGCGGCGTCGAGTCCCGCAGCGGTCAGCACCTCGCGGGTGTGCTGGCCCTGCAGGGGCGCGGGGCGCTGCACCGCAAAGGTGTAGCCGCTCATCTGCACCGGCATGGCCATTTGTGTCATGGTCTGGCCCTGCGCGGTCTGCACCTGCACCCACATGCCCCGGTCCTGAAAATGCGGCAACTGCTGCGCCTCGTCGAGTTGGAGCACCGGGGTCACGCAGCAGTCGGCGCCCTCCAGCAGTTGCGCCCAGTGCGCCAGCGGCTGCGCCTGCACCGCCTGGGCCACTTCGCGCCGCACCCAATCGTTCAAGGCTGGGGTTTTGGGGATGTGGTGCTCGGCCAGGTCGGGGCGGCCGAGCAGGGTGCAAAAAGCGGCCCAGAACTTGTGCTCGAACGCGCCCACCGCCAGATAGCGCCCGTCTTGCGTGGGGTACAGGCCGTAGCAGGGCAGCGCCCCGGTCAGCTTGTCGCCGCCGGCGGCGGGCACGCGGCCTTGGCTGTGCAGGCCGGCCAGCGGGATCACCGCATGGGCCAGCACGCCGTCGGCAATCGCCACGTCGACATGCCGGCCCTGACCGGTGCGCTGCGCATCAAACAGCGCCGCCAGGATGCCCATCACGGCGGGCATGGTGCCTCCCAGCAAATCGCCCAGGGGCAGGTTGGACAGGGCCAGCTCGCCGCTGGGCGTGCCCAGCTGGTCGGCCACACCGGCATAGCCGCAGTAGTTCAGGTCGTGCCCGGCCTTTTGGCTCAGCGGCCCGGTCTGGCCGTAGCCGCTGATGCTGCAGTACACCAGGCGCGGGTTGCGCGCGCGCACCGCCTCGTAGCCCGCGCCCAGCCGGGCCATGACGCCGGGGCGAAAGCCTTCGACCAGCACGTCGGCGCTCTCGCACAGTTGCAGCAAAAGCTGCACGCCCTCGGGGTGCTTGAGGTCCAAGCGCATGCCGCGCTTGTTGCGGTTGAGTTGCTCGCGCACCGCGGGCGAGGCGTAGTCGCCCACGCCCAGGTCTTCGATCTTGATGACATCGGCGCCCAGATCGGCCAGGTGCAGGGTGCACATGGGGCCGGGCAGCAAGCGCGTGAGGTCGAGCACGCGCACGCCTTGCAGCGGCGCGCGGCTGGCCGTGGCGGCGCTCATGCGGCCCTGCCTTGCGCGGCGGTTTTGCGCAGTTCGGTTTTTTGGACTTTGCCCGCTGCCGTGAGCGGCAGCTGGTCGCGGAACTCGTAACTCTTGGGGCACTTGTAGCCGCTGATGCGTTCTCGGCAGTGGGCTGCGAGCTCGTCGGCGCTGGCCTGCAGGCCCGACTTGAGCACCACGATGGCGTGCACCGCCTCGCCCCACTTGTCGTGCGGCAGGCCAATGACGGCGCAGGCGGCCACGGCGGGGTGGCTGCAGAGGGCGTTTTCGACCTCGGCGGGGTAGACGTTTTCTCCGCCGGTGATGACCATGTCCTTGATGCGGTCGATGACATACAAAAAGCCGCCCTCGTCCATGGTGCCGCCGTCGCCGGTGTGCAACCAGCCGCCGTGCAGGGCTTTGGCGGTTTCTTCGGGGCGACCCCAGTAACCCTGCATGACCATGGGACCGCGGATCAGGATTTCACCTGGCGTGCCGGGGGGCAACTCTTGGCCGTCGGCGTCGGCGATGCGGATCTCCGAGGACAAGCCCGCTTGGCCCGCCGAGCGGATGCGCGGGCTGCCCAAAAAGGCCGCATCGCGCGCGATGTGCAGCACCGACACCGAGGCGGCGGTTTCGGTCATGCCGTAGGCGTGCACAAATTGCACCTGCGGGAAGGCGGCCAGGCCGCGCTCGAGCAGCGGCAGGGTGATGGGCGCGGCGCCCCACAAAATCCGCTCCAGCTGGGGCAGCTGCGAGGGGTTGAAGCCCTCGGTGTCGAGCAGCATTTGCAGCATGCTGGGCACGATGACCAGGTCCGACACGCCCTCGCGGGCCATGGTGTCGACCACCAACCGGGGCTGAAAGGCCGGCACCGTGACGCAGGTGCCGCCCACGATGGTTTGCCCCAGCATGCGGCCCAGCCCCGCCACATGGAACATGGGCGAGGTGAGCAAGGTCACGTAATGCGGCGGGTTGGGGATCTCGGCCATGCGCCCGACCAAGGACGCCCAGAAATTGCCGTGCGAGAGCATCACGCCTTTCGGAAAGCCGGTGGTGCCCCCGGTGTACACGATGGCGGCCAAGGCGTCGGTCGGGCTGCGCACATCGTCCACCGGCGCAGCGGCCTGGGCCAGCGCCTCCAGGTCAGCAAAGCCCGCCGGGATGGCGGCACGCTTGTCGGGCACCGTGTCGGCCATGAACAGTTGGCAGCGCAGATCGGGCAGGGCATCGAGCCCTTGCGCCACGGGCAGCATCGCCTCGTCCACCGCCAGGGCACTGGCGCCGCAGTCGCGCAGGGCGTAGGCCACCTCGGCACGGGTCCAGCGGGTGTTGACCGGGTTGACCACCAGCCCGGCCCACCATCCGGCCAGCAGCAGCTCCATCATGCGGTCGCTGTTTTGCGCCAGCACCGACAGGCGCTCGCCGGGGCGCAAGCCCAGCGCCTGCAAGGCCCCCGCTGTGCGGGCCACCCGCTGCGCGAGTTGCCGAAAGGTCTGGCGCCGCTCACCGGTGACCGTGGCGGTCTTGTTGGGGTGCTTTTGCACCGAGCGGTGCAAACCGGAAGTCAAATGCATCGTGTCGTCTCCTGCGGCCACCCCGGCGTGTGCGGGCAGCATGGTGTGCATTGCACCCACCCAACCGTGCTTGCGCAATCGCCCCAAGGCTCAAAGGGATTGGCAGAAAGTGACAGCGGTGCAGCGCGCACCAGGGGCCCAGTCTGCACGCACCCGCTGAAACCGTGCCAGCAGCCACGCCCCCTTGGCTGGCCGCGAACGCACGGCGCCGATCGGGAGGGGGTGGGAAGCGGCAGGCGGGATTGGCTCAGCCCAGCTTCTTCATCAACAAGGCATTCACCTGCGCCGGATTGGCCTTGCCCTTGCTGGCTTTCATGATCGGGCCGACCAGGCCGTTCAGGGCCTTGGCGTTGCCGGCCTTGAACTCTTCCACGTTTTTGGGGTTGGCGGCCAAGACGTCGTCGATGATCTTTTCCAGCTCGCCGGTGTCGTTCATTTGTTTGAGGCCTTTGGCCTCGATGATGGCGTCGACACGCGCTGCGCCAGCATCGCCCTCTGTTTGCGCGCCTTCGGCCCACAGCGCATCGAACACCTGACGCGCCGCGTTGTTGCTGATGGTGTTGTCGCTGATGCGGCCAATCAACGTGGCCAGTTGCGCGGCGCTCACCGGCGCTTGCTCGATGCCCAGTTCACCCGCATTCAAGCGGCGCGAGACTTCGCCCATGATCCAGTTACTGGCCAGTTTGGGCTGCCCGCAGGCCTTGGCCGTGGCTTCAAAGTAGGCGGCCACCGCCTTGCTTTGGGTCAGCTGCGTGGCGTCGTATTCGGGCAGCGCGTAGTCGCGCACAAAGCGTTCGGCCATGACGCGCGGCAACTCGGCCATCTCGCCCTTGACGCGCTCGACCCAGTCGCGGCCGATCACCAACGGCGGCAGGTCGGGGTCAGGAAAGTAGCGGTAGTCGGCCGCGTCTTCCTTGGTGCGCATGGCGCGGGTCTCGCCGGTGTCGGGGTTGAACAGCACGGTGGCTTGCTGGATGGTGTGGCCATCCTCGATTTGCTCGATCTGCCAGCGCACTTCGTAGTCGATGGCCTGCTGCATGAACTTGAAGGAGTTCAGGTTCTTGATCTCGCGGCGGGTGCCCAAGGGGCCACCGGGTTTGCGCACCGACACGTTGGCGTCGCAGCGGAAACTGCCCTCTTGCATGTTGCCGTCGCAAATGCCGATCCAGGTGACGATCTTGTGCAGTTCTTTGGCGTAGGCCACGGCTTCTTCGCTGCTGCGGATGTCGGGCCGGGTCACGATTTCCAGGAGCGGCGTGCCGGCGCGGTTCAGGTCAATGCCCGATTGCCCAATGAAGTCTTCGTGCAGCGATTTGCCCGCGTCTTCTTCGAGGTGGGCGCGCTCCAGGCGCACGGTTTTCTTGTCATCGCCCAGGAAAAACGACACTTCGCCGCCTTGCACCACCGGGATCTCGAACTGGCTGATCTGGTAGCCCTTGGGCAGGTCGGGGTAGAAGTAGTTCTTGCGCGCAAAAATGCTGCGCTCGGCCACATGGGCGTTGATGGCCAGGCCGAAGGCAATGGCGCGTTCCACCGCACCGACGTTCATCACCGGCAGTGTGCCGGGCAGCGCCATGTCGACCGCACAGGCCTGGGTGTTGGCCTCAGCGCCAAAAGCGGTGGACGCGCGGCTGAAGATCTTGCTGTGGGTCGAGAGTTGGGCGTGGGTTTCGAAGCCGATCACGACTTCGTAGCCTTGGACGAGTTGGCTCATGTCAGATGCCCTCCGGCTGGCGAAGGTGAAAGTCGGTGGCCTGCTGCAGGCGGTGCGCCACATTCAGCAACTGCGCTTCCTTGAAGTAGTTGCCGATCAATTGCAGGCCCACAGGCATGCCCGCTGCGCCAAAACCTGCCGGCACGCTCATGCCGGGCAAGCCGGCCAGCGAGGCGGGCAGGGTGAAGATGTCGGCCAGGTAGTCGGCCACGGGGTCATTGGCGTTTTCGCCAGACTTCCAGGCCACCGAGGGGGCCACCGGGCCGGCGATCACATCGCATTGCTGGAAGGCGTTCTGGAAGTCGTCGGCAATCATGCGGCGGATTTTTTGCGCTTGCAGGTAATAGGCGTCGTAGTAACCATGGCTCAGGACATAAGCGCCCGTCATGATGCGGCGCTTGACCTCGTTGCCAAAGCCTTCGGCGCGGGTCTTTTTGTACATGTCCACCAGGTCGGTGTAGTCCTTGGCGCGGTGGCCAAACTTGACGCCGTCAAAGCGGCTGAGGTTGGAGCTGGCTTCGGCTGGGGCAATGATGTAGTAGACCGGGATGGACAACTCGGTGCGCGGCAGGCTGATGGGCACCAGACGGGCGCCCAGCTTTTCGTATTCGCGCAAGGCAGCGTCCACGGCGGCGCGCACATCGGGGGCCAGGCCTTCGCCCAAAAACTCCTGAGGAATGCCAATGCGCAGGCCGTCCATTGAATGGTTCAGCGTGGCGCAAAAGTCTTCGGTGGGCATGTCCAGCGAGGTCGAGTCGCGGTCGATGTCCGCACCGCACATGGCGCTGAGCAAGAGGGCGCAGTCTTCGGCGCTGCGGGCCATGGGGCCGGCCTGGTCGAGGCTGGACGCATAGGCGATCATGCCGTAGCGGCTGGCGCGGCCATAGGTGGGCTTGATGCCGGTGATGCCGCAAAAGCTGGCGGGCTGGCGGATCGAGCCGCCGGTATCGGTGCCTGTGGCGGCAGGGGCCAGACCTGCGGCGACGGCGGCGGCGCTGCCGCCGGACGAGCCACCGGGCACGCGGGCCGTGTCCCAGGGGTTGGTGACGGCGCCGTAAGCCGAGTTTTCATTGGCCGAGCCCATGGCGAATTCGTCGCAGTTGAGCTTGCCCAAGCTGACCATGCCGGCCGTGCGCAGGCGCTGCACCACGGTGGCGTCAAAGGGCGATCGGTAGCCTTGCAAAATTTTGGAGCCGGCCGTGGTGGCGAAGTCGCGGGTGACGAACACATCCTTGTGCGCCACGGGCACGCCTTCGAGCGGGCCGGCGG
>Ga0255131_1000460_pt1 | contig 13445 bp, 10 predicted proteins | sample Law_Yuk_RepC_8d_FD_188554 | JGI IMG/M metagenome (GOLD analysis project Ga0255131, IMG submission 188554) | Freshwater microbial communities from St. Lawrence River, New York, United States - Law_Yuk_RepC_8d | ecosystem: Environmental > Aquatic > Freshwater > River | place: USA: New York... | reverse complement strand
ACCCTGATGCACGAAGGTTTCAATGCGCTCAATCTCGTGTGACTGAATATTATTTTTTTGCAGGACGTGCAAAAGCGCATCCGCAGCAGGGTGGGTATGACGACAGGAGGCATGGTATTTGAAGGAGGTCTCCGCAACACACCAACGCGATCCGAGACGGTCAATTAACTTTTCGGGATTGGCATCGCTTGACATGCCTGCAGCCAGGCCTTGCGATCCCTCAAGGATCTTCTTAGCCCCTGTAAATCCCTCTTTTGCAAGGTAAGCCGACATTAAACCTGTAGCACTCGCATGTGCTGTGTGCAATTGCTTGGAGTCGGCGGCGTCGCGTAAGAACTCCCAAAGACCTGCAGATTGAGTACCCGCAGAGCCAAAGGCATGCAGCATTTGTTCATGATTTAGGTTTAATAATCGCCCAACAGTAGCTGCTGCTGCTAAGGTTCCCGCTGTGCCCGTTGTATGAAATATTTTGTAATGCGAGCGCCCCAGAAATTCTCCAACCCGAATACCCACCTCATAGCCAACAACAACCGCAGTTAGAAGTTCTTCGCCACTGAGTTGTTTGGCTTGCGCGCACGCAAGGGCCGCAGGGAATACTATGGTGCCTGGATGGAAAACCGAGCCGTTATGAACATCATCTTGTTCAACCACATGGGATGCCGCCGCATTAGCCAAACATGCCAAGAACGGACTTGAGCTAGTGCGTGTTACTAGGATTTCAGCAGAGCCTGCCACAGCAGTTTGTTGGCGCGGACCCATCGACTGCGCAAATTGCGCCATGATCTCCACAGGCTTCGCACCTTTACCGCCAATTGCCGATGCAAACCAATCAACGAACAAATCCTCGGTACGAGCAATGACTGACTGCGGAATATCACCGAGCTTGAGTTCTGTAGCAAATTGAGCAAGCTGTGCGGAGTAATGTGTTCTCATTAATTTAGACCAATTCTGCTTTTGCTTGCATGGTTAACCAACCCTCATGATCTTGTGCCCAAACCGAAAGAGTTTTGCCGCTAGAATCGGTAGCAAGATCAGGGCTAGCGTTTACCTGCATGGAATGAATATCAAAGGTCGGTCGAACGGCTCGGAACTCAAACCGCTTTAATTTCTTCCCAAGGTTGCTCTGCCGCACTAGATCCACCAACAAAGTGGCAATGAGAGGACCATGCACGATCAAACCAGGATAGCCCTCTTCTTGGGTCACATAACTACGATCGTAATGAATGCGATGCCCATTAAAGGTTAAGGCGGAATAGCGAAACAGCAAAACAGGATCTGGTTGGATGATCTTGCTCCACTTGGCATTACTTGGAGCTGGAGTTGGATCAGGGGCCTTTTCATCGGGAGAAGCCGCGGCGCGATACACAATGTCATGCTCTTCTGTGAGCGCCAAGCCTTTGGCATTATGAATTTGATGTTCTACTAAAACAAACAGTAGATCACCACTTCGTCCTGATTTATGGGTCACTGATTTAATGGTTGAGACACGCTCGATGGCATCGCCAATCACAAGATCCTGTTCCCAACGAAGTCGACCACCTGCCCACATTCTTCGTGGAAGTGGAACGGGAGGTAGGAAGCCACCGCGTTTGGGGTGGCCATCGGGTCCAATTTCAGATTGTTTGGCATGAGGTAAGAAATACAACCAATGCCATAACTCCGGTAGAAACACTCCATTAATGGGATCTGGATCCCTACGATCGAGGGTAGCTGATAAAGCGCGGTAGGGGGCGATAGTGACCGTATCTTGATATCGCTCGGTTTTACCAATCCATTCTTGGAGATGAGCTAGTGTGGGTGGGTCGATTCTCATACCCTCATTATGCCAATCCTAGCAAAACTGCTTTCTAAGAGCGATTACTGAAAAAGAAGCCCGCTAGGGGCAAAAAGAACCCCGACAAGAGCAGCCAAGCCCAGAGTTCGAATGACTCCCCACTGAAAGCGAATCATGAGCAAGAGGGCAACTCCGCAAATGAGCAGTGATACCCAAGAAATTCCAGCAGAGAGGCCGCTGGGAAAAAATACATGGTACGCAAAGAAAACCCCTAGATTGGCAATTACGCCAACGACTGCTGCACTGATGGCAGTTAGGGGCGCGGTGAAGCGTAAATTGCCATGGGTTGATTCAATGATTGGTGCGCCGATAAGAATAAATAAAAAGGATGGCAAGAAAGTAAACCACGTGGCAATACATGCTCCCAATATGCCCCCCAAAGTACTCTCTTGCGCATGACCGGCTAAGTAACCCACAAACGCAACAATCATGATGAGTGGTCCCGGCGTCGTTTCGCCCAAGGCTAGACCATCAATCATTTGGGTGGCAGAGAGCCATTGATAGTGCTCAACAGCGCCTTGGTAAACATAGGGTAATACAGCATAGGCTCCCCCAAAGGTAAGCAGTGCTGCTTTGGTAAAGAACCAAGCTAGTTGTGGGTACAGAGTTTTCCAGCCCAGCAGAAAGACAAGGCATGCTATTGGCACAAACCACAAGAGGCTAGCAATCGTAATTTGCCAGATTAATCGGACTCGACTAAAACCGGCATGACTCGGAGGTGGGGTATGGTCATCAATGATTGCGTTCTCATGATGCTTGGGCGGTTGACTGAAATGTGCCTTCTGTTCTTGAGAAAAAAGTTCAGGATAGCGTTGGCCAGCCCATAAGCCAAAAATACCTGCGCTAAGAATGATGAGTGGAAACGGCAGGTTAAACACAAAGATGGCAATAAAGGAGAGCAGTGCCAATATTACTAAAGCACGATTCTGAATACTGCGTCTAGAAATACGAATCACAGCGGTAATGACAATCGCGGTTACTGCAGGTTTAATTCCATAAAAGATTGCGGTCACCAGGGTTGTTTGTCCGTAGTGAACATATATCCAGGAGAGTGCAATCAAAATAAACAAAGAAGGTAAAACAAACAGAGCGCCTGCGAGAATGCCGCCCCAGGTACGATGCATGAGCCAACCTAAATAGGTAGCGAGTTGCTGGGCTTCGGGGCCTGGTAGCAACATGCAATAGTTCAGGGCATGCAAGAAACGTCGCTCTGAAATCCAACGTTTTTTATCAACCAGCTCATCATGCATCATGGCAATCTGAGCAGTTGGCCCTCCAAAGCTAGTAAAGCCGAGCTTGACCCAAAAAGCGAGAGCGTCTCGCAATGGGATGGGTGACAGTTCTGTCGAAGAACTAGTCGGCTTGATTTTTAAACCTCATCCATCCCGCCAACAACTTGGCTAAAGCCATTATCGACATAGATGATTTCTGCGGTAATACCATTTGCCAGGTCCGATAAAAGGAAGGATGCAGCATTACCAACGTCATCAACGCTAACGTTACGACGCAAAGGAGCAGTCTTTTCAACCGCATCCAATATTTTGCCAAAGCCTTTAATGCCAGAAGCCGCGAGAGTTTTAATGGGTCCTGCGGAAATGCCATTTACCCGAATCCCTTTGGGACCCAATGAGCCAGCAAGATAGCGAATCGATGCCTCTAAGGATGCCTTGGCCAAACCCATGGTGTTGTAGTTTGGAACATTGCGCATCGAACCAAGGTAGGTGAGCGTGAGTAAGGCAGCATTGGGGCGGAGCATGGGCATTGCCTCTTTAGCCATGGCTGGGAAGCTGTAAGCAGAAATATCGTGGGCGATCTTAAAGGCTTCACGACTCAATCCCTCTAGAAAATCCCCAGCAATCGCCTCCCGCGGGGCAAAGCCGATAGAATGAACGAAACCATCAAATTGGGGCCAGCTTTTGGCAAGATCCTTAAAGAGAGCTGTAATTTGTTCATCGCTTCCCACATCGCAATCAAAAATTAGCTGGCTATTGAACTCTTTAGCAAACTCAGTAATTCGCTCTTTGAAGCGCTCACCCACATAGGTAAAGGCCAATTCAGCCCCTTCACGATGGCAGGCTTTGGCAATACCATAGGCAATTGAGCGGTTTGAAAGAAGTCCGGTAATGAGGATGCGTTTGCCGCTTAGATAAGCCATCTATTGTCCTTTACTCCAAAATTGATTTGCTATCTACAATTGTTGCATATGCTAAGCCAAACTAGACCCATTTCTTCCAGGGCGCCAATTCGAGCCCTGATTTTGCTATTGGCCCTAGGAACCCTGTTTGGCTTGGTATCTTATTCTGGCGAAGGTATCGCAGCACAGGGTATTGCTCAATACGGTAAGCCTAAATATGCGGATGGCTTTGCCCATTTTGAGTACGCCAATCCAAAGGCCCCGAAGGGTGGTACCTTAACTTTGCCCAATCCAGATCGGCGAACTAGTTTTGATAAGTTCAACCCCTTTACACTGCGCGGCGTTACAGCTCCCGGGATTGGCGCTTTAATGTTTGAGTCTTTAGCAGTAGGTAGTGCCGATGAAGTGTCGAGTGTCTATGGACTCATTGCAGATGATATTCAGGTAGCGCCTGACAAAATGTCGGTGAGCTTTCGGATTCGACCCGAGGCACAGTTCTCCGATGGTTCGCCCATCTTAGCAAGCGATGTTAAACATAGCTTTGATACGCTCATGAGTAAGTTGGCTAATCCACAATATAGAACAATTTACGCTGATGTGAAGCAAGCAGTTGTAGTATCTGAACGCGTGATTCGGTTTGATTTCAAGACTCGCAATAGCGAACTACCGTTGATGGTGGGTGGTCTGCCAATCTTCTCTAAGAACTGGGGAGTTAAACCAGATGGAAGCATTACTGCCTTTGACAAGATTACGTTTGAGCATCCGATTGGAAGTGGGCCTTATGTGATTGAGTCTTACCGTGCCGGTAAATCTATGATCTACAAGCGCAACCCTAACTATTGGGGCACTAAAGTGAATGTCCGAGTTGGCTTTTATAACTTTGATCGAATTGTTTATAAGTTATACAGCGACGACGCAGTGCGACTAGAGGCATTTAAAGCAGGCGAGTTTGATGCGCTAGTGGAATACCGCGCCAAGAACTGGGCGAAGAGTTATGTGGGCCCCAAGTTTAATAACGGTACCCTTATTAAGAAGGCCTTCCAAAACCATAATGGCGCTGGCATGCAAGGGTTTGCCATGAACTTACGTCGTCCTATTTTTCAGGATATGCGTGTGCGGAAGGCTTTGGGGTATGCCTTAGATTTTCAGTGGTTAAATCGACAACTTTTCTTTGATCAATACGGACGTATTAATAGTTACTTCACCAATAGCGATCTGAGTGCAAACTACCAAGGTGAAACGGTCCCGACAGAAGCCGAACTCAAGCTATTAAAACCATTACAAGCGAAGTATCCTCAATACGTTCCGGAGGTAGTGTTTGGGGCAATGCCACCACCGCCCAGTACAGAAGCCCCGAGCAGCTTGCGGAACAATTTACGCAAAGCGCGTGAGTTGTTAGCAGAGGCGGGTTGGACGTATCGCGATGGGGCGCTCCGTAACACCAAAGGAGAAATTTTTCGCTTCGAGATTGTGGAGGATGGCCCGTTTTTCATGCGGATTCTCTCAGCGTATGTGCGGAATCTCGAAAAGTTAGGCATCAAAGTTGATATTCGCACCAGTGACTATGCTCTGCATCAAAAGCGCATGGATGACTATGATTTTGATATGACCACTATTCGCTTCCCTGACACCCAAAGCCCTGGCAATGAACTGTATGATCGCTTTGGAAGTGCAGCTGCTAAAGAAAGAGGCTCAGATAACGTGATTGGCGTTCAATCCCCTGTGGTGGATGCACTCATTGATGCCATTGTAAAAGCAGAGACCCGCGAACAATTACAAGCGGCTACTCGTTCATTAGATCGCGTGTTATGGAACAGTTACTTTGTGGTTCCTCATTGGTATAACCCAACACATCGCATTGCATTCCGTAAGGAGATGGGCTACCCCAATCCTCCTTTGTATTACTCCGCAGAGTCATGGATTTTATCTACCTGGTGGTTACAAGAGGCCCGTCAATGAACTCCGAGATTCTCGTCTATATCCTCAAACGCATTCTGTTGATGATCCCCACTTTGCTGGGGGTTCTGACCCTGACCTTTGCGGTGGTGCAATTTGTTCCTGGTGGCCCTGTAGAGCAGTTAATGTTGGAGCTAAGAGGTAAGGGAGATGCAGCAGTCGGCGGCGAGTCCTCCGGTGGGGGAACGACCTATCGAGGACGGCAAGGATTAGACGCAGAACGTTTAGAGCAAGTGAAAGCCTTATATGGTTTTGATAAGCCGCCTCTCGAACGGTATGTTGCGATGCTAAAACGCTTTGCTCAATTTGATCTGGGCCAAAGCTATTACCAACATAAGAGCGTGTGGGATCTGGTGATGTCTAAATTACCAGTATCGATCAGCATTGGTTTGTGGACCTTTTTCATAAGTTACTTGATATCAATCCCCTTGGGTATTTCAAAGGCGGTGCGTGATGGAACGCGTTTTGACCGAGTCACCAGTACCATGATTTTGGTTGGCTATGCAATTCCAGGATTTGTTTTGGGTGTCTTGCTTCTTGTATTGTTTGGTGGCGGTAGTTTTCTGCAGATCTTTCCCTTGCGGGGCTTAACTTCCGATAACTGGAACGAGCTCAGCATGATGGGTAAGGTCTTGGATTATCTGTGGCATTTAGTCTTACCCATTACTGCTTCGGTCCTTGGAAGTTTTGCAGTAATCACCATGCTTACTAAAAACTCGTTTTTAGAGGAGATCCGCAAGCAATACGTGTTAACGGCGCGAGCAAAGGGACTCAGCGAGAGTAAGGTTTTGTGGAAGCATATTTTTCGGAATGCGCTCATCCCCTTAATTACTGGATTTCCGGCGGCATTCATAGGCGCCTTCTTTGCAGGCTCATTACTAATTGAGACCTTGTTTTCATTAGATGGGCTTGGCTTACTCTCGTATGAGGCGGTTATGAAGCGCGATTATCCAGTGGTGTTTGGTACTCTTTATTTATTTACCTTGATTGGCCTAGTAACCAAATTAATTTCTGATCTTTGCTATGTCTTGGTTGATCCGCGCATACAGTTTGGTTCAGGGGGTGGCTCGTGAGTCGCTGGTCACGCTTTAAGTCCAATCGCTTGGGCTACTGGAGCCTGTGGATTTTTTCAATCCTGTTTGGACTTAGTCTTTGTGCAGAATTGATTGCGAACGACAAGCCCCTAGTGGTGCGTTATGAGGGCCAGTTTTATTTCCCCATGATTCAGAATCACCCAGAGACTGTCTTTGGCGGGGACTTTGCAACTCCAACCGATTTTTTAGATCCCGATATCAAGAAAAATATTACCCAAGGTTCTAATTGGGCTATTTACGCCCCGATCCCTTATCGCTTTGAGACCCTGAATTATTTCTCTAAGGAGCCCAATCCCGCATCACCTTCTTTAGATAACTGGTTAGGCACAGACGATCGGGGACGCGATGTCTTATCCCGTTTAATTTATGGCTTTCGTCTCTCTATTTTGTTTGGTATCGCCTTAACCATTGTGGGAGTAGTGGTTGGGGTTTTGACCGGCGCACTGATGGGATTCTTTGGGGGGCGCTTTGATCTAATCACACAGCGCATCATTGAGATTTGGTCAGCGATGCCTGAGTTATATCTTTTAATTATTTTTGCTTCCATCTTTAATCCCAGCGTTCTCTTATTAATTATTTTGTTAGCAGCGTTTGGATGGATGGGTTTGTCGGACTATGTACGAGCTGAGTTCTTTCGTAATCGTGCTTTGGAGTATGTGAGGGCTGCAAAAGCCCTAGGCCTCACGAATGCGCAAATCATGTGGCGCCATATCCTACCTAATAGCTTGACCCCCGTGATCACTTTCTTGCCATTTCGGATGAGTGCCGCCATTTTGTCTCTCACCAGCTTGGATTTTTTGGGCTTAGGTGTGCCACCTGGCACCCCGAGCTTGGGTGAGCTCTTATCGCAAGGTAAGGCCAATCTGGATGCATGGTGGATTTCCTTGTCTACTTTTGTGGTCTTAGGCGGAACACTTCTTTTACTTACCTTTATGGGGGAGGCTTTGCGCGACGCATTCGATTCCCGTAAAAGTAATCCCTTGACTGGGGCAAGAGTATGAGCGCTAGTCTATTACGGTATGAGAACTTCTCACTGTCGTTTGGTAGCGGTCGGCGGGAGAAATTTGCGGTACGCGATTTATCCTTAGAAATCGGTATGGGTGAGCGAATTGCCTTAGTGGGTGAATCAGGTTCAGGTAAAACATTAACGGCGCTTTCCCCTTTGCGTTTGCAACCTGAGGGGGCACACTCTACGGGCAAAATTTTTTGGCGCAGAGCAGACGGTATTGAGGTCAATCTTTTAGATTTAAGTTTAGAAGAAATTAGAGAGGTGCGGGGGCGCGAGATCGCCATGATCTTCCAGGAGCCCATGACCGCATTAAACCCATTATTTACGATTGGTAATCAGATAGTCGAAGCGGTTCAAGTGCATGAACCTTTATTACCTTTAGTGGAATGCCGCAAGACAGCGGTTGCATTGTTAAAGAAAACAGGCATCCCTGAGGCAGAGGAGCGTTTTCATGCTTACCCTCACCAGCTATCTGGCGGTCAGCGGCAACGTGCCATGATTGCTATGGCATTGGCATGCAAACCAAGATTACTCATTGCTGATGAGCCTACGACGGCTCTTGATGTGAGCTTACGTCTACAAATTTTAGATTTATTAAAAGATCTCCAAGAAGAGGCAAAAGATCGTGGAGAAATGGCGATTCTATTAATTACCCATGACCTTAACTTAGTAAGGCATTTTGCCCATCGTGTGGGTGTATTGAATCAAGGGTGCTTGGTAGAAAGTGGTTCTACCCATGAGGTATTTGCTCACCCCAAAAATAATTACACAGAGCAATTAGTTAATAGCCAGCCAGTGAGGGAGCTATTACCGTTGGTTCCCTTAGCGCCGGTGCTCCTGAAGGTGAATGATTTAACCGTGTCTTATCCCCAGTCTAATTATTCAGGGGCCGGACTGCGCATTACGAAATGGTTTACTAAGGCCAAACGCAATACGGTGCTGCAACCCGTGAGCTTTCAATTGAAGCAAGGTCAGACCATTGGTGTTATTGGTGAATCAGGTTCTGGAAAAACAACCTTAGCTATGGCCGTATTGGGCCTACTGGGTGAGACCACTGCGCGCCTTGCTGGTGATGTCGAAGTTTTAGATCAATCGTGGCAAGTGCTGTCACCACTCGCCAGAAGAGCAATGCGCGCGAACTTACAAGTGATCTTTCAGGATCCATTTGGTTCTCTATCGCCCCGCATGACCATCTTTGAAATTGTTGCAGAGGGATTAAATATTCATCAACCCAAACTTTCTCTTGCCGATCGCGAGGCCCGCGTTGTTGAGATTTTGCGTGAAGTCGGCCTGGATCGTTCAGCCATGACACGTTATCCCCATGAGTTCTCTGGCGGGCAACGACAACGGATTGCCATTGCTCGCGCTCTGATCCTAAAACCGCAGATTTTGGTCTTGGATGAGCCAAGTTCAGCTTTGGACGTATCGATTCAAAAACAGGTCTTAGCTCTTTTGAGTTCACTTCAAAAAAAATACAATCTTGCCTACTTAATCATTAGCCATGACTTAGCTGTGATTCGAGCGATGTCCCATGAATTGATGGTTTTGCGGGGAGGCGAAGTGGTGGAATATGGCGAAACGGAGGCAATGATTGCGAACCCCAAAGAGCCCTATACCAAAGCCTTATTTGCTGCTGCCGAGCTTGTCTAGAACTAAATTGTAGTAAAAACAATCACTTAAAGATGGCAAATACGGGCAAACCCGCTTTCTAAATTGAGCGAGCTTTGTTAGAATCGCGCTATGTCTTTGAAAAAGAACGCAATCTCTTTGTCTTTTAAGCCCATAGCCGTCCTGGTTTTGGGTTTTGCTTTCTCATTGGCGCATGCCAATCCTGCCGGAGAGGCCGGGAATAAAGAAGGTACTAAAGTTGAGAGCATTCTTGAGAGTACGTCTTCATACTTTGCCCGTTTCACCTATCAGGTGGTTGATTCTGTATCGAGTAAAACGGAATCCTTGATTAACGACGCGATGCAACTTATTGGAGTTCGTTATCGCTGGAATGGTGATTTGCCCCAATCTGGTTTGGATGCTAGTGGATTTGTCCGTTTTGTGTTTAGAGATAAATTAGGTTTTTTACTACCACCCAAATCGTCGCAGATGAGTAAAGTGGGAAAGCCTATTACCCGCGAAGAGTTGCAACCCGGTGATTTAGTATTCTTCAACACCATGCGCTTAACCTTCTCGCATGTCGGTATCTATGTGGGCGATAACAAGTTTATCCATTCGCCTGCTAAAGGCTCCACAGTGCGTGTTGATGATTTAGCGAGTAGCTATTGGGATAAACGTTTTGATGGGGCGCGTCGTTTGGATGGTAGCGATGAGCTCAGTAATGCAGAGCGTAATGCCCTGATTCAGGAAGCCAAGAAATTACGTTTACAAACGCGTAATTTGTAATAGGCAAGTCGACTAAAAGACCCTAAGTTTTTCTCGTATCTCCGCAATTTTCTCTTGGGCAGCCTGCTCTCCCGCAAGGATTGCAGCATTTCTAGAGCGAAAGTCTGCGCTACCCATTTGCTTAAGTTGTGGCGTGATCAACACATCGGCTTTTGCTATTTCATATTGATTAATGCTTTGTTGCATGATGTTGATCGTTTGTTGAAGCAACCCTAGGGTGCCACTAGAGTTAAAAGTGTTTGTATCAGACGAGATGTTGACCGCAATGATGAAGTTGGCGCCCATTTCCTGAGCGTAACGAACGGGCACAGGAGCCACTAGACCGCCGTCGACATATTCTTTACCCTGAATTATTGCTGGTTGAAAAACTCCGGGCACACTGCAAGAGGCCCGCACTGCCAAGCCAGTATCTCCCCTCTGAAAAAGAATGCCCTTACCAGTTTGTAGCTCCGTGGCAACAATACCTAAGGGAATACTCATTTGCTCAATCGTTTTATTCTGAACCTCACGATTCACCATGCTCTGCAGTGCATCGCCCTTGATCAAGCCACCAAATCGTCCTGCAAATGGATAGGCCCAATCTGCAATGGCAGCCTCATCCAGATTAAGACCGATGCGGTTAAGATCAAGTCCGCTATAACCTGAGGCATAAAGTGCTGCAATCACACTCCCAGCGCTAGCTCCAACGATCATATTCGGGCGAATACCTTGCGCTTCTAGTATTTTGATGACCCCGATATGGGCAAAACCTCTGGCAGCACCAGACCCCAAAACTAGAGCAATGTTGGGCTTGCGGCGTTCGTCCCATAAACTACATCCTGAAAGGGCGCTAAGCCCAAATAGCCCAAAGGCCTTGAGCGCAGTGCGACGATTTTCTGGGGAGGATTTTTGGGGAGGGTGAAAATGAGACATATGGCTATTGTATTGACCCTACCTTATAATGGCGAATCGGTGCAAATTGCTACGAAACTAAAAGATTCGTTTGATTGCCGAGCATCCCCAAAATAAGAATTAACTTGAGTGAGCTCGACATAAGCCAGAAAACACCCCAAACCCATTTTGACGATTGTGAATGAACCATCAAACAGGTAAATCCTGTTTAGCCAAATTGTATGGATACTGATCACTATAAGCGCGTAGTCGAGACCGCATTAATTTGCGCTCAAGAGCCTCTAACAACAAATGAACTCAACCGATTGTTTTTAGAGCCTCCTTTGGCATCTGCGGATCTCCAAAAAATACTTTTTGAGATCCAAAAAGAATGGCATGACAAAGGCATGGAGCTGGTCAATATAGCAACTGGCTGGCGTTTCCAGAGCCGCCTCAACATGCGTGAGTATTTAGATCGCTTAACACCAGAGAAACCTCCCAAGTACTCACGAGCAGTGATGGAAACCTTAGCCATCATTGCCTATCGGCAGCCCGTTACTCGCGGTGAGATCGAAGAGGTACGTGGTGTGGTTGTGAGTAGTAATGTCATGCGTCAGCTAGAAGATCGTGGCTGGGTTGAGGTAGTTGGTCACAAAGATACGATCGGGCGCCCAGGCCTCTATGCAACTACCAAACAGTTTTTAGATGATCTCAGCTTAAAAGATTTACAAAGCCTACCCATGTTAGAAGATGGCTCTATTTCTGCTGAGGCCTTAGGACAAGCTGTGATTGAGTTTGATGCTGATGCGACCGTGGAAACTGTTATTCCACTAGAGCCCCTGAACAACGCCGAGCACGATGACAAATCCTGATCAAGATTCTCTTACACCTAATCCAGTAGCAGAGGGGTCGGTCGACAGTCCCTCTTCGGGTGATTCAGAGACTGGGGAGCGTAAAGACCGCGGTGAGCGCGGCCCCAAACGTTTTCATAAATCGAACAATAAGGCCCGCGGTAAGTTCGGTAATAAAAATAAGCGTCGCGATGGGCCAAATCCTCATGCAGAGGCTGACGGAGAGCCAACCAGGCCCTCACCAAAATCAGCACAACTTCAGGCAGAGACCGAAGCCTTATTTGCCTCGGTAGTTTCTGGAGAATTTGATGCAGCTCTTGATGCTCCAGAGACTGAAGCCTCTGCGGTAGAGGAGCCCGGAGTAATTTCGCATGAGGCCGGCATTGAACAGCGAGCCTCTAAAGCGGGAGATGAGGAATCGGATGAGCTCGACAATCCAACTGATTTAGAGCGCTTGCAATTTGCCAGTGTCGATGAGCTACCACTGAGCTTGCGGGATGAAGTATGGTCTGATCTTGACGGTCTCGATGATGATGCCGAAGATGAGGATACCGTTAAGTTACATAAGGTCCTAGCAGATGTAGGAATGGGATCACGTCGCGAGATGGAAGATTTGATTATTCAGGGACGTGTTTCTGTGAACAGTATGCCGGCGCACATTGGTCAGCGTGTGGGCCCTAGCGATATCGTGCGCATTAACGGTAAGCCAGTGCATCGTAAGATTCATACTAAGCCACCGCGTGTCATTCTGTACCATAAACCTGCTGGCGAAATTGTTAGTCAAGCCGATCCTGAGGGTCGCCCAAGCGTCTTTGATCGCTTGCCAAAACCTCGGCAAGGTCGCTGGATTGCAGTTGGCCGCTTGGATTTCAATACAGAAGGCCTTTTGTTATTTACCACCTCAGGCGAATTGGCAAATCGATTGATGCATCCTCGCTATGGAGTTGAACGTGAATATGCAGTTCGTATCCTTGGTGAACTATCGGCCGAATCGGCAGAACAACTAAAAACAGGAATACAGCTCGATGACGGTCAGGCTCGCTTCTTGCGTTTAAGTCAAGGCGGTGGCGATGGTGCCAATCGTTGGTACTCCGTAGCGCTTACTGAAGGACGTAATCGTGAGGTACGTCGTATGTTTGAGGCAACGGGGCATGTAGTCTCTCGTTTAATTCGGACCCGCTACGGTTTGTTCATATTGCCCCCCCGTTTACGGCGTGGTAAGTGGGAAGAGGTGCCCCTTGAAAACATTACTCAATTGATGCGTGCTGCCGGTTTAAAGGTTCCGCAAATGGGAAGTAAAGAG
>Ga0255131_1000440_pt1 | contig 13811 bp, 16 predicted proteins | sample Law_Yuk_RepC_8d_FD_188554 | JGI IMG/M metagenome (GOLD analysis project Ga0255131, IMG submission 188554) | Freshwater microbial communities from St. Lawrence River, New York, United States - Law_Yuk_RepC_8d | ecosystem: Environmental > Aquatic > Freshwater > River | place: USA: New York... | reverse complement strand
GGCCGAGCCGACCATCAAGCAACGCCTGGCCGAACTCAGCTCGGAAATTCCCACTGCCGACAAGATGACGCCCAAAGGTCTGGAGGATCACCTGAAGGCCGAGATCAACAAATGGGGCCCGGTGATCCGCAAAGCGGGTGTGTCGGCCGACTGAACAACAGCTGAAACGGGCAGTCTGTCGCAGGTGTCATGCCAAGCGCGGGCACCACACAGGCTGCGTTCCGCACATGTCGGCTGATCAACGGACTTCTGCAATGGCTGTAGATCATCGGAGCTGCAGCCATACCGTTTCATCATGAACCATCAAAACGACCCCAAACCCTTGGTCAGCGCGGCAGAACTTGAAGCCCTGATCCAGGGCTGGGGCGCCTCTCCGCACAAATCCGTTGATCGGTTCTTTCCGCTTCGCTTCTGGTACATCTTCACTGTGATTTTGGTGGCCGCCGTGTGGCTGCTGTTCAACACACAGGCGATTGCACAAAGTCTGACGGAAGACCCCGAAAACCTGATCCGCTTGCAAAACTTTCTCTATTTCAGGGGTTGGTTTTTGCTGATCGTTCTGGCCGTCGGTTGTTACTCATATTTCAGAAGCTGGTACACCGCTTTGGTCTTCTGCGCTTTTTTGCTGATGGGCTTGACCAATCTGGTGTTTGACCTGTTCACCGTTTATCCGGAACGTCTGGCCAATCCCAATCCCAGATTCACCCTGTTGCTGCTCATACGCATGTCTTCTTTGTGGGTTTTGTACTTGACCGTCAAGAACTCAAGTCGGCTGCCCGACGCCAAAGACCGCGCCAATCTTCTGTTGCCATTCAAAAAAAATCTGTAAGGCTTTCAGCCCTCAGCACCGCGTTCAGTCTGCTTTCTGAAAGGCAGAAAAACATTGATCCTGTCCTTGGCCTGAGGCAAACGGCTGGCATTCTTGACCGCTAAAAACACACTCCACAGCATGGTTAGACGCACCAGCAAAAACAAAGTGAAGAATGGATTGGGGCTGGCCAGGCGCTCCGGATAAACGGTGAACAGGTCAAACACCAGATTGGTCAAGCCGATCAACAAGAAGGCGCTGTAGACCGTGGCGGGGTACCAGTTCTTCAGATAAGAATAGGCGCCTATTGCCAAAACAAGCAAGAGAAACCATCCCCTGAAAAACAAAAATTTCTCCAGCCGAGGCAAATTTTGAGGGTCTTTGGTCAAGGTTTGGGCAATTTCATGGGCGTCGAAAATCAACCAAAAACCGGCCCCTAAAATCAGGCAAAGCTGGCAGCAAAATCGGATCGGAAAAAATCTGTCAACGGACTGCCATGGCACCGCCCCCCAGGACTGAATCAAGGACTCCAGTTCTGAAACAATGGCACGCGGCTTGTGGTCTTCCATGATGTGTTTGCATGAATTAGAACAACCGACCAATATATCAGCACGGGTTGATTCTTTGCTGCGCAGAGTGCAAGGGGCTTCGAATCACCCGTTCAAAGCTTTGCTAAAATTTTCAAATCGGGGTGTGGCTTAGTCTGGTAAAGCGCTACGTTTGGGACGTAGAGGCCGGAGGTTCGAATCCTCTCACCCCGACCAAATTTTTCAATGAAATCAACAACTTAGCAGCTTGGTTGCTCAGTTTTGTAGTTTAGTTTAGACTAAACTACAAATGTTAGATTTCAACACATTGAAAACTTTGGTTTCTGAAAAACACGTTGTAGAGCGTATCTACAGCGTGTTTTTTCTTTTGGAGGCTGCATAGTGGCACGTGCAGCAGCAAAGAAGGCAGTTCTCAGCGTCGTGCAAATCGACGGTGGTGCATCGAAGCATCGCACTTCTGCCCTCAACCTCACACACGTTCCAAACTACCCCAAAAAGCTCGTCATCTATCAACTGACAGCATCGCCGTTTTGGTGGGTACGGTACTACGCAAACGGCAAGACGCTGCGACGCACCACCAAGACCACCAACAAGCGTGAAGCCATAGAGTTCGCCAAGAGCTTTTATGACGAAGTGAACTACAAGATGCGGCAAGGGCTGGTGCTCAACAGCCGCGCGGATTTCGAGTTATGCGCAACGGCTTTGCTTGAGCAGCAAGACGCAATGGTCAAGCGGGGCGAGATGACCGCGATGATGCAGCAGAACGACCGATACAGGCTGCACAAGGAGGTTCTCCCCTACTTCCGCGATTACGACCTGAAGAGCATCGACTATTTCGTGGTCGAAAAATTCATCAACAAGCTCAGCGGCGACAAGCTCACGCCACCCACCATCAGCAACTATCTTGGCCTCGTGCGCAAGACACTTGGCTACGCACAGCGCAGAGGCTACATCGAGGCAGTCCCGCAGTTCCCGAAGATCAAAAAAGTGGATGCGCCGCGCGGCTGGTTCACAGTGGCTGAATACAAGAAGCTGTACGACACAGCACAGCGCTTGAGTGGTGAGACTTGGGAGATTCGCAAGTCTGTCGACGCAAACGGCAAGGAAGAGATTTTCACGGCCAAGCGGCAGCCTGCAAGCTACAAGCCACGAACCGCTGCGAACAAGGCGTTTCAACAGAAGGTCAAAGCCAGCACCTTGCTCAGGCGTGTCGAGATGACTCTGGACCTGCGCAATCTGATTGTGTTTATGGTCAACAGCTTCATCAGACCTACTGACATCAAGTGGATGCAGCACAAGCACATCGAGGTGATTGAGGGCCAGAACACTTACCTGCGTATGTCCTTGCCAACCAGCAAGAAGCACGACAAACCCATTGTGACGATGGCATCCGCAGTCCACTACTACCGTCGTCAAAAGCAATTGCACTGGAGTAATGACAGCGCCGCCAATGCTGCAGGCCCGGAGGACTATGTATTCCTGCCCAAGCACGGTCGCAAATCTGCTGGCGACTCAAAGGAGCAGATCGAGAAGCGTCGAGGCACCGCCTTGACACAGCTACAACGTCAGTTCAGCGTCGTTTTGGCTGCGACCAATTTGGCAAAGGGTGCACGCGGTGAAGACCGTTCTTTATATAGCTTGCGCCATACGTGCATTATGTACAGGCTGCTTTATGGAAATGGCCTAGACCTATTAACTCTTGCTCGCAACGCACGCACGTCGACGGAAATGATCGAGCGCTTCTATGCTTCACACTTGGAAGGCGAAATGAATATTGAAATGATCCAAAGCAGGCGTGCCAATAAGCAGTGATAGGCGCTTTCGGCAGGGTCGTTTTTTGACAGAAAAATCAAAAAAATTTATAATAGAGGCATCTACCAACGGTGGTGGATATTAATTAAATTAGGAGATTTTATGTTGACACATCACGATACGACACCCTACGCAGACAAGCTTCCTACTTCGTTGAATAAAGTGCTGGAAGATTTTACTGGAAACGAATGCGTATTGGTTCGATATATTAAGAGCAAAAATAAAATAGAAAACAAGGCTGGCCATTGTCACGCTAATGTAAAGGCATACGTTGACAAATTCGGAGGTAAAGCAATTTGTGGCTGGATTCTCAACAGAATTCCCGCATTCATCGAAAAAGGTCATTACGTCTGGAGCTTCCATAGTATTTGGGAGATGCCTGACGGGAAGTGGGTTGATGTAACAGAAGATAAGCACTACATTGGACGCGAAAAATCAACTTTTATTGCTGATAATGAGCGCGTTCCAGATTTGGACAAAGGTATTGCGTTTAACAATTTTATGGTATTTGCCGAACACAACTTTGCTACTCATTTTGGAAATTATATTGGAGCAAGTCTGGTTGCCAACAAAGTATACTGGACTGATTCTACGATGTTACGTGTGATGGATACTGAACAGCATAATGGCAAATATCGCCTGATTCGTCCAGAATATCCCCTTAACATTAAAATGATGTGCGAAGAATACGAACTAGACATTATTAACGGCAAGCCCGTACCCAAGCCAGGAAGTAAGTATGAAGCGGGAGGCTCTATCCCGATGAGAATGTTGTTTGACTACAGCGTTAGTTCGCGCGGCTAATCTATCAAATTAACTCAACCGCCTTGCGCTTCATCGCATCATTCACGTCAATGTACACCTGCGTTGTCGTGATGTTGCGGTGACCTGCAAGGCTCATCAGCACCCGCACACCCACACCCTTTTCGGCCAAGTTCGTGATGAACGTGCGGCGTGGGCTATGGCTGCTAGCGCCTTCAATGCCAGCACTCTTGAACAGGTAGTGGAAGAACTGGGTCAGGGTGTTAGCACTGAACCCTTCGCCAGGCCTCTTTTGCGTATAAAACAGTTTGTCCTGCAAGCGCTGGCAGGGCACAGCTTTGACGTAGGCCGCAAGCTCCTTGCGTAGCTTTTCGCTGACAAACACCACTCTGCCGTGCCGTCCCTTTGTCTGTTCGGGATCAAGGCGGATTTCGCTGCGAACCTTGCCATCTGCATCCAGCACATCTTCGTAGCGCAGTGCAGCACACTCCCCAACCCGCATTCCTGCGTAGTACAGCGTCAGCAGCATTGCGCGATTGCGCACAGCGTGGCTACGGGTAGCAATGTGGTCCAAAACCCTGCGCAGTTCCTTTTCTGTCAGCGTTTTTGCTTGCTTGGCCATCGAAATCTCCTAAATCAAAGCTTTTCAATAGCTAAACTTTAAATTCTTATATTTCAAATTCCTACCGAAATCTGCAGGCGCACACAAATCCGAGAAACCTCAATAAAATCAATTAGTTAGCTGTTTTTCGCTGAAAAATCAAAGATTTTGTGTAATTTCTTTGATTTTTGGCCTGTTTTTGGCTGTTTTCTTCCAAAACGCTTTAAAAGCCCTACAAGTGCTTATTTCTAAGTCCAGCTACCCAACCCACCAAAAGCTTGATTTTCTGCGCTAAAAGGCGTATTATTTATAATTATCTATAAATAAGTTATACAAGTATTTAAAGATTGCACGCCGATTAAATTGTGCTGCTAAATCCGTTCTGAAGTGTGACGGCAAAGAAGGCGTAGCTTGTGCGCTGATTCATAGCACTACCCCGCAAGGGATGCTTTAAACTCGCCTGAAACTCAGGGGAATTCAATATAAGTATCTAACGATATGAAGTTTGAATGTGACGTTTGCTATGTCTTAATAGTTTCCGCCAATTACATAAGTATTTGGCAAAAAGTGAGTGGGAAGCCACGCTTGCACCGCAAGTACCCCACAAAGCATAGACACTGGCTGCTGCATAGGCCGTCTATTGCTTGCGTATGACACGCACATAAAAGGAGATCGCAAAACCTGCCTTTCTTGTTCAATCAAGTTGTGTGTATGCAGTAGGAAAAACCTCAGTGAATGTCGCCGCGCCGAAAGGCGTGGCATATGGCTTCCTAGTGAATGACTATTCAAAATTAAATCATTCAATATATTCTCATATGAGTTCGACAAATCAAATATGAAGAAACTGCAATGAGTTTTCTGGAAGAAAACGATATTGCACTTGCGCCAGCAAGTAAAACAATAAAAGCACCTAGCTACAAAGGAGATACTATGAGCTTCGAAAAAGACTTATTCAATCAAATCAAAGCCGCAATTCCAACAATGAATGTGCGCCGGTTCAGCAAGTACTGCGGCAAAAGTGATGGCTACTACGGCAGCATCACGGCGCAGGCATTACCCATTTCGACAAATGCCTTGTTGCACCTAGCAGAGATATTGACACACGTGCAGTCACACACACCCAGCAAGGCACTTGATAAAGCACTGGCGATGATCAGTGAGACAGTGGCACACAGGATGCAGCACATCAACACACACAGCTGGGCAGTGCGTCAAATGATCATCAAGGCTGTAGCGAGAGCGCAGGCCAGCAATGCCAACGATGACCTTGCTCCGCTGCCTATCGTGCTTGGGTGAGTGCGCCGCTTAATCAATATTGATGCGACGAGTCTTGTACCAACGCACACTCATCTTGAGCATATAGGCGCCTATCAGTGCGCCAAATATGTCACCCAACGTCATCCACAGCACTTGGTCGGGCGCTGACAACTGACTAGGATCTAGCTGCGACCACATCAAGTGATGCAGCAATGCATTGGCAAGTGCATAGATCAACGTCAGTACTGTCAGGTCACGCAGCGAAGTCAGCTTGACATTGCGTTTGTGGTGTAACTTGAACAGGTATATAGCAACTAGAGGACCACCAGCGCTGCACACAACGTTCAACAAACCAACCACCGTGCTGTCGTTGAAGTGGTGCATCAACAACACACCGCCCAGCAACGTCGCCAGTGTGCCGTCACGCGGCTTGAGGATGAGAACGTTGAGCAGACGTAGGAATGCAGGCAGGTAGATCAGTCCAATGTGAGGCGTGATCTCGGCAAACTTGAACGCAATGCCGTTGAAGATGTGGACAAGCGGGTAAATCACCGCCAGTGCTACGACCAAAACGTACTGCATTCAAAACTCGATAGTCAGTTGGCTTCCACCAATTGCATTTTTGAACTGAGCCAATCAATGTAGGCCTGCCCTTTTTCACTTGGGACAAGGTACTTGGCGCGCTTATCTTGACCTTCGTGCGCGGCAAGGATCAACTGTTTTGCAATCAAGCGCTTTAAGCGTTTGTGCAACGTTGCAGGAGAACCAAGACTTGCTTGAGAGATCGCCTCCCTCACAGTCATTGCTTTGCCTTGAGACCAACTAAGACAGATTGAGTCAAATAGAGCCTTCTCATTTGCATCAAAGTCTTCCAAGCCAGGCATCTCCTCGACTGCTGAGACCAGTTGCAAAAAACGAAGATAAGCGCTTTTAAACGGTGAGCGTACATTCATAATTGCTTATTTTATGTGCAATGCCAGTTCCAATATTTGTTTTAAATCTGGGGTAAACCCTTGCCCTTGCTGGCCGTCATCACGACCTTCCACAAATACAAAAATGCCAGCGCACCAAGCAGGTCGCCAACAAACATTGGCCAAATGTCGACCGTTAACAATGAGCCTTCGCGCTTGAACACCCACCAAGTGACCTGATGAAACAGGGCATTGAAGACAGCATAGATGCAAGCAAATTGCAGCAGTCCTGTCGCAGTCAAGCCTTGCAAACCTTCAGCAATAACGCCTCTCCAGCGCAACAACCGTAACGCTACCCACGCACCAAAGCCAGATGCTGCCGCTGTGAGCAGCAGCAACACTCCACTCAGGTCTTGCATATGCATCAAGTCAATCACGATAGTGGCCGCAAAGATGCCTACAGCGCCATAAATGCCAGCGACCAACACGAACAGCACACGCAGGCCGGCAGGCAGATAGAACCAATTAACGCCCGGTATGTGCTCCGTGAACTGGAACATCAAGCCCTGCAGCTCGTATCCAAGCCAGTAAAAGATCGCGGTGATCGCGATCAAGATCGCACCCTCAATTGCCTCGCGCTGCTTCAAGATTCGTCTCCGGTTCAGGAGATTTGACGTTTGTCAATTTACGCGTGGCTGACCTGAGTGTCGTTTTTCCCGACACTTCAGAGTGAGATGCAAGGCAGCGACGATAGCTGCACTTAAACGCAGCTCCTGTCATTGCCTTCTAAACCAGTCACGAACAATTGCCTCAGCAGGCTTATTCCTAATTGAATTAGAAATGTTCGGGAATGTGATGCTATTCACCGTTCTCGTTTCGCTAAGCAAGTCAAAATAGGCGTAGCCATAAGGACCTACACCGCCCGTAGTGACATAAGTTTGTTCGTGCGCCAGCTCTAATGCTGCTTCATACGCTACAGCTTGCGCAGAGAAGCTTGTCGTCAAACTTCGTTGCGCTGCACAAGGCTCAATGCACCAATTGTCTTCAATCCAGCCACCACCATTATAAAAATCGGTTGTGCTTTGCGCATATATTTTAAATACAACGGGCTTTGATATTGATCCACCATTGTTAAAGTCAATGCCTCCACGCCAGAACGACCAATAGAGAGCTTGCTGTAAAGTACTTTTCACATTTGGCACAGTGAATGGATTGCCTGTGTTGTAAGTTCCCGCGACTGCTCCAGCCCAAAAGCGATAAACGAACTCATCAACTGCTGCAATTACACTTGGGTAAACATCATCATTTTGACCGCCGTAGTACAGTTTCCCGGCAAAAATAGATCGCACATCACCCGCCAATTGGACAAGAAAGGCTGAATAGTCTGCTTTCAACTGACCACCATTTGGCGTTGAACCTGGCGGCGTATACACGTTCCTGACTGATAAAGGATTGAAATAATCAATTCCTATACTAAGCCCATCAACTCCTATGCGTTGTGCATAGGCGGCCTGTTCTAGTATGTGCGATCGCCACGAGTTCTTGAGTGCTGTATATTGCGATTGACTCATAGCTTCAGCGTCATATGCCATAAAACCGTGAGCATCATCATTGTAATTATTTTGCCAAGTCAAAAAAACCTGCATACCTCTCGCGTGCGCTTCTGCAACGGTGAATTCCAGAACAGCTTTAGGTATTGCATAGTTTACTTCAGGAATATGCCATATAGGATTTTCAACATTATCCCAGCTGCCATAATTCGAAACGTAAATTCGATTTACTCCTATTGCCGCCAAACGCCTAATAGTTTCTCGATTAATATTTTTGAGATATGCAATCTTATCAGTGCACAGCAACGTGGCTGGGCGTGACCACCAATAATCCCAGTCAGCTAAGTCTGCAGTCCTGACAACGCTGTTTGCAAGTCGGCCAGCCGCACTTGGTACTTGATAAGTGCCCAGGTAGCCTGTTGGAATTGGCACATCACCATAGTTCTTTGACTCTACAGCACATAAATCAATCGGGGTAGATGACACTGTAGGGCTGCTTGTGCCACCACCACCGCCTCCACACGCAGACAGGAGTACAGACAGGAATATGGATGGGAGCAATGAACGTGTGAGCATTTTCAATTCTTTTATCAAAACAACATAATTGTTAGATCTATCACGAATTTGGTCAATACAAAATCAGTAGATTGCAAATGATGTGGCTCTAACGCTACAACAGCATCACTCGTCGCCAGTCGGGGCAAGTGACTTGAGTAAAGTCCGTTTGAGGGCGTGAAGATTCAAATTGCCAAGCGGCGTGCTGTTTGTCTCACGCAATGCCCAGGCCGTGATCAGAACTACTGAGCGTGTCTTTGCATCCATCGACCGCAGCAACTCAACAATAGTCTCGATGATTAAATCGTCGCTCGCGTTGGCTGAACTTTTTTTCTTACCGCCTGTTAGCAACTGATGCGGGTCTAGCCCTAGCCACTCGACCAAAACGGTCAAGCGTGGCATTTCCGGAATGGCTTGGCCTGTTAGCCACTTGCGTGCTGTTTCCCGGGTGATTGCCGTTGCACCGTTAGACCTGAAGTTGAACTGATTGGCCAAGTAGGTCGCAGAAGGCACTTTACCCAGCCTTGTGATCAGTGCCGTTCTCAGCGCCTCGCCAAAGTTCAGTCGTAAGGCATCCCGGCTAGCTGTTTCATCGAAATCGCGTACGGATGCCATTACTTTTATTGAGATGCACGTCGAAGTTGCAAAACTAAATTTTGCGCACTTCAAACTTGCATAAGCCAATTTCAAGTTGGCAATATAAAAAAATTGCCAACCTGAAATTGCTTTTATAATTATAAATTCAGATAGAAAGTAAAATGATTATTTTTGTAGATTTTTATTTCATCCGCACATCAATAAACACCATCAGCACAACACGAGGAGCATATGCAAGGAAATATCTTAAATTTCTCCACAGAAACAAATACAGGCATCATTACTGGAGCCGGCAATAAGCGCTATACGTTTAGTGCGGACGACTGGAAAGAAAAATGCCCAGTAATATCTCGTGTCAACGTGGATTTTGTTGCAATTGAAGATAAGGCAACAGAGATCTATTGCACGGATACGGAAGCGCTGCAAGATGAATTGAAGAAAGTTGTAGCCCAGAAGGCTGCTGAAATAGAGTTAGCAGAGTCAATTAAGCAAAAAGAAAATATTGACAAGCTAGAGAAGACCTACAGTGGCCTTTACAGAAGCAGTGATCAGGCATTATGGAAAGGCGTTTGCGCTGGACTTGCGCACAAGACTGGGATCCCAGTTTTTTGGTATCGCATAAGTCCGCTCGCAATACTTATTACCGCACTAATAACAAGGAACAATAATGGTATTGGAGGTGGTTTTTATATTTCTATCCTGCTAGCCATAATAATTTTTTACTTTTATGGGTCCAAGAAATTGAAATGCTTGGAAACAAGAAATGTACACTCAGTAGGCGCCGATAAATTCGCAGAAAAAATCAACTCGTCCGCCAATGTATTTAACACACTGGCAGGAGGGAAAGAAGGGATAGCAAAAAGCTTTGAAAAAAGTAAACGGGATGCTGAATTAAGGCAGAGTGCCGGGGTGTCCGTCCTGCCTTGTGCGAAGTGCGGAACAATGTGTTCGGCATCTCCAACAGAGCCCGGATTCAACTGCCCAGTCTGTAAAGCTTACACTTGGGTACATAGGCGCAATGATGGCACTGTATCGTCAACACATTAATGCCACTTCCAGAACTCCTTGCCCTTGTGCAAATACAAGACAAGGAGTCTTCACTAGCATTGCAGGCACTTAGTTAATTTTAAATCTCCATAAATTAAATGTCCGTCCAATCTGGACGGAAATCGGTTGTCCATCAGCCAAGGCCGAAACTACATTCAATGCACAACAACTTTTTTGGAGCATTGAATGAACGCATTGGCAAACCTGAAACTCATTGCAGCAAAGCGCAGCACAACCCAATCACCTGCACAGCAACGCCGCACCAAGCTGTGCAAAAAGCTGCACGAACAGATGCAGCTTGCACTCGCACAAGCCGAGGGCCGCGTGTATGCACCTGCAAAGTTCAAAACCGTGACCGACACCGAAACCGGCGCAAAGCGCAGCATTGAAACGGTCAAGAAGGTCAAACAATGGTGGTGGACTGATGGCGACGGCAAGCTGAACCTGTCAGTGCGCTACGGTGCCAAGGTTCTTGAGTTGGCGAAAGGTAAGAACGCAATCGAAATTGCATCTGCGGCAGAACTGGTGCCGACACTGACAGTCATCAAGCAAGCCGTGGAAGATGGCAGCTTGGATGCACAGATCGAGGCCGCCAGCAACAAGCTGCGCAGCGGGTTCAAGAAATAAAACACCCTGATAACTGCGCTAGCTTGCGCAGTTATCACCGCCGGCTGCTGTCGCTACACTGCATATAAAAATTGGAGTCATCGATGACGCGGGTTGTTATTGCCTTTCTGTCCCTTCTGGCTGTTGCCGCGCAGGCGCAGTTCATCGAACACGAAGATCGAGACAAGCGTTATTTGGTGCCCAAGTCTTCAGATACGAGCACACCGCACAAGGTCGGCCTGTTCACGCATATGGCTGAGGTGTCGCCAAGCTGCAAAGTGGCCAAATCCTCTGCGCCAGTGCCATTGCAGCGTACGTTCAAAGACCTATCGGCAGTACCCTACAAGGGGCCACTTTTCAGCTACACCCTGAAAGAACACGTCGACAAGAACAATGTGATGGGCCTGACGATTGTGCGTGACGGCAAGATCATCGATCAGCACTACCGCAGCGAACGCCGCGAGACAGACCTGTTCACCTCGTTTTCGATGGCCAAGTCGATGATCAGTATCTTGATTGGCATTGCACTGGACGAAGGACTTATCAAAAGCCTTGATGACCCTGTGTCACGCTACACAAGTCGAATCAACGAGTCCAGTTACAGCAAGGTCTCAATTCGGTCGCTGCTGCGTATGTCGTCCGGCATCCCTTTCAACGAGACCTACACGGGTAAGAACGACATCTATTATTTTGATCAGGCGCTGCGGTTTAGCCCTAATTCCAGCGTCGTTGCAACCCTGAACAAGATGCAGCGTGCCAGCACTGACGAGGGTAAAAAATTCAACTACGCCAGTGTCGAAACATCAGTTCTGGCGGAAGTCTTGCGCGGCGCCACGGGCAAGAGTGTGTGCCAATTTATGCAGGAAAAACTATGGGAGCCCATTGGCGCAGAGTACGACGCTTGGTGGAATACAGATAGTGAGGGCAATGAGCTTGGATTTGCCTTTTTCAACGCAACGCAGCTCGACTACGCCAAGGTAGGTGTGATGCTGGCGAATATGGGGCAGATTAACGGCAAGCGCGTGGTATCAACCGAGTACGTTGATCAGGCAACGAACGTTGATAGACAGCCGGAAGGCTTCAAGTACGGGCAGGCCAAGACGTATGACGGATATGGCTACCAATTCTGGCTGCGCGAAAAGCCTGGGCGCTACTTTATGCAGGGTGTGTATGGTCAGTATGTTGGGATCGACCGTGGCACAAAAACGGTGATGGTCATCAATTCAGCAGACAACGCAGAAGCTGGTGGGCTACGTTCCATCAATACCTTTAGGCTACTTCAAGGCGTGATTGCCACCATAAACCCGTAGCAGTCAGCTAGCGCAGTCCCCACGCTCCTTGCTCCTGTGTAAATACAGGACAAGGAGTTCTTTTATGAAGATCGCAGAAATAACGACCGTCAAAGTCATCAAGCCACTCACACCCGATCAGGCACGGATTGACAGCCTGAAGAAGCAAAAAGATGCCGCAGCACAGCGGCTCAAGGCAGAGCGTGACAGACAGAAGCGGCAGAAGGCGGTGCAGCAGCTAGCCAGCGTAAACACCACTGTAAAACCTGCATAACGCGCTTATGCAGTGTCCCGAAATACGATGCAGCTGGTCAGCTTGACGTAAATCAACTTTGCCTAAACTGGCTGCGTGCCAGGAGACATTGGTGAATAAAGCATATCTAGTTGAGGCAGTCGTACTTGTTGGTATCTCTGCGTTTCTCTACTGGGCCGGATTCGAAGTGCAAGGCTGGCTGTTCAGCTTTACCGAGCACATTCCAGGTGTGAATTGGTTCTACCTGCCGTCAGGGCTGCGTGTGTTGCTGGTGATGGTGGCCGGTGCATTCGGTGCAACTGGCATTTTTCTGGCAACCATTGTGATTGACCTTATGCATATGCCGGACATTCGCGGTTCGATGATGCTTGCAACAGCGCTTGCATCCGGTTTTGGCGCTTGGGTGGCATTGTGGTTGCTGAGAAGGATAGGCGTAATTTCGGAAGGTTTGACTGGCTTAACCACAGTGGCCTTGCTGCAATTTGCATTGCTCTTTTCGATTTTCAATGCCCTATTTCATCAGACAGTTTGGCTGATCTCCAATCGCAGTGGTTCATTGTTTATGGTCGATGTATGGCCAATGTTTGTGGGCGATCTGCTAGGTGCAACAGCATTCCTTTATGGACTCAAATTAGTATTGAGCCTCAAGAGAGCACGCAGCAGCGATGACGACTGGGACTTGTCACGCTAAACCGTGCAGCAGCTAGCCAGTCTTAATGGCCCCCTAAAAACTGCATAACGTGCTTATGCAGCGTCGTTTTGAATTCCGTGAATGGGGCGGATTGGTGGCTGGCAATCGACGCGCTGTAGGGCTGATTTGAGCCAGTCTAGACTAACAGCTGGGCTGGTGAAGTAGAGGCCGCATTCTTTTCGAGACATAGACCTAGCAGCTTTTACGGACAGCAATGTGACTGATTTACTTTGGTAAATTTCTTGTTTTATTTGGTTTTTGACACACCATTACCATACTACAAACTATACTACAAATGAGTTTTTCTCAATTAAATCAATAACTTATCATTCAATTAGGCACATTCGGGACGTAGAGACCGGAGGTTCGAATCCTCTCACCCCGACCAGACCGTGCCGAGCATCAAACGATGTGCAGGCCACCGTCCACCACCAGGGTGCTGCCGGTGATGAACGACCCTTCTGAAGACGCCAGCCACAAAATGGGCCAGGCGATTTCTTCGGGCTCAGCCCAGCGCCCCAGCA
>Ga0255131_1000426_pt1 | contig 13997 bp, 10 predicted proteins | sample Law_Yuk_RepC_8d_FD_188554 | JGI IMG/M metagenome (GOLD analysis project Ga0255131, IMG submission 188554) | Freshwater microbial communities from St. Lawrence River, New York, United States - Law_Yuk_RepC_8d | ecosystem: Environmental > Aquatic > Freshwater > River | place: USA: New York... | reverse complement strand
CCGTCGGCCCGTGAGCGCAGCAGAGTCTCCCGTGGAAAAATCAGGAGGCCCGGTCCGGGCTAAGGCTCACCCGCAGGGAAAGCCGGCCTCCGCTCCGAGTCAGCCGAACCGGGTGGTCAAAAAGCCGACTCAGCGACCCGCTGGTGAGCGACCGGCCGATGGGGCCGGAGGTCAGCACAGTGCCGCCCCGAAGCAGTAGGGCGTGGCTGAAGATCGGAGTGATTTCCTCGACGTGGTGGGTCACGAGCACCAGCGTCGGGGCATTGGGCCGGCGTGAAAGACGGTTCAGAAATTCTAGGAACAGCTCTCGGGCCACAGGGTCCAACCCGGTGCACGGTTCATCGAGGATTAGGAGTCGGGCGTCCGACATCATGGCCCGCGCGATGAGCACCCGTTGACGTTCGCCCTGTGAAAGCACAGCCCAGGGGCGACGAGCCAAGTGGCCGATTTCCACCGACTCCATCAGTTCGCGCGCTTTCGCGGCGTCGGACCGCTTGGGGGTTCCCCAGTAATCGATGATCGCGTAGCGGCCGCTGACCACGGTGTCGAGGGCGGGCTCAGTGTCGTTCATCATCTGCCGCACCGACGAACTGACGATCCCCAGCTTCATCCGAAGCTCCCGCCAGTCGGTCTGGCCGTACTGTTCACCGAGCAGAGCGATGTCGCCGCGTGTGGGCATCAGGTAACCCGCCAGCGCCGACAACAAACTGGTCTTACCCGAGCCATTGCCTCCCAAGAGCGCCCAATGCTCGCCGGGCATCACCCGCCAAGACAGGTCGGTGAGGATGGGGACACGGTCGCGGAGAATGGTTAGGTTCGTGATGTCGAGGACCGGTGCGGAACTCATTGAACTCGAGAGCCTCGGGAATTGGCCTGCAAAAGGGAAGCAGCGGGGTGCCCCGAATGCTCCCCTGAATCCGGGGGATCATCGCCCAATGCCGGGAGCGGGTGAGGCTGATCTGATCTGGCGGAGCGCCCAGGCCGCGTGTTCGGCAATGAGGGGCTCGGGATCTTGGGCCGCCTGCGTCAAGGCCGGGATCGCTCGAGGGTCTCCGACATTGCCCAGGGCGACGCACACATTGCGTAGTAGCCCGCGCCGCTTGGTCCGCAGCAGGGGCGTGCCCGCGAAGCGCAATTTGAACGTCGCTTCGTCGAGGGACAGCAGTTCAAGCAAATCGGGTTGGGTCAGATCGGCTCGATGGTGTTCGCGCAAGATCGCTCCGGCGCGCGCAAAGCGGTTCCAAGGACAGGCGGCCAGGCAGTCGTCGCAGCCGAAGATGCGTGTGCCGATCGCGGGGCGCAGGTCTTCTGGAATGGAACCCCGATGCTCGATGGTGAGGTACGAAATACACCGCCGGGCATCTAGCGTGAAGGGCGCGGGCAGGGCCCCCGTCGGGCAGGCGCTCATGCAGCGGGTGCAGGATCCGCAGCGGTTGTGCTCGGGCGCATCGGGCTCCAGATCGGCCGTCGTCAGAATCTCCGCCAAGAGGAACCAATTGCCCAGACTCCGGGAGATCAGGTTGGTGTGCTTTCCGACAAAGCCGATGCCCGCGCGTTGGGCCAGATCGCGCTCCAGGATGGGCCCGGTGTCGACGTACCACAGCGAGCGCTGCGTCACGCGGGCCACGGTGTCGAGAAACTCCGTCAGGGCTCGCAAGGGTTCTTTGAGCAGATCGTGGTAGTCGGGATGCTGCGCGTAGCGGGCGACGACCCCGGACAGAGAGGGATACAAAGGACCGGCCATCTCGGGGTCGGGATTGACACCGGCCGGGCCGCTGGGCGCCCGGTTTAAGCCCACAACCTCGGAGCCCGCGGGCCCCGAAACCTCCTGCTCGGCCGGCCGATGATAGCTAATCGCCAAAGTGACCACGCTGCGAATCCCGGGCAGGACCCGCGAAAGATCCGCCCGCTTCTCCGGAGCCTTGGCTAGCCAGGCCATTTCGGCATGACGCCCCTCGTCCAACGCCCGCTCGAAGTCCGGGGCGGAGGCCGGTGGTTCGGCCGAGGTCACCCGGCAGGCGTCGAAGCCGAGCTCAATGGCCTTCTGTACGAGGGCGGCCTTGAGCTCGGCCTTGGGCGTGGCCCCTGAGCTCATCGACCCAGCATGCGGCGCAGCACGTTGTGGGTGATTTGCTGCACGCGGGGATCGGGCCCCTTGGGCTCGGTGTACACCTTGGGGTGCAGGTAGCCCGGCGGCTCGGCGAGGCCGTCGGCCCACCAGCAAGTGGCGGCGTTGAAGACGATATTCGTCTTGGGTCCCGGATACGTCGTGGCGGTGTAAACGCCGCCGTTGGGCTTGCCTGGGGCGTCTTGCGTGGGGCCCGTGGCCACGATTTCGAGGCCCTTAATTAGCGCCGGATCTCCGTGCCATTCCCAGCCGATGAGTCCGGGGATGCGATCACCCTCCTTCATGCGGGTGTCCCGGTAAATCCAATGGTCGGGCCGCGTGCAAATCCAGTCGGCCCCACCGGTGACCGGCCCGGTGCTGTGGGCGCCGACCAATTCATTGGCGTAGGGCCGTTCGTGCTTGAGCGAACTCATGGACACGAACTCACGGGTGCCTCCCGGCGGGCCGTACACACCCACCCGCTCAAAGGACCGCAGCTTGGGGTCGCCCTCCAAGATGCGTCCGCAGACGGCGTTGCCCGAAAAGAAGCCCACGCTGACGCCAGCCAGAATCGCCGCCTCGACATTGCGGTACATCTGGATCGTCCAGTACTCGTCATGGCCGACGCTCAAGAGGCCATCGGTGCGCAACAGACCCGCGCGGTCGAAATGCGTGTCGGCATTCGAGATGTAGCTCACGTCATAGCCGTGGGCTTCGAGCCAGTACACGAAGGGGTATTCCCACAGGAAGAACTCGCCTGAACCGATGGAGAGCGGTTGGTCTACGATCTGGCAGTACTTGCCGTAGGGTCGGTTGAATCCCACGCGTACGCCGCCGCCCCAGTACCACTCGTTCTTTTCATCGTCATAGAGGGAGAATTGCGAGGGCCAGCGGTTGTAGGCCTGCCAGGTGTTGTCGGAGCACTGGAACAAGTAGCTCGCCTCGCGTTGATCGCGGACGATAAAGATGATGTAGCTCTGAATGCCCTCCGTGAGTTCGGTGAGCTTGGCCAAGTAGACTCCGCTGACCCACTCCTCGGGGATCAGCAGTTGGGCGCAGGGTTCCCACTGGCAGAGACGTTCGCGTTTCGGACCGACCTCAGGATCGGGCTGCACGCGTCCCTTGAACGGGCCCATGTGGCGCAACAATCGCCCGGCCTTCCCGCCGTAGAAACCCATCCGGTAAATATCGATGGTAAAGTCCGACACCGGATTGGTGCTGACGTGGAAGGTGAGGTACTGGCCCGCGCTAACGCTAGTCCGCGAGGCGTAGCCCTCGATCGCCGGGCTCCGGTAGCGGGTCGTCGGGTCGATCCGAGTCTTGGTCAGCATCCAATCTCGGGTGCCTGGGTTGAGGTTTTCGAGCCGAATTTTGTTGGGCCCGCGGTCATGGGCCAACGGGGCTGCCACTCCATTCAGAGCGAGCGATCCCGCTGCCCCGGCCAACGCTTTCACGGCCGCCCGACGGGAGACAGGGTTCGTGTTCATCATCTGCTCCAGAGCCTACCACCCCACCCTCGCCCGATGCACTTGGAGAGTTTTGGAAGGGGCGCGATACCACAGTGGCGCTTCCGCGGCCCAATGAGGGACACCGCGAATCGAAAAAATCAAAAAGAGCTCAAGTTTTTCTGATCGGCACCGATGCCGCAACGAGAAGGTAAAATTCCTGTCTAAACAAATTTTATAAAAATTATATTATTATGTTGTCAATGCATTTTTTAAAACAACAGTTCCGCGATTATTGAATCTGCGTTTTTATGCTGACGCAAGTTTGGTGGCTAAATCCATATGTTTTTCACTTTATGCCACGATGGCTTTAGTGGGGCATAACACTTTGGCAGACTACTCTTTAAAGCGTGTTGTTAATTTGGAAACAGGATCTTACTATTCATTTTCTTGATTAACAAAAAAACAACAACTCAAGAAATTGAATCTGGGGTTGAATTGCTTGGTTACGAAACTTATAAAGAGATAAAAGATCCGCTATTTTTGTTAAATTATGGAATTGAAACATATTTTAGTCGGAATTGGTATGAGACTGGCGGATATCGGTTTAATACATATGGTTCAACCGGCCCCAAGGGTGTGGCCGCAAAAACGAGTTGGGTAACACCAGATCCACAGGAAATCCCTTTCCGAAAGTGGAACGTCATAGCTCCGGATAAATCTTACACAAATCAATCAACGACTCTACTTTTAAAACCTTTTCAATCCCGAGCGTTACCTCCTGGAAGTGTTACGTATGGATATTTTGTGGTTTCGGTGGTAATGTTCACTCCCAATGGTGCCCTTATTCCACCACAACAGATTCGTGTTGCGGGAAAAATTCTAGACAATGATGGAAATGCTTACATTACTGCCGAACTTAATGGTGGCTATATTAACATAACGCCAACAACATTGGCTTCGAGTAACTACGAGTACACATTAGCAGTTGCTGAATTGTCTCCTAAAATTGAGCTGTTTGAGCCAAATTCAAATTCTGAGATCGCATATGTTGATGATCTTGACAACAATGCTGACACAACTTTAGTGTTTGTACAACGCGGCAGCAAAGAGTTAAATGTCCTTGCAAGACCAAGTATTCCAATTCAATTCTTTCAGAACGGATCTCTCCCTGGTTTTAAATTTAGTTCTGGAGTGTATGACGACTCGTTAGGTTTATTTAAAAGAAGGGTTAATGTTAACATTAATTCAGCGTTGAATGTTAGTTGCCAATTTGGTGGTGTAACAAAAACATTGAATATTGTTATATTTGATTCTTGGTTAAAAGGGTGTGCCGAAAAACCGGGTCCAAGAACCAAAAGTTTGAGTGGCCACGCTTGGTGGGATTTTTATCTATCAAGTCCTGCTAAAGAGATCCTCGTGCAAAAGAAAATAATAGATAGCAGTGTTCTAGGACATTGTGGTTTTTGGCCAAAGCAATCAATGACCGCCCTTTCGCCTATGGGTCCAGCAAAGTTGGTTTTTGGTGATCAAGGTTGTTTGTTAGATAGTTCTCGATATTATCAGTTAGAAATGCTTCAGATTTTTCAATCTTCCAAGGATTTGGTTCATTGGGATGATATTATTAATGATGATTTTTACAACCTGTTTAGCAGGAACTGCACTACAACGTACATTGACTTTTCGAATAATCATACTCTCTCGGGGATTCCTTATTCGATATTTTCGCCTCTTGGTCTTGCTAATTATTGGGAATCTAAATAAATTTGGGGTTAAATAATGACTAAGCTGCGAGATAAATTCGAGTTAGTGGTAATTGTGTTATTGATTTTGGTTTGTCTTTTATTGTTTAAACCATCAAAAATAAATAACGACGGCGCAAATGGTAATTTGGATTATTCAGATATTGAAACCAATAGTCAAATTATTGGGTCAAAAGCCAAGGTTTCTCGAGGCGGTTTTTCCAGTGATAACCATTCTTTCAAAAGTTCTCAAAATATCGAAGTGTTAGAGGATGTGAATCCTCGAGATGAAAGCAGTAGTAGTGTTGATAAATATTTTGAGAATGTAAAAACGTTCCAGCAGATTGGACAGGCAAGAGAACTGCTAGCTAAACACAATCCGAAAGGAGGGGGGCATCTTTCAGAAATGTTGGAAAAAATGACTAATATTCAGGCGTTTGTGATTGACAAAATGCATAGTCCTAATGCTCGGTTGTGGCAGAATATTAGAAGCACATCTGATGGTGAATATAGAGATGGTTCGGTTGCTGTGGATCTTAAGATGAGGGACTCTGAAATGATTCCGTGGAATGTTGATGTGAGGGTTGAGGGGATGGCTTTTTCTGTGGTATATAATCGCGATGGTTTTGTAGAGAGGTTCAATGTTAAGACCATCGATGGTGTTTTAAGTTGGGACGCAGAGTTTCATCCCTCCGGAGGGGTGAGATCGTTTGTTTATTCAAAGTTTGATATAAAAAATAATGTTTTGGTTGACAAAGCATTGTTTATTCTGTCGGAAGATGGAGGTGCCATCCAAGATCTTGGCGACTTTTGAAAACGAGCATTCCTAGGTCTGAATATATTATGAGAAGGCCGGGAGCAACTTTCGGAGGTTTCGATAATGTACGCGTGGTTGTCACTTTGTGGGGTCTTGTTAATGTAGTTTTTGTGGGTTTTGATGATGATATTGAAGCATGACTACACGAATCTTTAATTGGGTTTTGTTTTTGGTGGTAGCTGTTATCTTGATTGAAAAGTTGCGGGTGAATTATTATTACCGGATCTGGAATCATCCGGATTCGTTGATTTTGGCTGCGGCTCTCGCCGAAGCACACCCCGAACGATTCAAAGGTATCGTTGATGCAAAGGGTTCGGATCCCGAGTGGTTGAGTGGAGAGTTGCGGTCTCCCAGAAGTGCTGACGAAAATCTCGTCAGGATGACCAATGTTCTTCGAGGGCCGTCCAATGAGGTCTTTACCGAAGTGGTGTATTCGTTTTCTGGTCCAGGCAACCGGTTCTGGAATACGGATGCGTGGGAGGTGGCTTCTCGGTATCAATTCAATATCCAACTAAAGAGTAATCCTGAGTTCGCTGAAATATTGTCCACTCTGCAGGACGAGCCGGCTGTCCAACGGTCCAAAAGACTTTATACCGGAGCGTTGGCCGTCATCTACACTCAGGATGGAGTGACTCAAAGGGTTCGAAGTATCCATGACGTGGTAGATGGACTGAGAGAGTCTCAGGTGGAGCGTTCTCCTACCGACGCTGTCGCTAGGGGGTGGGATCGCTTGATTGCCAAGGACCAGATTGCTTGGCATAGGAGCAGCATAACTAACAGTTTCGGATCTCTGCGGCAGGCATTTTATGAATTGTACGGCTCGGGCGGGATCCCCGAGGCCACGGTTCAACGATTGATGGCCATTGGAACTCGGGCTGCGGATTGAAAGGGATTCCCGGCGTCGGAGCAGGAGGTGGGTGCTGGGTGACCACCGGCTTAGATGGGATCGGCCGACAGCATCGGGGTTGGCATCGGGATTGTTGGGGCGGATTCGTTGCCCCTCCAGCACTCAGCAGTTCAGCGGCTCCGGCCTTTTGGCTGTGGGATGGGACTCGGCGCTTCCGCGGCTTCGAGTTTCTTGGCGGCGGGTCGGCTTGATCATCCCGTCGGGTTGAGCGTGACTCGGGTCAGGGTTTGGGGGAGTTTTTAAGGACTACCCATCTTCCGATGCCATCGTCCCTCAACGACGCGTTCATCGGTCTTGTTTTCCGCGATTCTTTCATGAAACCGATCTCGATCCTCGATGCGTTCACCGTTGCTGGCCGTGCCCTGGCCGTAGGCCTGACCTTAGCGACGGTTGCGGTGTGTGCGGTGTGGACACCCGCCGCGGTGGCCCAGACGGCTTCGATCCATCATTCGCCGGCCTTGCGCGAAGCGGCTCCGCGGAAGGCGGGGGTATCTTCGGAGCGGTTGGCGCGCATCGATGCTGTCAAGGTGGTGTACCACAAGGCCTTCGGCATGGCCGACAACGAGGCCGGTCGGGCGCTCCAGCGCGACGACATTTTCCGCATCGCGTCGCAGACCAAGGCCGTCACCTCGACCGCGGTGATGATGCTCTGGGAGGAGGGGCGGTTCCGGCTCGATGATCCGGTGTCGAACTGGATCCCAGAGTTCAAGAAGCCCCAGGTGCTCAAGACCTACAACGAGGCCGACGGCACCTGGACCGGTGAGCCGGCCAAGCGCGAGATCACCATCCGCGATTTGCTCACGCACACCTCGGGCCTCGGGTACGGCGTCATCGACGGTGACGCCCGCTTCAAGAAGCTCTACGCCAAGGCCGGCGTGGTGGACCTGTTCACCACCGAGCCCGTGACCATCCGCGAGAGCGTGCTACGGCTGGCCAAGCTGCCGTTGCACCACCAGCCAGGTGAGAAGTTTACCTACAGCGAGGGGCTCGATGTGCTGGGCTATTTCATCGAGGTGGTTTCGGGCATGCCCTTTGATACCTTTCTGCAAAAGCGTCTCTTCGGTCCGTTGGGCATGAAGGACACGGGCTTCTACTTGCCGGCCGAGAAGGCCGGCCGACTTGTGGCGGTTCAGAAGCCCGAGGGTGGAAAGTGGGTGCGGTATCCGGTGACTTTCTACGATCCGAACTATCCGATCATGGGCGCCAAGTCGTTCTTCTCGGGCGGCGCAGGGCTGTGCAGCACGGCCCTCGATTACGCGACCTTCCTGCAGATGTATCTCAACGGTGGTGAGCTGGGCGGAAAGCGAATTCTCAGCCGCACGACCATCGACTTAATGATGCGCGAGCAAGTGGCCAAGAACCTCTTCGGCGGCGGCGACAAGCACTACGGATTGGCATTCGGGGTGGTGACCGAGCAGGGACAGGCTCGGGGTGGCGAGGGCAGCGCGGGCACCTTCGATTGGGGCGGTTATTTCAACACGCAGTACTTTGCGGATCCCAAGGAGCAAATTCTCGGCGTGTTCATGAAGCAGACGCAAGGCGGCGACGACAACACCGGTTGGAAGTTCCGCCAATTGGTTGGGCAGACCATCGATGATTGAGTATCGATGACTGTGGAGCGTCGGCTAAACGTCAGGTTCTGGAATCTCCGCAGTCTGCGGGCCTTGACCTTATTGCTGGCGGTCGGAGGCCTGGTTTTCTTGCAGTCCTCGAGGGCTGCCGAGACGGTGGCGGCGCTGAGCGGATTTGCGCTCGAGTCGGCTTCGGGAAGTCCTCCGGTCGTCGCTGTGGTCAGCAATACGGTGGTCGCCTTCCGTGCGGTAACGGGCAAGGCTGCACCCTCAGGCTTGGTGCCTATCTTTGCCGTGGAGACCCACGGTCGCGTTGAGCTGCGGCGAATCCCGGGCAAGGGACAGGAGAGTTTCAGTGACCCGGTCTTTTTCGCCTGGCCGCCGCGACGGGAGTCGGAGGCTGGCAAGGTCTCAGGTCGATGGGAGGCGTTGGCCATTCGTGAAGATCGCTCGCGTCATCGCTTCGCCTTGGAACTGGCGGTCGATGGCCAACGCGTTTCAGCGCGCTTTGATCCCGACACCGATTATCGCTTCGCCCATTTGACCGAGGGACGCTTGGAGCGCGGCCGCTTGGACCTGCAGGTTGCCTACCTCAACGACCACTACCGCCTGTCGGTCGAACGACGGAAGGATCGATGGGTCGGCTCTTGGAAGTTGGAAGACGACTCGGCGACCGGCCCGCTGGAACTGTGGAGGGAGGCTCCATCGACAAAGACTCCGCCCCGACGAGGGGTCATTGCCTTGCACGAATGCCGAAAGGCCGGAAGCCCCGAACGGATTTACCGGCTGGCCGATGATCCGTTGCCGCCAGGGTGGCAGCGGGTGTCTCCGCCTCTCTGTGAGGTGTGGAGAACCGTCAAAGGATCCCGGACTGGGCCTCGTTGAGAATGGTTGAGATTCGTTGAGATTCGCTGAGGTCCACTGAGCTGCGTTAATTTCCACAGCCTTGTGCGGTGGCGGTCACTCCACGATGAGTTCGCCGCGCATGAGTCGCCAATGGCCAGGAAAAGTGCAGAGAAACGGATACCGCCCCGGCGTCTTCGGAGCCGTGAACTTCAATTCGGCGCGGCCCTTGGGGTTCACCAGTGGCGTGGCCTGGAGCACCTTGGGCGACACCGGCAAGTAGCCCTTGGCCATACCCTGCGGGTCGGCAGCCAGTCGGTCGGCTAGGGCTCCGATTTCGTCGGCGGATCCTGCGTCCACCAGCACCAGATTGTGTATCATGAGGTCGGGGTTTTCGAAGACCAGCCGTACCGGGGAACCGGCGGCCACGCGCAGTTCGCGGGGCACGAATCGCAAGCCGGCTGCCGCCTGAACCCGCAGCGTGGGGCCGGAGCTACGTTCGGCCGCTTCCCAGGCTCGAGCGAGTTGGTCGAAGGCCGCGGCGGAGTCAGCGAGGTGGACTCGGGCTAGGGGAGCTCCGAGCGGATCGTACAGGAAGACGGCGGGAGGACGCCCGCCGAGATTGCGGAATGAAACCTCGATGCAGTTGATGCCTGGTTGCAGCTCAAGCTGGACCTGCTGTTCGCTGCTCCATTGTGAATCGTGCGAGAGCAGTTGTACTCCGTTGACTGTGATGTCGAGGAAGCCGTGTTTGACCGACAGAGTCGCCGGTTGGGAGACCTCGCTGCGGAGGAAGGTCCGGTAGAGTCCGGCTCCAGTTCGGGCCGTGTCGGTGGCCTCGGCATCCCAGGCGCGCGGTTCCGAATTACCCTGAGCACCGAGCCACTGCCAGTGGCGCAGCCGAGTGCCGGGGGCGATCTCTAAAACGGGAACACTGCGGCCGCGGGCCGGTCGGGTGCCATGGCGGAGGTCGGCGACCATGCGCTTAACGTCAGCATGGATCTCCGGAAGGCCTTCGAGAGAGCGCTCGACCTCGGGCATGGTCGGGCGCAGATGGGCCACCGCGTCCACCACTTCCATTTGCACTCGCGGGTGCGGATCGGCCGCCGCGGTGTGCAGCAGGTCGGCCACTCCGACGAGCCGGTCGGCTTGGTAGCGGGTCAATCGTACGGCGGCGGCCCGGTGTGAGGGCGATTGGGCCATGCGCAGTTGGTCCAGCCAAGTCGGGCGGACCTCACCGAAACTCTCGGCCACGAAAACCGCCTCGAGCAGTGCCTGCCCGTCGTTGGCATGGGCAGCAGCCCAGCGGTCCAGCGCCTTCAGGGCAGCGGGGCCGCGGCGGCGCAGTTCGAGGCGGACGTGCTTGCGGACAAGGTCCTGGCGGTGGGTGAGGAGATCCAACAGAGCGGGGAGTTTGGCTCCCTCAATTTTTGGCCATTCGTTAGCCAGCGGGCGGGAGGTGTTGTGGATACGCCAGATGCGGCCCTTCACGTGGTTCCAGCGCACGTCGCGCATGGGGTGTTGGGCATGACCGATGATGGCACTGGCGAAGTCTGAGACATAGAGAGCCCCATCCATACCGAACTCCACGTCCACGGGGCGGAAGGCCGCATTCTTCGATGAAACCAAGTCGAGGCGTCCGTTGCCGCGGACCATGCCTTGGCTGAAGTCGAACCGGGTGAGCGATACCACGTAAGGCCCGATGCAGGCAGCGGAGGCCATGCCTTGCTGGTATTCGTCGGGAAAGTTCGGGCTCGATATGCTGGCGGCGGCGCTGCCCTTGCCGTAGCCCACGGTCTGGGCATGGGCGAAGGGATGGTAAATGCCTAGGGGAGTCCAGGTCAGCGGCAGCCCGTCGAGGACCAGTCCGTCGCCGTACATTTGGAAGACGTTGCCGGTGCGGTCGAAGGTTACCTTCCAAGGGTTTGGCGTGATGCTTTGCCATTCCGGCTCGATGCGACCGGTGCGGGGATTCATTCGGTAGGTGGTCGAATCAACCCCACGAACCGGGCCGAACGGGGTCTCAAATTGGGATCGGTGGAACACGCCGTCGCTGAACCAGACGGCTCCGGTGGGATCGGTGGCCATCATGCCGCCGTGATGCGAGTCGGTGAGATCGAGTCCGCGGAGATGCTCGGTCTTCCGGTCGGCGCTGCCGTCGCCATCGGTGTCTTGCAGCAGCCAGTGGCGAGATTGTTCCGAGACCAACACCCCGTCGGCCGTGAAGGCGACTCCGTCGAGGGCATCGAACCCGGAGGCGAAGACGGTGAGCTTGTCGGCCTTGCCGTCCCGGTTGGTGTCTTCGAGCACTACGAGCTGATCTTCTTGGGGTTGGCCCGGCAGTGTGTGCGGGAAGCTGGGCATGGTGACTACCCAGAGACGGCCTCGGCCATCGAAGGCGATTTGCACCGGGGCGCGCAGCGCCGGGAATTGCTCCTCCGAAGCGAAGAGATTTACGGTATACCCTGGGGCGACCTGGAATCCGGCCAGCATCTCGGCAGCCGATTTCACGACGCCCACGCTGTGGGTGGATCCACCGGAGGGCGGCACGGGCGGCGGGGCCAGGGCGATGAATGGGGCGTCGGCGAATCGGGCGCTTGGGTGGGTAGTGATTTGCTGCACCAAGGCGTCGGCCTTCTCGATACGCTTCAGGAAGAGCGGGATCTCGGCCTCGCGTTCCTCGGCCCGCTTACGCTGGCCATAGTAGAGGATGCCGTTCTTGGGGCGGACCACCTCAGCCACGAAGTGAGCCAATTGAGAGGACGCGGCGGCGACCTCTTTTAGGCGGGCCGGTTTGACCCCCTCCAGCGTTGGTGCGCCCACGATCGCCTCGGCGATGATCCGGGCGATGAGGCGGTTTCCGGAGTCGTTCAGGTGGAGTCCGTCGGTGGTCAGCGGCGCTTTGGCATTCGCAAAGGCCGACTGGCTGGGCTCGAACAGGTTTACGTAAATTGCCTTTTGCTGGGCAGCCACCTCACGAAGCGCCTCGGCATATCCGGCAAGGTCGGCATTGCGAGCGGAGGCGTCCGGCCCGGGATGCCCCGCTTCCACGGCGGTGGGAGATAAGACAACAAGCCTGGCTCCCAGATGAAGCCGCTCCAGTTGTCCGAGCAGCACCTCCAGTTGAGAGCGGAATTCCGGTAGCCCTTTGGCGCCTGCGAAGGACTCATTCATTCCAAAGCCAACCACCACGACTTTGGCTGGCCACAGCGCCAGCAGAGATTTCATGTGGTCGGCATAACCTTCGGCCCGCAGCCGGTGGCCCACTTCGTCTCCCGTCCAAGCGAAGCTGCGGAAATGCAGCGGACAGTTCGTGTCGGCCAGGTGGATCCAAGCCTGCAACTCACCCTGTTCCAAAAGGCGTTCAACCAGCGAATTGCCGTGAAAAATCAGGGTGTCGTCGGGTTTGAGGGAGATTTGCGCCGACAGCGTACCGCGGGTAGTCCAAGCCCAGATGAGGCTCAGGAACAAAAGTTTTTGAAACCGGTGCATGGAATCCCGTGAGGGTCCGGCAACGGACCGCGGCCGCAAGCTCAGAGCGGAGCTGAGTGCGACTTATCAACCAGCATCCGAAAAGGCTGTTGGACGATCAGAAGGTCTCGAAGGAATCGCCAACGCGCAGGGTGGCCCCCGCTCCGCGGATGAGGATCAGGTTGTGGCCGAAGAGCGGGGAATCGAATCGAGGGTCCATGCGATAGCGGGCCAGGGTTCTCAAGGGCTCCGGGCCGCGCCGGGTAGTCTGCTGGTCGGTCGTGGTCATCACACAGCGGATGCAGGGTTTCACCCGGGCGAATTCGACGACTTCGGAGCGAAGGGTAGTGCCCTGGTCTTCGGAGCCCACGCCGCCGCCGGCGATGACCAAGTTCGGCCGGAACCGGTCCATCGGGAGGTTTGAGCCACCCCCGATGCGTTGGTTGAGGTCGGTCAGGGATTCCTCGGAGGCCACCAGGAACGGGTAGCCGTCGCTGAAATAGTTCTCGGCCTCCCGGGACCCGGTCCATTCCTTGGAACTGAGGCGTCGACGCGTGGGATCCCATCGGACGAGTCGCGCGCGCAATTCCAGAAACTCGCTCAACCAGGCCGCAGCGCGGTCCCCCTCGTCGAGAGCCTCGGTGGCGTGCCGCCAGACGGTCACTGGGATTGTGGGCTCGAACGGGCTGCCTGGAGCCCGGAACCGGGGGACCGTGAGTGGTTCCATCCCGGGGGCCCGGAGTTCTAGCGAGTCGGCGGTCAGAGCCGTTTCGATCAGGGCCATGCGGGGCGTCTGCCGTTGGGTGACAAAGCGGCCAGCCTCATCGGCCACCATCCACTCCCGGTCGTGGGCCAACCCGTGCGGCGTTACTAGGGATTGTGTCAGGGCGATGCCCCGCGCGGATTTCACCGGATACACCACTAGGCCTGTCAAGCGAACCGTCTGCGACATGGGCATATCGTCCGGCTTCTCGAACCCGTTGGCAACCGATCCGACTCCAAGGAGCCTGTCCCTTGGAAGGAGCCTGTCCCTTGGAAGGAGCCTGTCCCTTGGAAGGAGCCTGTCCCTTGGAAGGAGCCTGTCCCTTGGAAGG
>Ga0255131_1000416_pt1 | contig 14164 bp, 13 predicted proteins | sample Law_Yuk_RepC_8d_FD_188554 | JGI IMG/M metagenome (GOLD analysis project Ga0255131, IMG submission 188554) | Freshwater microbial communities from St. Lawrence River, New York, United States - Law_Yuk_RepC_8d | ecosystem: Environmental > Aquatic > Freshwater > River | place: USA: New York... | reverse complement strand
AAAACCAATAAATGAAGCGGTGTAACCGCTATAGCAACGACAGCTATCGTTATAACGCTCTGCTGTTCCAGTTTTACCAGCAACGCGATAACCAGCAATTGCAGCCGTTGGCGCAGTTCCGCTGGGGGAAACAACACTTTCCATCATCAGGCGAAGTTGCGCTGCAGTCTCTGGGCTAAGCACTTTTTCTGTTGTGCGAGATTGTGCAGGAGTGAAATTTCCTGATGCATCGCTGGTGCCTGCAATTACTGTCGGTGAAACACGAACTCCATCATTTGCAATTGTTGCAAAAACGCTCGTGGCTTGCATCGCTGTAACAGAATAACCATGACCAAAAGCAATTGTTGGAGCAGATGTTCCTGACCAGCTTTTAACTGGGTGCAAAATTCCTGAAGATTCACCTGGCAAACCTGAACCTGTTTTTTGCCCAATACCGAACTTACTTAAATAGCCATGAAGTGTGTCATTGCTAAGAGTTTCGCCAACTTTTATTGAACCCGTATTACTTGACACTGCAAGAATTCCCGTGGCAGTTAGTCTCTGGGTTGGATGACGTTCGTGATCATGAAAGGTTGCATCGCTTCGTTTTAATGAATAAGGAACTGAGAAAACAGTTGTTGGAGTAATTTTCTTCTCTTCCAACGCTGCAGCCATTGTCATGACTTTGCCCGTTGAACCCGGCTCATAAACCTCTTGAACAGAGTAATTTCGCATTAAATTCAACGAAACATTCTTGGTGTTATTTGGATCAAAAGTTGGCGCCGTTGCGTGAGCCAGAATGTGCCCTGTCTTTGGATCCATCACAATTACGGTTCCGCTTAAGGCATTTGATTTTCGAACTGCATCTGAAATTGCCTTTGACGCCACCCACTGCACATCTCGATCAATTGTTAGACGAATACTTGTTCCCTTTTGTGCCGAAACAATTTCTGATTGTGATCCTGGAATCTCAGCTCCTGCTGCGCCAGCATATGAATAACGTCCGGTGGTTCCTGAAATAATTGAATTCATACTCGATTCAAGTCCAGTTGCACCAATGCCATCATTTCGAACAAAGCCAATAAGAGATGCCAACAATGACCCAGATGGGTAATCACGTATATATCCGCGCTCTGCAAAGAATCCGATGATTCGTAGATTAATTTCAGCTGGTTCTAGTGCTGCATTATGAGTTGCCATTGCATCGATGAGTGCACGCCAAATAGCAGGTTGGGCGTTAGGCAAGACCATGCTGTATCTAAGTTTTCCCGTTATGGCGCTTTGAACTTCTTCCACTGGCATCTTAAGAATTGGCGCGGCAAAGGCGGCAACTCGCGCAGGATCTGAAATCTGAGTTTGATCGACGACGATATTAATTGCAGAAACGCTTCTGGCAAATGTCACGCCATTGATATCTGTGATGTCTCCACGCTTGGCAGGAATAGATCGAGTGTCTTGCATTTCATCTACGGCGCGAATCTTGTAATCCCCGGCTTGAATGATTTGTACTTGAACCAATCGAAATGCAAAGAGGACCATAAAAGAGAGTGCAAAAATAGTAAGTATTACCAGGCGCTTTTTCGCTAGATTTAAATTACCCACGTGGCACATCCAGATTCAAAAATGTTGGTGTCTGCGATGGACTCATGCCGAGTTTCTTGGCTTGATTAGCTAAGACTGCAGGGGACGAGATCCGTTCAATTTCATGTGAAACTGCTTCATATTGATCGCTAGATAATTTCAAGTCGGCTTGCAGCTTTGATAATTCGAAGGCATCTTGTGCCAGCAACGTATTAACAAATAACAGCGCCATAAGAAATGAGGAACCGAGGGCTGTAATAAATAATGCAAAGAATCTGCGATCGGCTTGTTTGCCAGCAGATGCATCGGCCACAATTCGAAGGGCTGCGCGAGTAGATCTTTGGGCAACGCGTGAAGTTGTTTTAGATATCACCGGAGCAAGTGCTGTCATCGCCATTTATGCAGCCACCCTTTCGATCGCACGTAATCGAACTGATGCGGCCCGAGAGTTTTCTTCTACTTCTTTATCCGTTGGACTTTGACTGCCATTGAAAACAAGAGTGAACTTTGCGGCTAGCTCTGCAATTTCAACTGGAAGTCCCTGCGGTGTTCCAGATGTTGTGGCTTCTTGGAAAAAATTCTTAACTATTCGATCTTCCAGTGATTGAAATGACATCACCACAAGACGGGCGTGAACATCGAGAAGATCTAGTGCTTGCGGAATTGCGCGAGTAATCGCACCGAGTTCGTCATTGGTTTCAATGCGCAGTGCTTGAAAGGTGCGCTTGGCTGGATTTCCACCTGTGCGACGGGTGGCAGCAGGAATAGCATTTTTGACTAGCGTTGCTAAGTGCGAAGTTGAATTAAGCGGTGCTTTCTCACGCTCTTTAACAATTGATTCAACGATGCGAGTAGCAAATTTTTCTTCGCCATATGTGCGCAGTATTCGCACCAATTCACCAGGTGCATAAGAGTTAACAATATCGGCAGCAGTTTTGCCCTGACTCTTATCCATTCGCATATCAAGGGCCGCATCGTGTGCGTATGAAAAACCGCGTTCTGCCTTATCTAATTGAAGTGATGAAACACCTAGATCAAAGAGAACTCCTTGAACGTGTGAGTAGCCATGCTTATGTGCAACATCTGCAATTGCATCAAAAACACTGTGATGCGAAATAAATCTGGCGCCAAATTGGGATAGCCGAGCACTGGCTAATTCAATAGCTTGTTCATCGCGATCGATTCCGATGACTACTAAGTGTGGAAATTTTTCAAGTAAAGCTTCTGTGTGACCGCCCAAACCAAGAGTTGCATCGATGACTACAGGCTTTGCATGGGCGGCAATTGCAGGAGAGAGTAAATTGATACATTCATCGCGCATGACAGATACATGGTGCGCATTACTTGCTTGAATCATCTTCTCCCCCTTCACCTAGTAGTGCTTGCTTTTATTTCTCTTCTCTCATCTCTGGTCACTGCCGGCCGACGGATCGTTTTATGCGGCGCCGGGGAAGGGGCGCCGCAGTCGCAGGGTCGGCAGTGGCCACAAATGAGAGTTATTTATTAAGGACTAGAACAGTCCTGGGAACACCTCCTCGGAAACATCGGCGAATCCCTTTTCACGATCTGCTAAATATTGATTCCATGAAGTTGAATCCCAAATTTCAACGCGAGTATTTGCACCAATAACTACGCACTCTTTTTCAAGTGCTGCATATGTACGCAAACTTTGTGGAATTGTTATGCGACCTTGACGATCAGGAATTTCATCGTGAGCTCCTGCAAACATCACACGTGAGTAATCACGTGCAGCTTTTGCAGTAACAGGTGCTTGTCGCAGAGTTTCAGTGATGTGTGCAAATTCAGTTGCAGGAAAAACGTAGAGACAACGTTCTTGACCTTTTGTAATTACTAAACCTGGGGAGAGCTCTTCGCGAAATTTCGCAGGAAGTATGAGGCGGCCTTTTTCATCAAGACGTGGTTCGTGGGTACCCAAAAACATCTGTACTGGCCCCCTTCCCCAAGGTGTCCTACGTGAGCGTGAAAATACGGCTCATTCCCCACTTTACTCCCTTTTTCCCCATTTTCAACCACCTATCCCCACAAATTTCCCCCGCGCTCCCCACTGGGTTCTAGAAAAGGGCATAAAAAAAGCCCCCCGAATCCGGGAGGCCTATATGCGTGAGTTTTTACTGATCGAAGTTGCGTTGATCCCAGCGCTGTTCAAGACGCGAGCGCAGACCTGAGTTTGGCGCCTTTGCAGCGCCTTTAACGCCTCTGCCAATGCCAGCAATGGCTGAGAGCACGGTGATTAAGCCAGATAGGGCGATTAGAAAGCCCAAGATTCCAACTGGAACAGTCTGTGAAATCAGACCACCCAAAATTATTGCAAGCCCTGAAAGCAGCGCACCAACGCCAGTTAGGACTCGGGTGCGACCTGGAAATGTGCGAGTACCTGTCAGAGTTGAAGATAGGCGTGGATCATCGGCCGATAGAGCTTGCTCCATCTCGGCTAATAACTTGCGCTCGCGATCTGACAGTGCCATGAGGCCAACAATAGAACAACTTTGCCGGATGGGCTACTCGTCAATTTCATCTTCAGTATTTTCAATCAGGCGCCCTGGACGCACACTCAAGCGTCCAAATCTGGCACGGGCGCGATCAATAGCGCGCTCAGCATCTCGCCATCCCTTATCCCTGGCCCCTAAAACCATCTGCTCAGGGGCGGCGCTGACCAGATTTTCAAGACTTACTCCAACTAGTCGCAACCGTGCTCGCTCTATTCGAAGGGCTGTATATAAATCTTTTACTACTTCATAGGCCTCATGCGCACTATCTGTAGCAAGTGGCAGAGTCTTAGATCGGTTAATGGTTGTGAAATCTGCAAAGCGAACTTTTATTGAAATAGTTTTTGCAAATAATCCTTTGTCCCGCAATCGTGCGGTTGCCTTTTGAGTAAGACGTAAAAATTCTTGCAATATCTCCTCTGGATTATCTAAATCATGAGCAAATGTTTCTGCGGCGCTGATGCTCTTATCAACATCTTCAGGTGTCACATCACGAAAATCGCGGCCCCATGCAAGTTCGTGCAACGTTTCACCTGCTGCTTGCCCGATTGCTCTAATCAGAGTTGCACGTGGCAATTTAGCTACATCTTCTACAGTGCGAAGTCCGAGTTGTTCTAATGTTTCTGCCGTCTTTGGCCCGACTCCCCAGAGCGCAGATACTGGCAATGGGTGCAAAAAAGTCAGTATTCGATCGGGTGCTATTTCTAATAATCCATTTGGTTTGCAGTGCCCCGATGCTAATTTTGCAATGAACTTAGAGGGTGCAATCCCAACTGAACATGTAATGCCCTCTTGTTCAAATACCCGCTTTCGAATCTCGGTTCCGATCTCGCGTCCTGTGCCAAGTAAGCGACGGGCACCTGTCACATCTAAGAATGCTTCATCTAGTGAAAGTGGCTCAACAAGTGGTGTGAAGTCTGCAAATATTTTCATAATCGCATCTGATACTTCTGAATAGCGCGCATGATTGGGTGGCACGAAGATGGCGTGTGGCGCCATGCGTTGTGCACGTCCAACTGGCATTGCAGCTCGAATACCAAATTTACGAGCTTCATAATTTGCAGAAAGAACTACTCCGCGCGCACCTGCGCCAACTACGAGTGCTTTACCGCGCAGTGTTGGATCATCGCGTTCGGCAACGGAGGCGTAAAACGCATCCATATCCACGTGAACAATCGTGGCGTAAGTGCTCATATCGCCAGCGTACTTCTCTGTGCGTTCCACTTTTCGTAAGCAGCGCGCAAGTCCCATATACCTGTTGCCCGAATGGATATTCCACGCGCTCCTGTGCGCCGTGTGACACCACGTAATAAGACAAGTTCAGATGTATAGATCGTTGAGAGATACTCCGTGGCTATATCGCTAAAAAATGTTGCATCGCTACAGCCATGGCCATCATCGAGTGTTAGAAAGATGACCCGCTTTCCAGAGCGCACAGGTGGAGTTTGAATAGATACGCGCACTCCCGCAACTAAAACCGTCGATGCCGATCGCACTGAAAGTAGATCTGAAGATTTAATGGCGCCTATTGAATTAAGAAAGTGCGAATAAAACTCGAGCATATGGTGAGTGATGTCCATGCCAAGTCGTTTTACTTCGTGGGCAACTTTTTCATTGCTACCTAAATCTGGCAGACCACTGGCTTCTAGTGCAGGGGCCTCAAAACCTATTGTCATCTGCGAACGCAACGCACTAGGCATCGTTGGCCCTTTTATAAGATCTCCAAGATGAAGTAGCAAATCTCGACGATTAATCGCGCCGCCTTTGCTTATGCAATGCAATCGATCAAATGCACCGGTAAGAATCATCGATTCGATGATGGGCTGGGATGCACCAGAGCGATAATAAAAATCTGCTAGATCTGTATATGGTCTGGCCGCAATAATCTTTTCAATCTCTTCAGTGCTAATTCCATTAATAGTTGAAAGTGCAATGCGAATACTTTGGGTGCCATCTTCTGCAACTTCTACTCGGTAGCTCTGATCCGAATTATTTACATCAAGGGGCGCAATCGAAATACCCATCTGTCGAACTTCATCTAAAATTAATCGCTTGGGATACATGCCAGGATCGTGAGTAAGAAGGCCAGCTAGAAATGCTGCTGGGTAATGCGTCTTAAGCCATGCAGATTGATACGTTGGAAATGCAAAAGCTGCTGCATGCGCCTTACAAAACCCAAAGGATGCAAATGCACGAAGAACTTCCCAAACTTCATTGATTACTTCCAGTGAATAACCATGTTCAGCCGCTGCTGGATAAAACCAATCACAGACCTTCTGTTGACCTTGGCGATCTCCGAGGGCTCGGCGCATTTCATCGGCGTGCGCCAATGAACAGTGCGTCAGTGTGGCAATGATGGAGATGACTTGTTCGTGAAAGACAACAACGCCTTCGGTATCGCGCAATATTGTGTATAGATCAGGATGAATAATCTTGCGCGCACTCCACCCATGTCGCGACTTTAGAAAAGGCGAAATCATGTCACTTTTTACCGGGCCCGGGCGAAAGAGTGAAATATCAATAATTAAATCTGTAAAAGTCTGCGGCTCTAATTTGCCGACGAGTTCGCGTTGTCCGGGGCTTTCTATCTGAAAGATGCCAATTGTTTTTGTCGATTGAATCAGTTCGTATGTATGTGGGTCATCGAGTGCGATTGCATCAATATCTATCTCTTCACTCTGAACTCGAGAAATCTCACTTAGGGCATATGAAATAGATGACTGCATCCGCACACCAAGAATGTCTAACTTAAGTAAGCCAACATCTTCGACATCATCTTTATCAAATTCCACCATTGGATAGCCGCTGGCATTTAGTTGTAGCGGCACGCGATCGAGTAATCCCCCATCAGATAAAACAATTGCACATGGATGCATCGATAAGTGCCGTGGTAAACCTTCAAGGCGCCTGGCCATTGTGATGACCATCTTTGCTAAAGGCGTCTTAACATTTTTCTCGCGCAGGCCATAAGGCGAACGAGCAATGAGATTAATTTCAGCAGCTGGCAGCCCTAAGGCAGCGCCAGCATCACGAATACTCTGGCGAGTGCGATAGGTATCAAAGCTTGCAACAGTTGCACATCGCGATTGATTTCCAGGAATATCCCAGCGCGGATCTGCGTATTTTTTAAAGACAAGATCATAAATTTCTAAACGACGGTGAGATTCGACATCAATATCAATATCAGGCAGAGCGCGACGAAGCGGTGAACAAAAACGCTCCATCAGTAATCCATGTGCAAGTGGGTCAACTCCTGAGATGCCAAGTAAGTGACAGATAAGAGATCCCGCTCCAGAACCACGGGCCGATACGCGAATACCGCGCTCTCGCGCCATATCTGCAATGTCAGCAACGGTAAGAAAATATGACTCGTATCCAAGAGTTGCAACTGTTGCGAGTTCATCATCGAGTCTTTCGCGGGCGCTTTTAAATGCTTGTGGGCTGCTGTATCTCCAATTTATTTTTGCCTCTGATCTGTGTCGCAAAAGTGATCGCATCTGCTGCGCATTTTCTGCTCCAACAACATGTGCTTCTGGTAAATGAATCGAACCAAGACCGATATCTCGGGTGGGTGATAACAATGTTTGTTCTGCCCATGCTCGCGTTGTCGAAAGAAGTGCGCGTGCATTGCGTTCGCCTCCTGCACGTGCAATTTCATCAGCGAGTGCCTGCATCTCTGGTGTTGATTTGAGATACGCCTCAGCATTTGTGCGTCCGATATGGCGAGGATGCAGTGGGACTAATTGGCGAGCGCAATCCAAAATATCTGCAACTGGTCCATCTTCTGGTCCACGCATTCGTGCAGCATTTGTAATAACTGCATCAATATCGTGATCTCGCGCAAAGATCAGTGAACGCCCCGCATGAGTAATAGATCCAGGGCCATCGCCTTTTGCAAGGTGGGATACACATTCAATTGCATGGGCTTTAAAGTAATTACGGGTCTTATTAAATATAGCCAGTGCGCTATCTGAGCGGTGCGCAGCAATTGCAGGTGCAATAGGTGCATCTAGTCCATGTAGAACATAGAGCTTGTCTGTGTATTGACCAAAGCGTTCAAGAAAATCAAGGGTTAAGACAGGTGCGCCCGTAGATAAATTAAGTGATGTCATGAGTCGCACAAGGTTGCGCCATCCCCCATCGCTACCAGCAATGATGGTTAGTCGGGGTAAATTTTTCTGCTGCTTTCCACGATTGCCCTCTAGATCAATAGCAAGATTGACCCCGATGATTGGAGCAATGCCATATTCAAGACAAGCCTTTGTAAATCGAATTGCGCCTAAGAGACCATCACGATCAGTTAATGCAAGTGCGGGTGCTTCTAATCCACTGGCACGTGCAACAAGATCGCCCGGTTGCGTGGTGCCGTACTTAAGAGAGAATGCACTGGCAGTATGTAAGTGAATAAAACTCATATCGCTTTAATAATCCATGCACCGGTGATCTCATCTCGTTCGAGTTCAAATGTTTGTAATGTGCCAATCGGTGCAGCTTCTACTTTCCATACTGCGCGTGCTTGATCATCGGGATGAAAGTTGCCATCACTAATTCGGTTCCACCAACCACCTGCTTCACACCAGCGAGAGAGAACTGCGTGAATGCGAAAACGCTTTCCAGCAAAAGTGAATTCGATAGGACCAGAAGTGCCATCAGATAAAACATCACCTGGTTGGGCAATCTGGGCTCTTACATGCACGGCGGCCATTGCGGGACTCTTTCTTTCTAGACTGTGGATGATTCGAACAGATGTTCGAAAAATAGTCCCTAGGACTGACAGGCGCAAGCCCCGCATGCGACACGCCTGCAGCGAGCATAGATAGTTGAAGTTTCAACTACTTTGCCATACCTTGGCCTAGTTAGTTCACAAGCACATACCTACAGAGGAGAAACATGGACGTAGTAACACTCATCGGTCGCCTGCTATTTGCAGCGCTATTTATTGGTTCAGGCATTGGTCACTTTGCAAAGCTTGAAGCAATGACTGGATATGCAAAGTACAAGAAGCTTCCTGCTGCAAAGCTCGGAGTTCTAATCAGCGGCCTCTTCTTCTTGCTCGGTGGAATCTATATCGCCATCGGTCTATGGGTTGATCTTGGTGCGCTATTAATTGCAATCACAGTAATTCTTGCTGGAATCATCTTCCATGCATTCTGGAAAGAAACTGATGCAACAGCAAAGATGAATGAGCAAATTGCATTCAATAAAGATCTTGCACTTGGCGGAGCAGCACTCATCCTGTTTGCACTTATTGCAAGCGGAACAATTTCTGGATCAGATTTTGGTCCACACGTAGGAAACATTAGTTTCTTTAGTAAGTAAGCCTTATAAGCAAAAGGCCCTCAGCACACGCTGGGGGCCTTTTGCTTATAAGGACGCATTTTACCAATTAACACATTCAAGAATCGCCTCATCAGAAACTTTTGAGAAATCAATTGTTTGCGCATATGAAAACCAATGTTTCTGTTCAATCGAAAAAGATTGTGTGCGGCGGACGGAATCTAGAAACTCTTGAGAGGATACCTTGAGATCATCGAGCCTGTGTCGAGTTCCAGCATTGTTAACAATTTCTTGCGCTCCTGCATAATTATTCTCCTGAAACTTAGACATCAATAAAACTCCAAGAGTTACCAGCTCTCCATGAGCAATCGTTCGACCCGTTACTTCTTCAAATGTATAGGCAAAGAAGTGTTCACTTCCCTCCTCAAATCGCGCGTGTTTCATTTCGTGGCAGCGCCAACCAATATCTCTGTGCAACTCCATCAATCTTCGTAATCCATCATCGGTCAAGGCTTTAACACCGGGGGCGCAATCCGCGAGTTCGGCTAAATATCGATGTGAAATTTCAGGATCTGATGACGTCCACCCAAACTCATCCATTCCTTTCTCGTGGGCGTATCTCCAATCAAACCAAGCAGTATGACAAGCAAGAACATCACCAATGCCACTGGTCACCATCGATTTAGGAGCAGCTCTAAACAAGTCAAAATCAACTAAGACAAGATCTGGGACGGCATCACCGTCATAGACAACTCCACCTTGTTCTCGCAGAGCACTCATGCGAGTAAAACATGCATCGACAGATGGAATAGAAGGAATCAAAGTCAATGGAAGTTGGCGGCGCCAATGTACCCATTTGGCTGTATCCATGGCCGATCCACCACCCAAGCCAACTACATGCATTCCAGGAACATCATTTGCTAAATCATCCAGATATTTTTTTGATAATTCTTTGGCTTCCAGAATAATATTTGGTTGATTAGTTACATCTTTTTTAATTAGTTCCCACGGTTCCTTGTGAGTAATCAAGATGTATTCACCAAGAGAATTCAGATACGGTGCGCAAATATTTGCACCGTACTTAACATTTGAACCTTGAGCCTGGAACATTTAACTCTCCTCAAAGCTGCGTAATTTTTTCAATACCGAAGTGTCGTCAATTACTCGATAAATTTCAATATATTTCTTAGGAAATTTCTTATTGCGACGACTTTGCTTAACAAGCATCTCAGCAAAGAGAGACACATCCTTGGTGACGTTCTTGAAAAATTCATTCAGGGAAATTCCAGCAGTTTCACCTTTCAGCCACCACTGTCTAGCCATATTGACAAGCATTGTTTTATGTAAAGCTGTGGCTGAAATCAATACCTCAATATTGGCTGTTATATCCAAAACGTGTGTGGGTTCAGCCACTTCTCGCCCAAAGTACCAACGAGATACAGGCAGGAATGGCTTAATCTCGCCTTGCTTTAGACCTGGATGTTTATCAAAGCCTGCAGTCCACATTGCTTCCGCCATAGCTATCGCAACTTTTTTATGATCTTCATTGTCTTCATAAAGATATGAATCTGGATCAAAAGTAATTACTAAGTAGGGTTTTATCTCGCGGATTAAATCCATGTAGTTCGAACGCAGATTTACTTCAGAATAATCACCGAGCTGATCTGTATCTAGATTCAGATCAACTATCTTGGTGATGCCTAGTTCCTTCATTGCAAGGTTAAACTCTTTGGTATTTGCTTCAATTGTTGCACTTTCACCGATATCAAAGCTGTCCCATCGATCATTTGTTGCCCTTACAACGGTGACTTTCCAACCTGCTGTGAGCAGTGCGGAAACTGCTCCCCCACAAAAAAGCAGTAAATCATCAGCATGAGCAATTGAAACCATTGCGATTCTCCTGTTTGTATCAGGAATCTTCAGTTTTTTTAGTTTCATGCAGTCTGCGCTCCTTTGCCAATATTCATTCGCGCAAGCAATGTTGCGCCGAGTGCACCAGAAATGTCTCCGATTGAAGAGGCTTGAATATTCTTAGTCTCGCTAAATCCTCGATGACTATCCAATCGTTGCACTAAGTGAGATTTGAAGTAATCCCACTTCTCAATAATTGAACCACAAATGACAACAACTTCTGGTCGAGAGATCACTAAATGTGTAATCAAGCCATCAGCTATTCGATAGCCAAAGTCTCTCCATGTCGATTCGGAAAATTTTGAATAATCAACTCGTCCATTAGTCGCAAAGTATTCAGATCGTGTTTTTGCGATCTCTTCTAGCGCTAAGCGAGATGCGCTTATCTCCCAGCAAGCACTTAAACCGCAGTAGCAAGGAGCAGAAACTTGTGGCACCGAAATATGTCCACCTTCTGGGTGTTGTCCGTCCAATGCTCGAATTGGCCTAGCATCCTTAAAAAGAGAAACTCCCAGCCCCGTGCCGATAGTTACACATAAGACAGTTGAGTAGTTTTTTCCAGCGCCAAAAATTGCTTCGGATAATCCCGCTGCATTTGCATCGTTGTCAATCCAAACAGGTAATTTCATTTTCTTTGCAAGTTCTCCCGCTAAATCTATTCCTGAGAACTGGGGCAAAGTATCTGGATTATCAATTACTCCTGTCACAAGGTTTACAGGGCCCGTTGAGCCAATTCCCACAGATTCGATTGACGTAAGATCTTTTGTACTTTCTTGAATCCACGAGTGCAAATGCTGAATAGATTGTTCTGTTGAGTTTGCAGAAAAACTAGCTGTAGCCGTTTTTGCTTCTTTAAGTACTTCATGTCTTTCATTAGTGACAACTAAACGAGTGCCAGTTCCACCAATGTCTAGTCCGATTACGTTAGACATTTACTTAGTAACTCTTAAATCAATGCCAGCCTTACGGAAATACTCTTTATAACTCTTATCTATCCCAGAATCTGTAACTAAGATTGAAATTTCCTTTAATTCACAAACTTTGCCAAATGCTTTCACACCAAATTTGGATGAATCGGCTGCAACAATAGTTCGTGTTGATGCATGATGCGCGGCTCGCTTGATCATGGCATCATCGGAATTCCATTCAGTAAGCCCATATGTCGGTTCTAATCCGGAAGCAGTCATAATCATCTGATCAAAATGATAGTTTCTTAAAGTTTCAAGAGCTGCAGGTCCAATCAGCGACTCTTCGCCCTTTCGAACAAAGCCACCGATAACCATTAGCTGAACCTTGGGAGCGGCACGCAAAACATCTGCGACTCGAAAACTTAAAGCACAAACAGTTAATTCGCGCTCCACCAATTGTTTTGCAATTGCAACTCCTGTTGAGCCACCATCTAGAACAATTGTTTCTCTATCGTTGATCAGAGTGGCTACATACTTAGCAATATCGTTCTTAGCTTTGGAAGCAATCTCACTTCTAATTGCAAAAGCAGGTTCAAAAGACCCGCTGACGCCCTTAATCGCATAACCCTTTTCGCGTCTGAGCAAACCTAACCGAGACAAATGTTCGATGTCTCGACGAATCGTCATTTCTGAGACCTTTAAAACTTTTGTCAGATCAGAAATTAAAACCCGTGCTTCATCGTTAACGATGTTGAGAATCTCTTGAAGACGATCATCGGGTTTCATGGGATTCCTTAAGTTAAAGGTAAAGAGATTCTAACCCTTAACCCACGCTTCGATTTCATCTAATTGCTTATTCGAGATTTGAGTCTCTGTTGCAATCGTGTACCAAAGGTTTTTTGACTCTTTAGAGTAGTCAATCATGTGCATCAACCCATTTCGAACATCTGTCCATGTAATGTCCATGTCCTCTGGCTGATAAGCGACACCCATTGCATCTAACTTGTCTTTTATGAATTTTGGACCATTGTTTTGAAGAAAGCTCATAATGACTACACCTAAAGAAACAATTTGACCGTGCAAAAATGGTTTATGGATCAAATGCTCTAGAGAATAGAACAAGGTGTGCTCCGAGCCTTCAATAGGACGTGGGTTCCATCCGGCGTTGTTAAAGGCTGCTCCACCCCAGCGCAAAGCATTCATCAGTGTTTGCACGCCCTTGTCATTAACGGCCTTAATATCTGAAGTTGCATTGAGAACTGAGTTGAGAACTTCAGATGCTTGATCAACCCAATACTGGTCATAGGGCCACTTCTTTTCACATTTTCCAGTTTTTGTTGCGAACTCCCAATCCCACTTAGCCGTGTAATAGCAAACGATGTCACCAACACCAGATCGATTGATGTATTCAGGTGCGCTTTGAATGACGTCATAATCTACATAAACCATCTCGGGAATGGCATAACCAACATATTTAAGAATTCCGTTATCACGCACAGCTGATCTGTGACCAAAAGGTGCATTAACTGACATGGAAGTTGGACATTGGAATAGTGGCAAGTTTTTACGCCATGCAAAGTACTTGGCTACGTCGATTGCGACACCACCACCGATTCCCACAATTGCCTTGACGTCAGGGAGCTCTTTTAAAGTCTTTTCAAGATCCTTGATCTCCAGTGAATCTACTAAGTGAACGAAGGTTTCTTTAGAGTCAAAATGATGAGAAAACTTTGGCCAGAGATCTTTATTTGAGACAACAAGGAATGGAGGATTGATTATTTTTGGTAACTCCGCATACAACTCTCTTCCGTATGCGACATCAAATAATTGCATTTCTTCCTCTTTCTGGTCGATTTATAGAGTGTCAGTTACTTTTGATGCGTAGGCAAAACTACCTGCCTGCACGCCAGTTCTTGCAGCTAGTGCAAAACTTAATGTTTGAAAACTTAATGTGTCACAAATGCGAGCTTCGGTGCCGATGCGATCAGGTGAAGGAAGTTT
>Ga0255131_1000404_pt1 | contig 14484 bp, 16 predicted proteins | sample Law_Yuk_RepC_8d_FD_188554 | JGI IMG/M metagenome (GOLD analysis project Ga0255131, IMG submission 188554) | Freshwater microbial communities from St. Lawrence River, New York, United States - Law_Yuk_RepC_8d | ecosystem: Environmental > Aquatic > Freshwater > River | place: USA: New York... | reverse complement strand
AACCCCACGTTGGACCTTCTGCCCAACAGCACCTACAACGTCCAACTGACCTCGGGCGTCATCACAGACCTGGCTGGCAACAACTACGCAGGCATCAGTGACACAAGTACGCTGAACTTCAGTACCCTCGATACCCTCGCGCCTACAGTCACCGCCTTCAGCCCCGCGGACAACGCCAGCGGCGTAGCAGTGGGCTCCAACATCGTGCTGACGTTCTCGGAGGCTATTGTTCGCGGCACAGGAAGTATCCAAATACGCAGTGGTTCCGCTACTGGCACTGTGGTCGAATCGTTTAACGCCGCCACCAGTTCCCGATTGACGCTGTCAGGCACTACCCTGACCATCGATCCAACCAACCCTCTGGGCACAAGCACCAAGTACTTTGTGACCTTCGCCTCTGGCGCTATCAAGGACAGCGCTGGTAACAATTACGCAGGCACAAAAACTTACGACTTCACCACTGCTGCACCTGACACTACAGCCCCCACAGTCACCACCTTCAGCCCCGCTGACAACGCCACCGGCGTCGCAGTTGGCAGCAACATCGTGCTGACGTTCTCGGAGACCATTGCCATAGGCACGGGCAACATCGAGATTCGCAGTGGCTCGGCATCCGGTACGCTGGTGGAGTCCTTCAACGCAGCCACCAGCACCCGACTGAGCCTGTCGGGCAGCACACTGACGATCGATCCGACCAATAACCTCGCAGGCGGCATGCAGTACTTCGTGGTTCTGCCCTCAGGGTCGGTCAAGGATGTGGCAGGCAATAACTACGCAGGTACGACAACTTATGACTTCACGGTGGTGCCCAACACGATCAACGGTACGTCCGGGTTCGATAACCTCGTTGGAACAACTGGTGCCGATATCATCAATGGGTTGGGTGGCAATGACACCCTGACCGGTGGGGGCGGTAATGACACTTTAGATGGCGGTACTGGTAATGACCAGATGTGGGGCGGCGCGGGCAATGACGTCTATTACGTCGATAGTGCTCGCGATTTCTGCCTTGAGCAGATCAGTGGCACCAACGCCGCTGATGCTGGCGGCACTGACTTGGTCTATGCCTCCGCAGGTCACGGGCTATACAACTACATCGAAAATCTCTTCCTCACAGGCACAGCAGATATTAACGGTAGCGGGAACACCCTAAACAACAACATTACCGGCAATAGCGGGGCCAACGTCTTAAATGGTGCTTGGGGCAACGACACGGTAAATGGCGCTGAAGGTAACGACACCTTAATCGGTGACCTTGGCAACGACACCTTGACTGGAGGACAAGGCAATGATTCCATCGACCTGACTGAAACGACTTCAGCCAACGATGTTGTCGTATTTTTAGGTGGCAGCGGAACTGCTGGAACGATTGCGCGGATCAACACGCTGGGTCTGGACACCATCACGGGAATCAACTTGGGCACCAATAAAACTTCCGTGGACAAGTTGCAATTTTCTAATGCTGATTTCGGGATTACAGCGGAAACTGCAATACGTGGTTCAGCTACGGCTATTAGTGGAGTGGCAGCAGCCAATAGCGATGGCAATTTTTACATCATCACGACGACCCCATCGGCTACTGCTTTAGATCTCAATGGCACAAACAGTGCCAACAACGGTGCGATTGTGTGTGTGGGTGCTGCAACAGGAGCTGCCGGGGTTTCGGTTTGGTTCACCACCAACGAGGGAGCATTCAGTACAAAAAACTCGGTGCAAATAGCAACGCTTGTCGGAATCAACACCGCCAACCTCGACGCAACAGACTTCGCATTCATCGCTTGATTCCTTTGGTCGGGATTCGCAATCGACGATTCTTGACTTATACCTTCAAGGATGCAGTTTCGATTCATATGCCTTCTGAAGTTGTTCAAAGGAGTAGCTTTAAACCCCTTGACGCGCACGCGCGATACTGGTCTTAAAACTTAAAACCTCAAGACGCACACTCACAGCTACGCGATGCGTTCGGACGTTACTTGATCAACCGCTTTTGCATAAGCCGAGCCTTAGCCAGTTTTGACAGATAAGCCCTGCCCCCATCCTCAAGCCAGCAATAAAAGCCGCTTAGGGCGCGTTCTTGCTGCCCGGAAACCATCCGTAGACGTGTAGCTGTACCGATGGATTTTCGACCTTCAAGAGTTCGCGGTCCAGTTGACAAGCCGCCATGATTTTTGCATCTGCCGTTGGCAAGAGCTTTAGCCTTACAAGGTAGTCCAGTCGATCGGGCATATGCTCCGCATTGAATCTTGAACTTCATCTTCATTAATCCTGTTGTTATTGACTTTCCAGTTCAACCTTGTTGCTTGCTTCAGTTGGCTGTTGTTGTTGTTCAAGCAAAGGTTCCCCCATCAAGGAAACTCCCTTGTTCCCCATTACACTGCCTCTGGCCTTCGACCAGTGCAGCCTCATCTCGAAGTCGCAGATGACGATGGGTTGATCAGAGGCACAATCAGATATGCGGTACCTTGCTCCAGCAGGTATTCCAGCCAGCCGGTATCACGGTATTGCTCAATGCGCCGTTGTCGGTCTATCCAGAACACCTTCCGAGCTTCCTCTTCGAGGATCAAGGAAAAAACTACGAAGGGCATTGCAACTGGGGCCGCAAAGCAGAAGTGCAGATGGGGGTGATCTCCATAGCAACCCCAACCAAGAGTCACGACAACCGGAGTAAGTTGCGCTCGTCGAGCGCGTTTACCAAAGCACCTGAGGCTGATACGCCGGATGAAGTGCCTTGCGGTATCAACAAGAATTTCTTCAGTTATCGGTGCGTTACGAACGCTGCGACGCTTGCATGTGACTGTGTAGGCGTGCGTCCAAGGGGCGAGTGAATCTAACCACTGCACCCAGTGTTCGTCGATAACACGGATGCTGTGGTACCGCGAATGCTCTCGTCCCGGGGTCAAGCCAAGTCGGGATGCCGACGGTAAACAAACACGCCTCATGGCCGCTCGATCTCATGCTGCTTTTTGAGCCATGATGCAACCTCGCGCTCCCTCCATGCTGTGATGGCTGGCCCCAGTTTTACTGGCGCTGGAAAGTCTCCAGTTCGCACCTTTCGCCAAAGTGTTGAACCACTAAATGGCAGGTAATGCTCAAGCAGTTGCTTCTCTCGAAGATACCGCTCGACCTCAACATCGTTTTTTTCTTTCGTCTGCATGGCTGTCCTTGTTGCCTTGTATGGCTGACAGCGTATGCGCCCTCATGTTGTTTTGGAATTACCTCAAATGCCATGATTTGAGGTTAGGTCTCGGTTGGCGAATATGCCAAGGGCGAGTCGGGATCGAAGGGTGTCCGAAAAGTAGTCTTCATGTGCTTATATGAAGAGTCATTCCAAATTTTGTTGAAATACTCTGGAGAGTAGTTTTCCAAATTTTTATCTTCGCCAAAGAGCGCCCTCGCAAAAGGTGCAACTTTTTCAAAAGCCTCTTTTAGTGTCAGCCCCTCGCCCTTGGGGCATCCATCGGGCGATGCTATGTAGTGGGCAATTTGCACGAATACGAGGCTCATTTTTTGACGGTGTTCTTCGTTGTCGATTTTTTGCCCCGGATTTCTTTTGAGATGAAAGACGGCATCTGAACTTTCACCGTTGCCGATCCTCTCGAAACCGCTTGCCAAATACGCGATCTGTTCGTCGTTGAGCGGCGTACCTTTGCGCAGTTGCAGTGCAAGAGCCAAAAATCGTTTCCGTTGCTCGGTAGGGTTGACGACAGGCTTTCGCATGCCAAGTTGCGAATTGTCCGTCTTGCCAGATGCTTTCATGCCTTCCTCCTTATGGGTGTCACCTTGGGATTACTGGAAGGTGAAGGGTGGTCGATGAAGTCGGCCCATGCCATCATCAATTGCCTACGCTTTTCCAGCAGATCGGAGTGTTGGTACGCTTCCTTTACAGCATCTCCAACAGCGTGACCAGAGGACGCTTTGCGGATTTCATCTGGATAGTTGGTTTGCTCCGCCGCCCAGTCCCTAAAAGTTGATCTGAAGCCGTGCGGCACTGCATCAATGGCCAGTTCACCCCTCTCCCGCATACCACGCATTAACTGGCTTAAAGCCATGTCGGACAACGCTTTACCGGATGCACTTGGAAAAATCTTTTCGCTCCCCGCTATCCTAGGTAGACTCTGGAGTAACTTGATTGCCTGCGCTTGCAATGGCACCCTAAACTCCTGCCGGGTCTTGAAGTGCTCAGGTGGGATGATCCAAAGTTTCTTGCTTAGATCGATTTCCGACCACTCGGCTAGACGAACAGAACCAGAACGCATACCTGTCAGTATGGTGAACTCCAAGGCTCTGGCGCTGATGCTGTCTTTACTACGAAGAGCAACCATGAACTCGCCAATTTGCTCGTATGGCACGGCTGGATGGTGCTTGACCTTCTTCAGACCTCTTGGCGAGGGTAATTGGGTATCGAGGAAGCCTTTCCATGTAGCAGGGTTCGTACCTGTCCGGTACTCATTGACAGTGGCGTAATCAAGCACCGTCCTGATTCGGTCAAGAAGTCTCTTGGCTGTTTCGGATTTGATGTGCCAAAGTTTGCCGCTGGAACCATTGCGGTGAACAGTGTCCTGAAGAAGCACATCCAACACATTCCGCATAGCTATGTCGGCGACCAACATCTTTCCAAAAACTGGGTAGGCATAGGCCTCAATGGTCGAAGCCCACTGCTTCCTGTGCTTTTCGTTGGTGTAGTCTGACGCGTGCGCCTCAATGTAAGCCTCCGCGCAATCTCGAAAAGTCTTGTTACGCGATGCGGCGGCTATCAAGGCGCTCCGTTGGGCGCGTTTTCGAGCCAACAAGTTGACACCACCCTTGGCCTCTAATGAGAGTTTCTTGGCCTGCTCCCGGGCTTCTGCAAGCGAGACCTGAGGGTAAGAGCCAAGTCCAATGGGTTCCCGTACACCTGCTACCCGCAAGCGCAGAATCCAAGAGCGTGCGAGGGGAGCGCCTTCCCGAGATGGCTCCCTGATTTGAAGCAGTAAGCCTGCGACACCGCCGACAGCGTGCCAGCCGGGACGACTCAGTCGCTTAACCTCAACAGCGGAGAGTTCCTTCGCAATTTTCGGCATACCAATAAACATATCCAAAATTTAGACATCGCATGGTACGCCTTGACACGATGTAGCACAACAGTGAATTTCGTTCCAGTTGTAAAAATTCAAGAAAAGGGTGAACATGACATGCCATGGGACGATACACAAGCGGACTCCCTCTCCGCCAGTACAAAGACCTCAAACCTGCGCAGCAGGCCTTGAGGCAGCCTCAGGCCCCCCCTGGTGAAACCCCTCAGCCGAGAACGGGCAGGCCGGTGAAGTTGTGGGCGAAGACCGCACGGCCTTCCTGGGTGCCTGTCATGTAATTCAAATCTGCAAGTTGCATGCGACGATCAAATGCGCTGTGCCCCGGAAATTGGTGGACCATCATGCACAGACCTGCCGAGAACCGCTGGACCAACCACATGCGCTCAAGGCAAGTGTCGGCGTAGCGGTCCAGCCAGCGTTGATCATGGCGTTTGTAGTGTTCCACCAGCGCGCGGCCAAGTACCTTGATGTCCGCCATCGCAGAATTCAAACCCTTAGCGCCTGTGGGTGGAACGATGTGGGCGGCATCGCCAGCAAGGAACATGCGGCCAAAGCGCATGGGTTCACAGATGAAACTGCGCATGGTGGTGATGGCTTTTTGCGTGATGCGACCTTCATGGATGGGGGGCTGCCCATCGACATCCAGTCGGTTGTGCAATGCCGTCCAGATGCGATCGTCTGACCAGTTGTCGGGGCTGTCGTCTGGCGCGCACTGCAAATACAAGCGTGTGACCTTGGGTGTACGGATGCTCATCATGGCGAACCCATCGGCATGGCAACCCCAGGTGATGTCTTGGATGGCCGGTGGTGCGTCAGCCAAAATGCCAAGCCAGCCGAAGGGGTAAACACGGTCATAAATCCGCAGCTTGTCGTGTGGGATGGCGCTGCGACTGATGCCTCTAAAGCCGTCACAGCCCGCAACGAAATCGCATGACAATTGGTGTGTCTTGCCTTCGGACTCGAAATGAATGGTGGGGCGATCGCCCTCCAGGCCTTCGATGTGCGTCACGGGCGCCTCATAGAAAATCTGGGCACCTGCCGCCTCGCGGACTCGCATCAAATCGGCCACCACTTCGTGCTGGGGATACACCCAGGCGCTTTTACCGCCCGATGCCTCGTGGAAGTCCAGCCTGTGGGATTGGTTGTTGAAGCGAAAATCCAGCGCGTGTTGTTCAAGTGCCAGTCGGTCCATGCGCTCGCCCAGGCCGACCTCGCGCATCATTTCAACCGTACCCTGTTCGAGCACCCCGGCGCGAAGACGGCCACGCACATGGTCTTTCTGCGAGCGTTCAATGACGACCGATTCGATGCCCTCCATGTGCAGCAGGTGCGAAAGCATCAAGCCCGCGGGGCCTGCGCCAATGATGCCAACCTGTGTTCGTATCACGGGTGCTCCTCAAAGGTGATCATCCCCATGCCCGTCGTCATCGGCGCGTAGTAATGGCGATGAATTTTGCGCGCGGTGGTCGACAAGGCGCCACGCATGACCAGCCACATGATGAGCTCGATCCCCTCCACACCAAAGCGGTTCATCAACGTTTGGTGTGTGAGTTGGGTCAGGCTGTCGGGGTCCCGTTCCATTCGGTCCAGGAAATCCTGATCGTTGTCCGCTTGCATCTGTCCGAAGTGAGGCCCGGTCAGTTGGTGCGACATCCCGCCTGTACCCACGATGGCGACTTGGATATCGGCAGGGTAGCTGTCAACGGCTCGTCGGATGGCTTGTCCCAGTCGCCAGCAGCGGCGCGCCGTGGGCAAGGGATGTTGCAGCACATTGACTGCGATCGGCACCGAAGCCACAGGCCATCCCGTGTCGGTTGGGTCAAAGCACAAATGCATGGGGACCAAGAAACCATGCTCGACGGCCATTTGCTGGCAGATGGTCAGGTCGAATTCGTCGTACACCAGGGACTGACAAAGGTGTTGAGAGAAGGCCACATCACCACGGATCGCCGGCAGTGCACGTGTGCCAAAGCCTTCGTCAGCAATGGCGTATTGGTCAGCACAACCCACAGCGAACGTGGGATACCGGTCAAAGAAAAAGTCGGCACCATGGTCGTTGTAGACCATGATGCATACATCGGGTTGCAATGCCTTGAGCCATTGACGCACGGGTATGTACGCGTCGAACAAGGGCTTCCACGCCGGTGTTTCAGTTTGACCACGATCGTAAGCGCCACCAATGGATGGCACATGTGAGGTACCGATGCCGGCGACAATGCGTGCCATCAGACGCTCTGCGGGACGTTGCGGGTGGCCAAAAACTCTTCATAGGTTTCGCCGCGCATTCGGGCTCCCATGCGGTAGAGGCCTTGGCCTGTCACGGCGCCGAGCTTGATCAGAAAGTATATATTGCCGCCCGCCTCCAGCAGGCCTGTAAAGTCGCGTGCGCGGACCAAGGCCCGTTCGGCCTGTGTCAAGGCAAAGCGATCCATGAAGCCTTCTTCGTCCGACTTGAAGGACTCACGTTCTTGCGCTTTGGACAGCGCATTGCACATCGTGTTGATGCGCAAGCCGCGCCAAGACTGGTGCAGGTCGAAGACCAGCGAGCCGCCGATGCGCATCCCTGGCTCAATTTGTGTGGGGTTGGCGTGGTTCATTTTTTGAGTATAGGATTTCGGGCAATACTTGAAAAATACAAGTATCTGGATGCCTTCAGCATGATCCCAGCGTCTTAGGAAGTCTTGTATGTCCATTGCCTCCCCCCTGGCCGTTGATGAGCTGCTCAATTACCGGCTGAATGTCTTGCTGGCGCAAAGCGGTGCCTTGACCACCCGCTGGTGCGAGGGCCGATTTGGCATCACACGCCGGGAGTGGCGAATCATTGCTTTGCTCGCTGTGGATGGGCCGATCTCCATGGGCAAGCTCTCTGAACGAGCCAATCTGGAGCCCGATCGAATTTCAAGACTGTTCAGCTCTCTCAATGAAAAGCAGTTCGTGGATCGTGTGCCCGACACACGCGACCGACGCCGAGCGCTGGTCCAGCTGACGCCAAGGGGTCGCGGTCTTTACGATGAGCTGTTTCCGATATCAGTGGGTATCCACCAATCCGTACTCAGCCATCTGACGCCAAGCGAAATGCAAATCCTGGACAGCCTTTTGTCAAGACTGACAGAACGTGCGCGAAGCCTCGCCCAGCAAACCACGCTGGCGCCCAAAGCCTCGCGACGTCTTGGAGGCAGCAGGCATTTAGCCGGGGCCAAGATCCATAAGGCGAACTCCGTTTTTTCGTTGGATTGAGCGCCGACTCCTCGCGATTGCAGCCGTTCTTGGCAGATCAAGGTCAAGGGCAGGGCGGTCCATCCGTCGCGACATTCAGAACCTTGGCTCAAATACTTGAACCCTGGACGGTGCGTCCACCTTGGATGGTGGCAGCTTGTGGTCAAGCATGTCCGGCCCGGCCAGTGACTTCTTTCACCCTGTCAATCCTTCAAACGCCTGTTGGCATGTGATGGTTCGGATGTCATGCTGCGGCAAAGTTCAGGCGCTTTTGTGCAACCAAGCCTTCTGGCGGGATTCCCCTGCTGGCAATTCGGATCTTTGAGCGCTGCAGGACCTGTCTCAGGATTCAAGTTCCCTTTGCAAGTCAATCCAGGCCGGATCAAAACTCAGTTTTTTCGCCATGGGTGATTGGGAGTCGACCACACGCCAAAAAGGGGACAGATCTCGGGCGCTGCCGGTGCGGCTGTACTCCTCCCAAGCGTGCTCCGCCACGATTTTCAGAAAAATGGAGGTGGAGACCGGGCATGTGGCATCGCACATGTTCTTCTCGGCCAGTCTGCGCCTGAATGCCTGAACCGACAGGGTGGTGCCAGGCGTGATCGTCTGGAGTTCTGCCGCGACCTCAAGAGGGCATGAAATATGCAATTTGGACCCTTTGGGGCCGCCAGTGACTTCTTTCAAGGGCGCGAAATCAACGGTGCCAGTGGCAATTTCGCTGATTGCGCATCCGACGGTCGTGGTCAATAATGAATTTCAATGAGCACTTCATCAGTGGCCAAAGGGAATTTTCATGGTTCGAATCAGCAGCAGATTTTTACTCATTCCTATCACTTTCATGCTGCTGATGGGCTGTGCAGGCATGGCCGTCAAACCTCCTGCCAATGACCCCGTGACGCTGCGCGTCAATGTTTTCCGCAGTGCAACCAATATCCCCATCTACATGGCAGAAGAAAAGGGGGCATTTGCCAAGCGAAACATTCGCCTCGAACTCCAGTTCACACCCAATTCTTCTGAACAGCGCGCTGGACTTGCTGCAGGGCGAAGTGACATTGCGCACACCGCTGCCGATAACGCTGTCGCCATGGTGGAGGTCGCTCAGGTGGACACAGTGATCGTTGGGGGAGGCGACAGTGGCCTTTTGGAGCTTTTCGTTCGTCCTGAGATCAAATCGCTTGCAGACGTCAGAGGCAAAGCGATGGTGGTCGATGCACCCAATACCGCCTACGCATTGGTCGCACGAAAAATTCTCAAAAATGCGGGTTTGATGGAAGGACGAGATTACAGACTGGCGCCCATTGGTGGCACCGAAAGCCGAGTCAATGCTTTTTCACAGAGTCCTGAGAATGCTGTGGGCATGTTGAATCCACCATGGACGTTTGTTGCTGAAAGTCGTGGCGCGCGAAGCTTGGGTCAAGCCAAAGATTTGTTTGGACCCTATCAAGCCATCGTGCCGATTGTGTTGCGCGCCTGGGCGCAGTCAAACAGCGGTGCGCTTGAGCGCTACCTTGCCGCCTACATCGAGGGTTGCCGCATGACCTTCGATCCTTCCAACCGTGCTGAAGTGATCGCTGTTCTTCGCAAACGACTGAACTTGTCGCAAGAAGTTGCAAGCCGCAGCTATGAAGGCTTGATCCAACCCGGCTATGGACTTGCACGAGACTGCCGCTTGGACATGGCGGGCTTTCGCAATGCGCTGTCTTTGCGTGCTGAAATGGAAGGGCAGTGGGGTGGCGTTGTGCCAGAGCCCAATAAGTACATTGAACTCACCTACTATGAGCGCGCTTTCAAGTGGGCATCGCCATAAAAAATGGCCTTCATGCTGTGGGTTTTGCGTTGACCCTGAAAGACAGAGGTTGAGTTCTCTCGTCCCCTCACCGAAGGACTGGGAAGTCTTGGTTCTGAATGGTCCACGCGGATCTTTGCGCGATCAGTTCGAGTGGCAGCGTCAGTCTGCGCTATGAAAAGTGTCTAGGAATTTGGGGGAATGCCAGTGTCCGTCGGCCTGAGGGCGCCGCCGTCTTCAATGACCCAGCCCGAGCTTGCTGAACCGCCATCTGCTGTGACGCCCGTCCTGCCCAAATCGGTCATTCATATGCCTGTATTGGCAAAGCTGTCATGCGGATTGCTGCCTATGTTGGGTGGCCGTTATCTGCAAATATCTGCGCATATTTGAACGGCTACAGAAAGAGACTTTCATGAACGATCTGACCCAATTGGGCTACCAGCTCAACGGCCATGTGGCCTTGCTCACCCTCAATGCGCCACCGGTCAATGCGCTGACCAGGACCCTCAATGACGAACTGGTGTTGGCTCTGGACAGGATTTCCGAGATGGACGAGGTGCGTGCCGTTGTTTTGACGGGTGCCGGCAAGGTTTTTTGTGCAGGTGCCGACCTCAAGGGGCGCGCCGAAGTGATCAAAGGCCCCGGTGATTTGCCTGCCCATTCACGCCGCACACGCGAGTGTTTCCATGCGATCCGCGAATGTGCCAAACCGGTGGTGTGCGCCATCAACGGTGCCGCTTTGGGCTCGGGTCTGGCCATGGCGGCATCGAGCGACATCCTGGTGGCGTCAGAAAAGTCTTCGCTGGGCTTGCCTGAAGTGGATGTGGGCCTGCTCGGTGGCGGACGTCACGCGATGCGCTTGTTCAGTCACTCCCGCCTTCGGCGCATGCTGCTGACGGGCATGCGCGTTCCGGGCGAAGAACTCTATCGCTTGGGCATTGTCGAAGCCTGTACCAAGCCAGAGGATTTGCTGACGGTGGCCATGGACATTGCCCAAACGATTGCATCGAAGAGCCCCATTTCCACCCGGATGGGCAAACACACACTCAACGTGATCGAAGACATGAGCCTGCGCGATGGCTACCGCTACGAGCAGGACATGACGGCTCAGATCGCCAAGACCGATGATGCCAAGGAGGCGCAAAGAGCTTTCGCCGAGAAACGGGCGCCTGTCTTCACTGGGCGCTGAGCCAACCATGAACGAGAGACAAGGACCTCTTTCACACGTCCGTGTCCTGGACTTGAGCAGAATTCTGGCTGCGCCATGGGCAGGTCAAATATTGGCCGATTTGGGCGCGGATGTGGTCAAAGTGGAGCGGCCCGTTGTGGGGGACGATACCCGCGCGTGGGGCCCGCCTTTTCTCAAGGACGCAGATGGCAACGACACCAGCGAAGCGGGCTACTATTTGGCGGTGAACCGAGGCAAGCGTTCGATCACGGTCAGTCTGGACAAGCCCGAGGGGCAACGCATCGTCCGTGAATTGGCGATGAAATCGGACATCGTTCTGGAAAACTACAAAGCGGGCACGCTGAAGAAGTACGGCCTGGACCAGGAGTCGCTGCGCCAACTGAACCCCAAACTCATCTATTGCTCAGTCACCGGATTCGGTCAAACCGGTCCCCGAAAAGACCAGCCCGCCTATGACTTCCTGATCCAGGCCATGGGCGGTCTGATGAGTGTGACAGGCGAGCGTGATGACAAGCCGGGTGGTGGTCCGCAAAAAGTAGGCGTCCCGATCGTCGACCTCATGACCGGGATGTATACGGCCGTCTCCGTGCTGGCGGCATTGGCCAAGCGCGACCAAACAGGCTGCGGTGACAGCATCGACATTGCGATGCTGGACGTTCAGGTGGCGACCTTGGCCAATCAGGCCATGAATCACCTGGTGTCTGGCAAGGTGCCGCATCGAAGCGGCAATGCGCACCCCAATATCCAGCCGCAAGATGTCTATGACTGTGCCGACGGCCATTTCATCTTGGTGGTCGGCAACGACGCGCAATTTTCCAAACTTTGCCAGACCTTGAATGTGGCGCATTGGGCTCAGGATGAGCGGTTTGCAAGCAATGCGCAGCGGGTTCGCCACATTGCTGAACTCAACACGATGCTGAGAGAGCGATTGGCGCTTTGGAAACGCGCGGACCTGATCGCTGCACTCGATGCAGCGGGCGTGCCGGCGGGGGCCATCAACAGCGTGCCAGAGGTCTTTGAAGATCCGCAAGTGAAATTTCGTGACATGTTGAAATTCGTTCCCCATCCCAGTGGCGTGATGGCGCCGCAGATCAGCACCCCGATGCGGTTCACGGATGCCCAACTGGTCACAGCGGCCGCTGCACCTTTGCTGGGGCAGCACAGCGATGACATTCTGAGGGAATTGGGCTACAACGAAAGCACCATCCTTGCCTTGCGCGAAAGTGGAACTGTTTGATGAAGCTGCACTGGTCACCCAAATCGCCGTACGTTCGCAAAGTCATGATTTGCGTGAACGAACTCCAACTGGAGGGCGAAATCGAGCTTGTCCGCTCAGTGGCGGCCATGCTCAAGCCCAACGCCGACATCATGAAGGACAACCCACTGAGCAAAATTCCTACGCTTGTACGCGATGACGGCTCGGCGCTGTTTGACTCTTCGGTCATTTGTCAATACCTCAACGAGCTTGCCAACGGCAACTTGTTCCCTGGCGAGGGCGACAGCAAATGGCAGTCCTTGCGGTGGCAAGCGCTGGGGGACGGCATGACGGATGCCCTCATTCTTTGGCGCAACGAGCGCGAACGTGCGGCCCCCAATCCGGTCTTGATGGATGCTTTTGATCTGAAAGTGCGCAGTGCCTTGGCCATGCTGGACACCGAAGTGTCCGCCTTGGAATCCTGTCCCTTTTCAATTGGCCACATCAGCCTGTGTTGCTCACTCGGCTACCTTGACTATCGGTTTGACGCTTTCGGTTGGCGAACGCATGCCCCCACCCTGTCAGGCTGGTATGCATCGATGTTGAATCGAACATCCATTCAATCCACCGCACCGGTCGATGGTTGACCTTTTCTTGTCTCATTCAATCCGCACGCCAAAGAGGAAACCCATGGATTCCCCCAAAAAACCACGCGCTGTTCGTCGCAGCTTTTTGTACGCGGCCCTTGCCACCCTCGGTGGCGTGATGGCGCTGCCTTCTGTGCAGGCGCAAACCTGGCCGAGCAAGCCTGTGCGCTTGGTGGTGCCCTTTGCTGCTGGGGGACCGGCCGATTCGCTGGGTCGATTCATCGCTGGCAGGTTGAGTGCGGAGCTGGGGCAAACGGTCGTCATTGACAACAAGGCAGGTGCCGGCGGCACACTGGGTGCAAGCGATGTGATTCGCGCCACCGATGGGCACAGTTTTCTTTTTGCTTCGACAGGTGCCATGGTGATTTTTCCGGCGATTTCTCCCTCACCCAACTATCGGCCCGACAGGGATTTGGTGGCGGTCGGTCAAGCCGTGAACACACCGGGCGTGGTGGTGGTTTCAGCCAAAAGCAAATTTGCCAAGCACGAAGACCTGATCGCATTTGCCAAAGCCAACCCGGGCAGACTCAACTACGCCTCTGCGGGCAACGGCACGTCCACACACCTGGGCATTGAGCTGCTCAAGCGCGAAGCAGGTGTCTTCATGACCCATATCCCTTACCGAGGCGCATCGCCGGCCATCACGGACCTCATCAGTGGCACGGTGGACACGATGTTTGCAGATGTGCCGGCCGTTGTGAACTTCATTGAGTCAGGACAACTCAGAGGGCTGGCGGTTGCGGACGCCAAACGTTCTCCGGCCTTGCCCAACATCCCCACCACGGCTGAAGTGGGGTTCAAGAACATCATTGGCGGCACCTGGTATGGCCTGTTGGGCCCGACATCCACACCGCCAGAAGTGGTTCAAAAGCTGAACACGGCGCTCAACAAGGTTTTGCAACAGCCTGAGACGCTGGCATTTTTCAGAACGCAGGGCGTTGCAGCGGCTGCAGGAACGCCCCAGGACTTCACGAAATTCATTCATTCCGAAAGCACAAAATGGGCAAGCGTTGTGCGCTCTTCGGGGATCAAGCCGGATTGAAGTCCGCGAGGTTGCCTTGCCCGGAAACTGCCATGCCTGCCACCCATCTGGTTCGGTATGAGCATGTTCAAATTGAAGTCAAAGCGCAAGGACAAGGGGCGCTGATTGTGCTGCTGCCGTCCTTGGGGCGAGATGGCGAGGACTTCGGGGTACTGGCGGACGCACTGGCTTGCCGGGGGTTTCGCGTGCTCCGTCCCACGCCGCGTGGCATCGGCGGCAGCTCGGGGCCTGACACGAACATCACCCTGCACACCTATGCCCGAGACATTGCCCAGGTGATTGCGCATGAGGCGAGTGGTCCGGCAGTGGTTCTGGGCCACGCCTTTGGCAACTGGGT
>Ga0255131_1000403_pt1 | contig 14494 bp, 13 predicted proteins | sample Law_Yuk_RepC_8d_FD_188554 | JGI IMG/M metagenome (GOLD analysis project Ga0255131, IMG submission 188554) | Freshwater microbial communities from St. Lawrence River, New York, United States - Law_Yuk_RepC_8d | ecosystem: Environmental > Aquatic > Freshwater > River | place: USA: New York... | reverse complement strand
TGGTAGAGCATCAGCCTTCCAAGCTGAGGGTCGCGGGTTCGAATCCCGTCTTCCGCTCCACCGCCGATGTAGCTCAGGGGTAGAGCGTTTCCTTGGTAAGGAAAAGGTCGCGGGTTCAATTCCCGCCATTGGCTCAACGTTCACAGTACAGGTTTTATTAATCTCTCTTAACTCTCTAATTCGCAATGGCAAAGGAGAATTTCGTGCGGAACAAACCGCACCTCAACATCGGTACCATTGGTCACGTTGACCATGGTAAAACCACCCTAACGGCTGCTATCACTACGGTATTGGCCAACGCAGGTCTTTCTAAGGCTCGTAGCTTCGATTCTATCGACGCTGCACCTGAAGAGAAAGAGCGCGGTATCACCATTAATACGGCTCACGTAGAATACGAGACCCAAAACCGTCACTACGCTCACGTGGACTGTCCAGGTCACGCTGACTACGTAAAGAACATGGTTACGGGTGCCGCCCAGATGGACGGTGCTATCCTCGTAGTAGCTGCGACCGACGGTCCTATGCCACAGACTCGCGAGCACATCCTGCTTGCCCGTCAGGTTGGTGTACCCCGTATCGTAGTATTTATGAACAAGGTTGACATGGTTGACGACGAGGAACTCCTTGAGCTCGTTGAAATGGAAATCCGCGACCTTCTTTCGTTCTACAAGTACGACGGCGACAACACTCCGGTTATCAAAGGTTCAGCTCTTGGTGGTTTGAACGGAGAGCCTAAGTGGGTTGACACCGTAATGGAGTTGATGAACTCAGTTGACGTGTGGATCGAAGAGCCTGTTCGCGACAAGGACAAGGACTTCTTGATGCCAATCGAGGACGTGTTCACGATCACTGGTCGTGGTACCGTAGCAACCGGTCGTATCGAGACAGGTGTTGCAAACACTGGTGACGGTGTGGACATCATCGGATTCGGTGACGAGAAGCTTGCTTCGACCATCACAGGTGTTGAGATGTTCCGCAAGATCCTTGACCGCGGTGAGGCTGGTGACAACGTAGGTCTCCTCCTTCGTGGTATCGACAAGGCTCAGATCCGTCGCGGTATGGTTATCGCCAAGACGAACTCTCAGAAGCCTCACTCAAAGTTCAAGGCTGAGGTCTACATCCTGAAGAAGGAAGAAGGCGGTCGCCACACTCCATTCCACAACAAGTACCGTCCACAGTTCTACCTCCGTACCACGGACGTAACTGGTGAGATCATGCTTCCAGCTGGAACAGAGATGGTAATGCCTGGTGACAACTTGACGATCGAGGTAAACCTCATCGCACCAGTAGCATTGAGCAAGGGTCTTCGCTTCGCTATCCGTGAGGGTGGACGTACCGTAGGCGCTGGCCAGATCACGGAACTCCTCGACTAAGAGGATTCTGTTACGGGTTTGAGGTGCCCCGGAATTCCGGGGTACCTTTTCTCGTCTACGGGTGTAGTTCAAGGGTAGAATAGTGGTCTCCAAAACCATTGATGGGAGTTCGAATCTCTCCACCCGTGCAAAAGCTGACTAACGAACGAAACGAATCAAAGCATGGAAGCGCTCCGCTCTTACCTCCGCGAATCTTGGGAAGAATTTGCCCACCATACCACGTGGCCCACGTGGCTTAACCTGCAACGCAGTACTGTGGTGGTGATTGTCGCATCGCTTGTCTTCGCACTGTTAGTCTTTGCGATGGATAAGAGTCTGTCGACTGTTCTCGACTTTGTGTACAACCTTTTGGCCTGATTCGATGTCAACTGAAGGAATGAAGTGGTACGTGGTTCGCGCGATCAGCGGCCAGGAGAACAAGACCAAGGCACATATTGAGCAAGAAGTTCAGCGCACTGGTATGTCTTCACTGTTGGGTCAAGTTTTGATTCCCACTGAGAAGGTCTACCAGATTCGCAACGGCAAGAAAGTCCTTAAAGAGCGCAACTTTTTCCCGGGTTACATCATGCTTGAGGGCATTTTGACTGGTGAATTTGTCCACGTTCTCAAGAACATCCCAGGGGTGATCGGCTTCTTAGGTGAGACCAAGGGTGGCGATCCAACTCCACTGCGTGCGTCAGAAGTGAACCGTATGCTGGGTAAGGTTGATGAATTGGCTGAGAGCGCAGAGCAGGTTTCTGTTCCGTTTGTTCTTGGCGAAAGTGTGAAAGTGATTGATGGTCCGTTCCGAGATTTTGTCGGTACGGTCGAGAAGATCCTTGAAGACAAGCGCAAACTTGAAGTGATGGTCAAGATTTTCGGACGTAAGACTCCGCTTGAACTGGGCTTCATGCAAGTAGAAAAAGAAAACTAACGGTGTGAGCAACCGATAGCCAAGCGGAGCTTCCAACCGCAGCGGCACTCAAGTAAGAAAAGTAATATCAACAAACAATGGCAAAGGAAATCAGCGCGATGGTTAAGTTGCAGGTACGTGGCGGCGCCGCGAACCCGTCTCCTCCCGTTGGCCCCGCACTTGGTGCAAAGGGTGTCAACATCATGGAGTTCTGCAAGCAATTTAATGCGCGTACTCAAGATAAGCCGGGTAAATTACTCCCTGTAGTAATTACGGTTTACACTGATAAGTCATTTGACTTCATCATTAAGCAACCGCCCGTTGCAGTTCAGCTTTTGGAAGCATCAAAACTTAAGAGTGGATCGGGTGTTCCGAACCGCAACAAAGTCGGCAAGGTGACTTGGGAACAAGTTAAAGCGATTGCCGAAGATAAAATGGTTGACCTCAACTGCTTCACGATGGACAGCGCCATGAGTATGGTTGCTGGAACCGCACGTAGCATGGGTCTTACCGTAACCGGTACCAAGCCTCAAGCTTAATCCGAATAACTATGGCAACGATGACGAAAAAGATGAAAGCCGCGGTTGCGAAAATCCAGCCGGGCAAGTTCTACAACCTCGAAGAGGCTTCGGCCCTTGTGAAGGAAGTCTCCACTACCAAGTTTGACGGAAGTGTGGATTTGGCAGTGCGCTTGGGTGTAGACCCACGTAAAGCCAACCAAATGGTTCGCGGAACAGTAAGCCTACCGCACGGAACAGGTAAGACCATCCGTGTACTGGCCCTCGTTACTCCAGACAAAGAAGCTGAGGCTAAAGAAGCTGGAGCTGACTTTGTGGGAATGGACGACTACCTCGACAAAATCAAAAACGGCTGGACTGATGTGGACGTGATCATTACGGTTCCTGCAGCGATGGGCAAACTTGGTCCTTTGGGCCGTGTCCTCGGTCCCCGTGGCTTGATGCCAAACCCAAAGACCGGTACCGTGACCATGGAAGTGGGCAAGGCCGTTCGCGAGGTAAAGGCGGGTAAAATTGACTTCAAGGTCGACCGCTACGGTATCGTACACGCCGGAATTGGCAAGGTGTCGTTCTCAGCTGAGAACCTCCGTGACAATGCTGACGAAGTACTCAAGACCCTGGTTCGCATGAAGCCTTCAGCGGCTAAAGGCGCCTACATTAAGAGCATTACGTTGAGCCCCACTATGGGACCTGGCGTACCGGTTGAACCTAAAAACGCGTAAGCAGATTTTTACCCATGACGCGCGAAGAGAAAAACCAGCACATCGAGGACCTCATGCAGGTTCTTGAAGCGACCAATACTATTTACATTGCCGATACGTCGGGCCTCAATGCGGAGCAAACCAGCGACTTGCGTCGTGCATGCTTCAAAGCTGATGTCAAAATGACGGTAGTGAAGAACGCCCTTCTGAAGAAGGCTATGGAGCGTTCGTCAAAGAATTTTGACGAGCTCTACGAAGCCCTCAAAGGAAACTCCAGCATCATGATTTCTGAAGTGAGCAATGCTCCTGCGAAGCTGATCAAGGACTTCCGCAAGAAAGGCACGAAACCCCTCCTCAAGGCTGCCTACGTAGAAGAGGCCATCTTTGTTGGGGACAACCAACTTGACGCCCTAGTCAACTTGAAGTCGAAGAACGAACTTATCGGCGATATCATCCTCCTCCTGGAGAGCCCGATGAAGAACGTTATTTCGGCCCTTCAAGGAGGCGGTGGTCAAACCATTGCAGGCTTGCTTAAAACTCTTGAAGAGCGCAAAGCCTAACGATTACGCACTCAGCTTCCAACTTGTGCATTTGTTTCATTTTTAATCAATATCCCAATCATGGCTGATATTCAATCACTTGGCGATTCTTTGGTGAACCTCACCGTTAAAGAAGTAAAAGAACTCGCTGACTACCTCAAAGAAACCTACGGCATTGAGCCCGCTGCTGCAGCTGTTGCTGTTGCTGCTGGTCCCGCTGCTGGCGGTGAAGCTGCTGCTGAGGAAAAAACTTCGTTTGACGTAATCCTTAAGAGCGCAGGCGCACAAAAGCTTGCAGTTGTTAAGGTCGTTAAGGAACTGACCGGTCTTGGTCTTAAGGAAGCAAAAGATGCGGTTGACGCAGCTCCTGCTCCGATCAAGGAAGGCGTTTCTAAGGACGAGGCAGAAGCCCTCAAAAAGCAGCTTGAAGAGGCTGGTGCCGAGGTTGAGCTCAAGTAAGAGCCTCGCCTAACCTACCTGGTTTAGGTGTCCGGGGTCATTTTTGACCCCGGGCCCTAGACCTTTTCGTGTTTCCACAAGTTCCATCCATCCTATTACGTCCAAGCCCCATGGCGCACGCACAACCGCGAATCAATTTTTCGAGCACCTTCGCTCAGGCGGACTGCCCCGATTTTCTGGACATCCAAATCAAGTCCTTCCGCGATTTTTTCCAAATTGACACCAAGCCGGAAAACCGCAGTGATGAAGGCCTTTTTAAAACCTTTAACGAGAACTTTCCGATTACGGACAGCCGAAACCAATTCGTGCTGGAATTTCTCGACTACTTTGTGGATCCCCCACGCTACTCTGAAATGGAGTGTATTGAGCGTGGACTCACCTTCTCGGTGCCCCTCAAGGCGCGCTTGAAGTTGTACTGTACCGACCCTGAGCACGAGGACTTTGAGACTATTGTACAGGACGTGTACCTCGGTACGATTCCGTACATGACTCCCCGTGGAACCTTCATTATCAACGGTGCCGAGCGCGTCATCGTCAGCCAATTGCACCGTTCACCGGGCGTATTCTTTGGCCAGAGTTTCCACGCCAACGGAACCAAGCTGTACTCAGCACGTATTATTCCGTTCAAAGGAAGCTGGATTGAATTCGCTACCGACATTAACGGAGTGATGTATGCATACATCGACCGTAAGAAAAAGTTACCTGTAACCACGCTATTCCGTGCAATCGGATACGAGCGCGATAAGGACATCCTCGAAATCTTTGACCTCGCAGAAGAGGTGAAAGTGAGCAAGGCCGGTTTGAAGCGCGTAGTAGGCCGCAAGCTGGCTGCCCGTGTTCTGAAATCTTGGATGGAAGATTTCGTGGACGAGGACACCGGAGAAGTGGTATCAATCGAGCGCAATGAGGTAATCCTCGACCGCGATACGGTGCTTGAGAAAGAGCACGTAGAGCTCATCATCGAAAGTGACGTGGCTACCATCCTTCTGCATAAAGAAGATATTGCAGAGGGCGAATTCTCGATCATCTACAACACGCTTCAGAAGGACCCCACGAACTCAGAAATTGAGGCCGTCGAGCACATCTACCGCCAACTTCGCAATGCCGAACCACCCGATGAGGAGACGGCTCGCGGAATCATCGACAAGCTCTTCTTTAGCGAGCAGCGCTACAGCCTCGGAGAGGTAGGCCGCTACCGCTTGAACAAGAAGCTGGGTCTGGACATTGACAACTCGAACCAGGTACTTACCAAGCAGGACATCATCATGATTGTCAAGTACTTGATCGAATTGATTAATTCAAAGGCTGAGATTGACGACATCGACCACCTTTCAAACCGTCGTGTTCGCACCGTAGGCGAGCAAATGGCCAACCAATTTGGTGTAGGTCTTGCCCGTATGGCGCGTACGATCCGTGAGCGTATGAATGTTCGCGACAACGAAGTGTTCACTCCGATTGATTTGATCAACGCGAAGACATTGAGCTCGGTGATCAATTCATTCTTCGGAACCAACCAGCTGAGCCAGTTTATGGACCAGACCAACCCGTTGGCTGAAATCACACACAAGCGCCGTCTGTCGGCACTCGGACCCGGTGGTCTGAGCCGCGAGCGCGCGGGCTTTGAGGTTCGTGACGTTCACTACACACACTACGGCCGTCTGTGTCCGATTGAGACTCCAGAAGGACCGAACATTGGTTTGATTTCTTCACTCTGTGTCTACGCCAAGGTGAATTCGATGGGCTTCATCGAAACTCCGTACCGCGAAGTTGACAACGGACGCGTGAAGCTCGAAGGAGCACCTGTGTTCTTGAGCGCTGAAGAAGAAGAAGAAAAGGTAATTGCACAGGCAAACGCTCCGATTAAAGCGGACGGAACCTTTGTCAATCCACGTGTAAAAGTTCGCGACAAGGGCGACTTCCCGGTACTTGAGCCGCAAGAAGTTCAGCTGATGGACGTGGCTCCGAACCAGATCGCTTCGATCTCGGCTTCGTTGATTCCGTTCCTTGAGCACGACGACGCCAACCGCGCACTTATGGGATCGAACATGATGCGCCAGGCGGTGCCGTTGCTCCGTCCTGAAGCACCAATTGTAGGTACCGGCCTCGAGCAGCAAGTTGCCCGCGACAGCCGTGTCCTGATCAACGCCGAAGGCGCTGGTACGGTCCGCTACGTGGATGCCAATGAGATTGTGATCGAATACGACCGCACTGAAGATGAGGAGCTCGTAAGCTTTGAGCCTGCGACCAAGTCGTACCCGTTGATCAAGTTCTTGAAGACGAACCAGTCAACGACGATCAATCTTAAGCCGATTGTGACCAAGGGCGAGCGCGTGGAGCGCGGCCAGGTACTGTGTGAGGGATACGCCACTCAGGGCGGCGAGCTCGCGCTCGGCCGCAACCTGCTGGTTGCCTTCATGCCGTGGAAGGGATACAACTTTGAGGATGCCATCGTTATCAACGAACGCGTCGTTCGCGAAGACATCTTTACGAGCATTCACATCGACGAGTACTCACTCGACGTGCGCGACACCAAGTTGGGCATGGAAGAACTGACTGCCGATATTCCGAACGTAAGTGAAGAAGCGACCAAGGACCTCGACGAGAACGGATTGATCCGCGTTGGAGCTGAAATCGTTCCAGGAGATATCATGATCGGTAAGATTACGCCAAAGGGCGAGAGCGACCCCTCACCCGAGGAGAAGCTGCTCCGAGCCATCTTTGGCGACAAGGCCGGCGACGTAAAGGATGCCTCACTCAAGACGCCTCCGGGCATTGGCGGTGTGGTAATCGACAAGAAGTTGTTTAGCCGCAGCATGAAAGATAAGCGCCAGCGCAGCCGCGACAAGGAGGAGCTCGAGCAGCTCGACCTCGAATTGGCATCGCAGCTTGAAGAGGTTCGCAACATTTTCGTCGACAAGTTGTCGAAGTTGGTGAGCGGCAAGACCTGTCAGGGCGTGTTCAACGATCTGAACGAAGATGTGATTCCGAAGGGAACCAAGTTCACACTCAAGGTGTTGAATTCTGTGGAGGACTACACGCACCTCACCGGCGGAACCTGGACCACCGACGACGACAAGAACGTCCTTATCGACGCCCTCTTGCACAACTACAAGATCAAAGTGAGCGACATCATGGGCGTTAACCGCCGCAAGAAGTTCACCATCAGTGTCGGTGACGAGCTGCCTGCAGGCATCATCAAAATGGCCAAGGTCATCATCGCCAAAAAGCGCAAGCTCAAGGTGGGTGATAAGATGGCAGGACGCCACGGAAACAAGGGTATTGTCGCCAAGATTGTACGCCAAGAGGACATGCCGTTCCTCGCGGACGGAACTCCGGTGGACATCGTCCTCAACCCGCTCGGTGTACCTTCTCGTATGAACATCGGTCAGATTTACGAGACCGTGTTGGGATGGGCTGGTAAGAAGCTCGGAACCAAGTTCGCTACGCCAATTTTTGACGGAGCAAGCATGGACCAAATCAACGAGTACACCGAACAAGCTGGACTTCCGCAGTACGGACACACCCAGTTGTACGACGGCGGTACCGGCGAGGCCTTCCACCAGAAAGCCACGGTAGGTATCATCTATATGCTCAAACTTGGTCACATGGTTGACGACAAGATGCACGCACGTTCGATCGGACCGTACTCGCTCATCACACAGCAGCCACTCGGTGGTAAGGCCCAATTCGGTGGCCAGCGATTTGGTGAGATGGAGGTTTGGGCACTCGAGGCATTCGGTGCGTCGAACATCCTTCGCGAAATCCTCACGGTGAAGTCTGACGACGTCGTGGGCCGTGCGAAGACCTACGAAGCGATAGTCAAAGGCGACCGCATGCCCGAACCGGGTATTCCTGAGTCGTTTAATGTACTGCTCCACGAACTGCAGGGTCTAGGCCTTAAAGTTTCACTGGACTAAGCAACTGGTATTACGACGAATTCACACGAACATGAGAAAGTACGAACAAGCTCCGACAGGTAGCTTCAATCAAATCACCATCAGCCTGGCTTCGCCAGAGTTCCTGCTCGAGAAGTCGAGTGGCGAAATCCTCAAGCCAGAGACCATCAACTACCGGACCCACAAGCCCGAGCGTGACGGTCTGTTCTGTGAGCGCATTTTTGGTCCCGTAAAGGACTTTGAATGTGCGTGCGGAAAGTACAAGCGCATTCGCTATAAGGGCATCGTGTGTGACCGTTGCGGCGTCGAAGTAACCGAAAAGAAAGTTCGCCGTGAGCGCGTAGGCCACATCAGCCTCGTGGTTCCAGTGGCGCACATCTGGTACTTCCGTTCGCTTCCAAACAAAATCGGCTACTTGCTCGGAATCCCGACCAAGAAGCTCGACATGATCATCTACTACGAGCGCTACATCGTCATTCAAACGGGACTTGCCACGGACGCGGACGGAAATCCGTTTACCCGCTTGCAGTTCTTGACCGAAGAAGAGTACCTGGATGCATTGGATCGCCTGCCGACTCAAGACAACCAATACCTCGAGGACCACGATCCCAACAAGTTCATCGCCAAGATGGGCGCAGAGGCTTTGTACATGCTGCTTCAGCGTTTGGACCTTCCAGCCCTTTCGTTTGAGCTTCGCGCCCAAGCTGACCGCGAGACTTCGCAGCAGCGCAAGCAAGAGGCCCTCAAGCGCCTTCAGGTCGTAGAGGCCATGAAAGAGGCCAACGAGCGTATGGAAAACAAGCCCGAGTGGATGATCATCAAGGTAGTTCCTGTGATTCCGCCCGAACTGCGTCCCCTGGTGCCCTTGGACGGTGGCCGTTTTGCGACCAGCGACTTGAACGATCTGTACCGCCGGGTAATTATCCGCAACAACCGTTTGAAGCGCTTGCTCGAAATCAAAGCACCTGAGGTCATCCTTCGCAACGAGAAGCGCATGCTTCAGGAGTCGGTAGACAGCTTGTTTGACAACACCCGCAAGGCGAGTGCCGTCAAGACCGAGAGCAACCGCCCACTCAAGTCACTGAGCGACAGCCTTAAGGGCAAGCAGGGCCGATTCCGCCAAAACCTCTTGGGTAAGCGTGTGGACTACTCTGCGCGTTCAGTAATCGTTATTGGACCTGACTTGAAGCTGCACGAGTGTGGTCTTCCGAAGGATATGGCTGCGGAACTCTACAAGCCGTTCGTGGTTCGAAAGCTCATTGAGCGCGGAATCGTGAAAACGGTGAAGTCAGCGAAGAAAATCATCGACAAGCGCGAAGCAGTTGTTTGGGACATTCTCGAGAACGTGATGAAGGGCCATCCGGTGCTTCTGAACCGAGCTCCGACGCTCCACCGTTTGGGTATCCAGGCGTTCCAGCCGCGTATGATCGAGGGCAAGGCTATTCAGCTGCACCCATTGACCTGTACGGCCTTCAACGCTGACTTTGACGGTGACCAAATGGCCGTGCACTTGCCACTCGGACCTGCCGCAATTTTGGAGGCGCAGATTTTGATGCTCGCGTCGCACAACATTTTGAACCCTGCCAACGGATCGCCGATTACGGTTCCGTCACAAGACATGGTCTTGGGTCTGTACTACATGACCAAGCCCAAGCGCAACTTGCCTGGTGACCCAGTAATGGGAGAAGGCATGACGTTCTACTCTGCCGAAGAAGTGACGATTGCCTTTAATGAGCGCCGCGTAGAGTTGGGTGCTGTGGTCAAGGTTCGTGCTCGCGTAGAAAACGAGCAGGGTGAACTGGTTACGAAGCTCATCGAGACTTCAGTGGGCCGCGTACTATTCAACAAAGTAGTTCCGGAGACCGTTGGATACATCAACGAGCTGTTGACCAAGAAGGCACTTCGCGACATCATCGCGCGCATCTTGACGAAGACCGACGTTCCGACGACTGCAAAGTTCCTTGACGACATTAAGAACCTTGGATACAGCACGGCATTCCGTGGTGGTCTGTCGTTCTCGTTAGGTGATATTACGGTTCCTGAAGCCAAGGAGTCCCTGATCAAAGAGGCCAACGAAGAAGTAGAAGCCATTTTGGGCAACTACAACATGGGTCTGATCACGAACAACGAGCGCTACAACCAAGTGATCGACGTGTGGACGAACACGAACGCCAGCAGCGATGAGCCAGCTCATCAACGACCGCCAGGGCTTCAACCCGATCTACATGATGCTTGATTCGGGTGCACGTGGATCAAAAGAGCAGATTCGCCAGCTCTCGGGTATGCGAGGTCTGATGGCCAAGCCACAGAAGTCAGGCTCAGGAGGTGGAGAGATCATCGAAAACCCGATTATCTCAAACTTTAAGGAAGGTCTTTCGATCTTGGAGTACTTCATCTCGACGCACGGTGCCCGTAAGGGTCTTGCGGATACGGCCTTGAAGACGGCTGACGCGGGTTACTTGACCCGTCGTCTGCACGACGTAGCTCAAGACGTGATCATCAACGAGGTCGACTGCGGAACGCTTCGCGGCCTTGAAGTGACTGCCTTGCGCAAGAATGAAGAGGTCGTTGAGACGCTGTTTGAGCGCATTACCGGTCGCGTATCGCTGCACGATGTGATTGACCCGCTCACCGGCGAGGTATACGTCGCGATGGGTGATATGATTTCAGACGACGCAGGCCGCAAGATTGAGGCTTCGCCTGTTGAAATGGTTGAAGTTCGTTCGGCACTGACCTGCGAAAGCAAGCGCGGAATCTGCGCTAAATGCTACGGACGCAATTTGGCCACCGCAAAAGGTGTGCAGATGGGTGAAGCGGTAGGTGTTATCGCCGCACAGTCCATCGGTGAGCCGGGTACGCAGCTCACGCTTCGTACGTTCCACGTGGGTGGTACGGCTGGTAACATTTCTGAGGTCAACAGTTTGATCGCCAAATTCGACGGTATTGTGGAACTCGACGAGGTACGCACCGTAGAAGGTGAAGGAGCTGACGGATCAATGTCTACGATTGTCATCGGTCGTACGGGCGAATTGCGCATCGTCGATGAGAAGACCGGAATTTCAGTAATGACGGGTAACGTTCCTTATGGTTCAAACCTTGTGGTCAAGCATGGCCAGAAAGTGGCCAAAGGTGACTCACTGTGTTCGTGGGATCCCTACAACGCGGTGATTATCTCTGAATTCGCCGGTGTGGTCGGATACCAAGATATTGTTCAAGGTCTGAGCTACAAGGTTGAGATTGACGAGCAGACAGGCTTCCAGGACAAGGTAATTAGTGACGCGCGCAACAAGAAGTTGGTGCCGATGATTCAAATCTTGACCAAGAAGGGTGAAGAGATTAAGCACTACACCTTGCCGGTGGGTGCTCACTTGATGGTCGACGAAGGCGAAGAAATCAAAGCGGGTAAAGTGCTCGTGAAGATTCCACGCCGCGGTGCAAAAGCTGGTGACATTACGGGCGGTCTGCCCCGAGTTACGGAACTGTTTGAAGCCCGTAACCCCTCGAACCCTTCAGTGGTTGCTGAAATTGACGGAACGGTTTCATACGGTAAGATCAAGCGCGGTAACCGCGAGATCATTATCGAGAGCCGTACTGGAGAGCAGCGCCGCTACCTGATTAACTTGAGTAAGCAGATTCTCGTTCAAGAGAATGACTTCGTTCGTGCGGGTTCACCCCTAAGCGACGGCGCCATTTCTCCGGCCGACATTCTCGCGATTCAAGGCCCGACTGCAGTTCAGGAGTACCTCGTGAACGAGATTCAGGAAGTATACCGCTTACAGGGTGTGAAAATCAACGACAAGCACTTTGAAGTGATTGTTCGCCAAATGATGCGCAAAGTTGAAATCGTGGACGGTGGAGACACCATGTTCCTTGAAGGACACTACGAACACGTAGGTGACTTCATCTTTGAGAATGATCGCGTATTTGACAAGAAAGTGGTGGTCAACGCTGGAGACAGCGAAAACCTCAAAGAAGGTCAAATGATTACTTCACGCCAGCTCCGCGACGAGAACTCACTACTCAAGCGCTCGGATAAGGCTCTGGTTGAGGGACGCGACGCCCGTTCGGCTACCGCACAACTTGTACTCCAAGGTATCACACGTGCTTCACTTCAAACGAAGTCGTGGGTTTCTGCGGCGTCGTTCCAGGAGACGACCAAAGTCCTCAACGAAGCTGCAATCGCAGGTAAGAGCGACGGCTTAGAAGGTCTCAAGGAGAATGTGATTGTGGGTCACCGCATTCCGGCCGGAACCGGCTTGAAGCACTACTACGATTCAGTAGTAGGCAACAAGGACGAGTACGACCGCATGATGGCCGCCAAATCAGTCGATATTGAAGCAGCGGAGTAGTGAGCGATCAGGATCCGAACCAACTTCAGATTGAGCTTTCGCCCGAGATGGCCGATGGAATTTATTCCAATCTGGCCATTATCAACCACTCGAACAGTGAGTTCGTGGTGGACTTCATCCAGATGATGCCCGGTGAAGTCTCGGGTGATTTTGACTCCGCAGCACGCCAAGCGTTTGGTGCGCGCGCTCGCAGATAATGTGAGCCGCTACGAAGCCACGCATGGTGAGATTGCGGATACGGAACTGCCTGGCATGCCGATTCACTTCGGCGGACCCACGGGGCAGGCCTAATCGAAGGTTTAAAAATGTGAAAGCCACCGGCGCAAGCCGGTGGCTTTTTGCATTTAAGCTAGTTGCCAGCAGCTAGTTACTAGTTGCTGGTAACTAGTTAGCGACCAAAGAAGCCGTCGAGCAGGATTCCGATTCCGCGCACGAGGACTCCGACGCCTACGAACATGGCGGTGACGATGAATGCCGCAGGGATCCAGTTGCCCTCTTGAAGCGCGGGTCCGGCGATCCAGTAGAAGAATGCGGGTCCGCCAAACATGAAGGGGAAGGATGCTGAGAGCCAGACAATGCCGCGAAGGATTTTGGGATTCATGGTCGGAATTTCAGTTGGGCCAATGGCCGTTCTACGAAGGTATAGGTGAGGAGGGATACGACAAGGGTTCCGGCCAAGAATGCGGGCAGGGCCCACGGGTCAGGCAAGTAGTGCTGTGCGAGGGCGAGCACCGGCTTGTGAAGTAGGTAGACGCTGAAGCTGAGGGCGCCCAAGGCGCGAAGAGGAAGCCACCGACCGAGGGCCGAGAGCGCGATTTCATGGTTCAGGGCCTGGTAGAGAATCAGGGCCCAGGCGATTCCGTAGGCAAAAGTGAAGCTGTGTCCGTGAAAGGACGTGGTTCCATAGACAAGTCGGGCAATAGTCGGAATCGTCGTGAGAATCATTGCGAGCAGGGCGAGTCCGATTCCGCCCGGAAGGTATAAGCGGCGTTGGGTGAGGGCCAGAAGGGTGCCGCATCCGAGTACCGGGAGGAAGCGCAAAAAGATGGGCATCGCCACATGGTTGAGACGCAGATACCAAAGGCTCGCCAGGGCCGTAGCTAGTACCGCGATGGCCAGCACAGGGCGCCGCCGGTACAGCGGCCAAAGTAGCGCGAGTACCAGCGGTGAAAGGATGTAGTAGAGGAATTCCACAGGAATGGTCCAAAAGACCTGCCGGCCTTCGAGCAGGGCGAGGTGGCGCAGTACGTCTGAAGCACTGTGAATGGGACTCGGAAGTCCTCGGGCCGACAGCGTCCAATTGAGCAGTAAGGCCACGAGGTACAGAGGAAAAATTCGCAGGAAGCGACGTAGGGCAAAGCGAATCCAAAATCCGAGGTTCGCTTGGCCCATTTCGAGCGCATTGATGATTTGGCGGTCTATGAGGTAGGCGGATAGTACAAAGAAGAGGTAGACGCCGACGCTTCCGTAGTGGTGAAAGTCCACGACGCCAAAGAGGGGGTAGCCCGCATTGCTGCTGTGCGCCAGCAGCACAATGGCCACCGCGAGCCCACGGAATCCGTCGAGCTCGGGCTGGTGTCCGGGGCGTCCGTCGTGGGGTAGGAGGTGTTTTAGCAAGGTTAGCAAAGGTAGCAAGGGTAGCAAGGTTGGCTCGTTGGCTTGTTGGCGAGGTTAGCTGAGATTGGCTCGTTGGCTTGTTAGCTTGTTGGAGAGGTTAGCTGAGATTGGCTCGTTGGCTAGGGACTAGTAGCAAGTAACTAGCTACGG
>Ga0255131_1000382_pt1 | contig 14929 bp, 4 predicted proteins | sample Law_Yuk_RepC_8d_FD_188554 | JGI IMG/M metagenome (GOLD analysis project Ga0255131, IMG submission 188554) | Freshwater microbial communities from St. Lawrence River, New York, United States - Law_Yuk_RepC_8d | ecosystem: Environmental > Aquatic > Freshwater > River | place: USA: New York... | reverse complement strand
TAGCCAGTTGTCGAAATTGACTTTTGAATAGCCTTTTTTGGTTTTAAAAACTGGCACACCAAAAATATGCATGAGGTCATTTACGCAGATGTCGAGATATTCCCATAAGATTATCAAACTTGACTCCCATTTTTCACGATTTTCCTCATCAGCATCAGCTGAGAAATTCACAATAGATTGAACTTGATGAAAATTCCGGGTATAGCCATCAGAGACCAAAAATTTGCGATTGTAGTTGCAATTGTGTGCAATGTTCATACCCTGCTTACAGAGTGACTTTAGGTACAATAGATCTTTCCGAATTTTGATGATGCCGGATTGTGAATTTATGTTCTCCTCTTCTAGGTAGAAGTTTGCAATGCTATTGGTGAAACTTTGAATATCGGAATATATTTCACTGTTGTCTCGTCCAGAAGGTATAAAAATATCAATTTTTGCTTGGTAAGCAGTTTTTACCTTCAGTTTCTCATCAATGTAATCAGCCAAATTGAATGAACTAATATTAAACTTGGTTGGTTCCCTGAAAGCAATGACATAGGGCGGATTATTTGATAACTCAATCAATCGTTGAAACCAAAATGCCGGCGGGTTTTCACCAGAAAGCAATTTCTTTTCATCATACAATAGATGAATGTCGAATGCCTCGCGGGTTTTGAAGTGTATATTCTGATTGATTGATCCTTTTGTTCTTGCCATAATGCAATTTGAATAAATTTCTTGAAATTTCTTGAAATTGAATTGATTTTTATGAGGACAGGGAATTTCGTAGATTCAATATATTGATATGATGTATTAACTTGGCATCGAATCTATCTAAATGATAAACATTGAATCCAATTACAGATTTTCTCAATCTATACTTGACAAAATCCATGCGGTAAACGCTGAAGACCCTGCTTACGCCGCTGACGAGTTGGTAGAACTCGCCGAAGAAATTTTGCAACAAATAGCGGCTGTGGGAATGATCCAATACCTCAAGCACGCGCCCCAAAAAGAAGTATATAATGACTTTCTAATTGGATTGTTCAATTCCTCAGGTCACGATTATAATGCTGGCCCTCTTTTTCGATGGGCGGCCAATATGTTGAAGGAATGCCCAGTAACGCGAAGCTCTCCACGATTTGGCTTCTTTTGGGAAAAATCCGGAGATAAAGAAGTGCTTAGTCACAAGGTGCATCGCCTTGCAGAACTTCGCAACAGTGTGATGCATGGCTTTTTTGTTTTGCCTCCGGAGCGGAACGTTGAAGAGGCGGCCCACATTCAGAACCTATTGTATGAATTGGCGAATGCATGCTTTTTTGATATCGAAGTAGATTATCACTTTTTCGGGTTGACAGGTTTTACTGGGAATTGGAATATCACGGATAATGGAGATTGGAATAAATTGATGTCTGATTCGCCGTTTGGAAGATTGTGTGATCGCATTGTGCGTGAACAGCAGGAGCGTTTTTGGATAGAGGAGAATATGGTATTTGAAAAGGGTCACGAAAACTTAGTTCCAACTGAATTGAAGGAGTTTGTTAAAGTGAAAAACCAGGGCGCCATGGCCTTGTGGACACATCCGGCTGATGTAGCGAACACTGATGATTTATATGTCTCTACAGGTAATTGGTTGAAGTCTTTGACTGATGTTGTTTTTGTGGGTTATGCACTGCATGACAAGGGTATTTCCTACACAGGTAACTTTCTTATGCAACGATTACTTCAAGTGCTTAATGTCCAAAACAAGACGCTATCCAAAGGCAAAAAAGTGGAAGATCAAATTAAAGCACTCAGAAATGATTTCAAGGATAAAAGAGTAGTAGTGCTGATACAGCACTTTCATACTGCGTTGTTTAGCCCATTGCATGTTTCAAAATGGGCTAATTTTTTGTTTGAAAACAATATCATGCTCGTAGCGATAGGGCATCATTATGAGCATTTTAATAGTTTCTTTAATGCCCAGAAGGTGATTGAGCATCCCAATTTGGCGCCTTCACCGAATCAGGCATTGATTGCTTTGCGCAACTATTTGCGTTTCAAAGGACCGTCGCATGAAAGGATGGAAGAGCGCGATGATGTACAATTACTTGAGAAGATTCTTAACACTGTGTTGGAGGAGTTAGCAACAGGGAAGCCAATTTATGCAAGGCGCTTCGCCGACGAGTATGAATATCACATCGAATATGTACACGAAATTTTTGCGTTGTTATACCCTTGGGTAAAAAGTTCACGAGAAGTTTTTGAAATGGATACGGTTGACGAGCTCTATGGTTTTCCATCAGAAATGACCGAAGTAACCCCCATATACCTTGCGCTTGGTCGCCGGGATGTTAAACTAGAATACCAGCATAAAGTATTATCACTATGAACCCATTTCAACAATACTATCAACGCTATCTTGAAATAAAATCGGCACTATCCAATGATTTGACGGAGGAATCCTTTTCTGATTTAATACTGAAACAGCCGGCCCGCTTAAACAATCTCTTCATGGCAGGATTAGGCATGGGGACATTATTCTTGCGCATGGGCTCAGTTATTCAGATGAGCCAAAAACTGCATGATGGTGACACCAACAATGATGCTTTGTTTATGAAGCAGGTGATGGATAACCTCCGAGAAACCTTGCCCAGTGATACCAATTGGAAGAATCTGTGGTATGCATCCATGCAGGTAGGCAGCGTTTGGGAGGCGGCTGTTCCGAGAGACAGCAATAAAAATACGGTGCTAGATCGCTTTGTGACATTCAGAAATAAATTTGTGCATCAATACATTCGGCTGGTCCCAGAGCATTTAGCAGAATTGCGGAAAGGATTACAAATAATGGAAGAGATGGCGGCCCTCTACAGTCTTTTTGAGGGTGGCGAAATTACACGCAAAGAAGGTAATTATTTCTGGAATCGTGGTGGGCAGAATCTCGAACTACATCCTTTTGTGCAGGAAGGTGATCATGAAGGATTGCCTTATTTGTTTCAGGGAATGTATGAAAATAAATCGCAGGCTAAGTTTATCAATACTGTACACGGGGATGAAACCGAACCACAGCCCAATGAACCACTTCAATCGAAATTTCAGCCCATGCAGGATGCGTTGCGCGGAGGTGCAGGCCAAGTTTTTGACCACAGCGAACGGATGCAATATTACCTCGATTGTTTTGTTGGACGTGAACGCGAAGTGAAATCAGTGATAGACTGGGTGAATGGCGATTCTGCAAAGAACGTATTGCCAATTTATTCAGAGGCAGGCATGGGTAAGGGTGCTCTCACAGCCGGTATTATAGACGCACTCATGGATGGAAATATTCCTGTGATTTATCATTTTTGTGGTTCGGGCATAGCAAATAGCCTACATGCGGTATTGTATCACTTTATTCTTCAGGGTAAGAAGATGCCCGGAATGAATGGTGCGGGGATTTGGCAAGTGGGAGATGAAGCACTGCAAAGAAAAATGGATCGTTTGCCATCACGCTATTTTGATGCCATAAAATTGTTTCAAAATTTGTTAGACACCAGTTACACGCCAACAAAGAAATATGAAGGTAAGCCATTGGTGATCATTGTGGATGGTTTGGATGAGGCTGGGGTTGCGAATAGCCAATTAAATATTTCAGATTGGTTTTATACCTACAATGACAAAGATGAAGCTGAGGAAGATTGGCAATCACCCGAGTTTGTGAAGTGGATTTTTTCCTACCGTTCTATAGCGAATTATGGAAAAGAGGGATTTCGTTTGGACGGACGCTTTAATTTAGAGAGTAATGAATTGTTGCAGCCATTGGGTGGATTGACCGAAGTCGCTGTGCGAGAGGCGTTAAAGCCGTTTGATGTGTCGGAGGAATTTATTCAGACGGTAATGGAGCGTGGGGCGGTAACATAAAGTTGAAGGATCTTGCCTATTTGTGATTTGTATGCGAGGAATTGAAATCTTAAAAATTGAATCAGAAAAATATTTATGGTTTACCAAGGGTATTACATTAATGGTATAATACGATGAAAACCACCGACCCCACCTACCTCCGCACCATTTATGATGGCCTGCTTTCCGGTACTTTGCACAAGGACAATACTTCGGCTTTGCCGGCTGGGCTAGTAGGTATTTATGAAGAAGCCATTCCACCGGCCAGTCATGTTAAAGAAAAGCAAAAGTTTCTGGAATTCTTTTCAGTGTGGGCACTTCTCAAAAAAGAGGTAAGTGCATTATTTGTATCGCAACTATTGGGTTGGCCGGAAGAACAGGTATTGGATATTATTTCCAACCACAGTAAGTGGTTCAATTCCCCTACTAGCGGAAAGTATGCGCTTTACCACGAACGCCTGCGCAGTTTTATACTTCAAAAAGTATCCCACACCCAATTTGCAGCTTGCAATGAAGCAATCATAAAGATGGGGCAGGAGGCTTTGAAAAGGCGAAATGGAGATGAGTGGGAACAGTATGCATTAGAGCACCTAAGCACACATCTGCTCATAAAGGTCATGGATAGTAAAGATGCGACTGCATTGAAAACGTTGGCTTACAGCACCACCCATTGGAACCGGCAGGTAGAAATCAGCAAAGGTTTTGAATGGAGCCAGCGCATGCTCAATGACATGATGCTCTGGGCTTCTAATTACAATGACGATGAGGTGATCGAATGTGCATTGAATAAAGTGGATCTCTACCACATGGAGCAAAGCGATGCCCCTCGCATTGTAGAGCTCGTAGCCAATACTGATATCGATACTGCCTTGCAACGCATAGAGGCATTTGGCGGTAATGATGAAGAAGGATTAAAACGTAAATTTATTTTATATATGCTTTGCTTGATGGAGCTGACCCTTTTAGACAGCAAGGACAAGCCATTTCGGAAGGTAGCGATAGAGAAGTTGTTAACGCATTTAGATGATAATCTACCGGTGGAACATTCGATATTGAATTGGAATGATTTCTTTCCGAGTAACTTGATTTTTCAAATGTCATGTGTATGGGCAGAATTAGGGTTGGATTATTTAATGTTATACAAGAGAACTGATGTTTGGGAAACCAAATGGATAGGGGAATTAGAAACGCTTGATGTATTTCAATTAACAATATTGGAAAACCTTGCCGAAGAAATAAATGCAGAAGAATATTATAAAAATGTAGCCCTTGAGCTTGTCTGTAAACTTCACGCTAATAATTTGAATTTTGTTAAAGCGATAGAAATTACAAATCGAATAGACTCAAGACCTATTCAAAATCTTAGTCTTTTTTATACTTACGGCCAAATGGCGGCGAGGTCAGATTTAAAAAAAACGATTGAGTTGGTAAATAAAATTGAAGATAATCAGGAAATCTGCTTGGCATATTTAGAAATAATTTCAAGATTAACAGAAGAAGGGAATAATGAATTTGCCGAAAAATTACTTTTGGATGCGGAAAAATGTGCAAATGCAATTGAGGATGAATGTCAACGGGGAGAAGTTTTAGCTTGCATTTCTACAGAATATTTTAGATTGGGGAATCAAAAGCAAACAAATAATTTTTATGGTCAGGCCTACGATATAGCTTCAGCTTTTGATGATGAATACGATGCCGATTCATTATTTAAGTTTATTGCTTTGCAATTATGTATTCAGCATGATTTTAACGGCGCAATTCAATTGGTAAATAATATGATTGATGAGTCGATGATTGCGTCTGCGCAAAAAAGTATTTCCCTTCAATTGGCAGAGCATAAAAGAATTGAAGATGCTTTAGCTTTGGCAAATACAATTGAGGATGATTGGGATAAAAGTTCCGCTTTTTCAGGAATTGCTACTGCTATTGCAAATCAAGGAGACGTTAAGCGGGCACTTGAAATTACCCAAATGATTGAAGAAGATTCAGATTTGGCGGTAGCTCTAAAAAAAATATCAATTTACTGTGTTAAAAACAATCTTTTGGATAAAGCCATGGAAATTGTTTCCGAAATCGACGAAGTGTGGATAGCTAGTGAAGCAATCCGAGATTTTGCATCAGAATGGTCCAAGAGCTTGTGTTACCGACAAATTCAGGATTTATTCATTACTGAATTAAAATACTCTAAAGGTAAAAATTCAGCAAGATTGACTGAAAAAATGTTGGATCAGGTTGCAAGCGGGTTTGCTTTTAATGGTGATTTACCAGGTTTTATGGCAACATCAATTCTTGTAAAATCAGATGTTAAAAGGATTTATATATATATATCGGGGGCTGACACATTTTACAATCTTGGGAAAATAGAGCATGTGAAAGAAGTGATGGATCTGGCATATATAACAGCTCTAAATATTGTTGATAGTTATGATAAAGCTGATGCTTTGATAAACTTATCTTCGGAATATGCTAAATATAATATAATATCAAAGAGTCAAAAAATGATGGATGATTCAATAAAAATATCTAGCGAAATCGATGATAAATATTGGGCAAGTATTGTATTAAAGAAAATAGCGATTGAGTTAGTCAAAAAAGGAGATTTTAATTATGCAGAAAATATTATTAATAAAATTACAGAAGATGCTATTAGAGCTGAAGTAATGGTTGAATATGCAATGAAATTAATTGAAAATAGGAATATATCTAGAGCTGAAAATATATTGGAACAGGCAATCAAAATAGCCACTGATTTGGAATTTGATTCAGATAGAATTCCGTTACTAAGAATGATTTCTGTTGCCTGGGGAAAGTACGGGAATATAAACAAATCTAATACAATAATTAATAATTTTAAGGCTGAATTCCCTAGAAGTGCTTGTATGGCGATGCTTGAAAATTCAACTAGTTTACGTAGGTTGGGTCGTGTTGAAGAAGCTTGTGAATTGTATGAAAACACATTGCGAAATGCCAACATAATTAAAGATTTAAAGGATCGGAGCTATGTGTTTAGTGATATTGTTGAATACCATTTACAGTTAGTAAATATCACTCAAGCCCAAATATTTACATCGGTCATTCCTAGATTTGAAGAGAAACAAAAGTGTTGGACGCAGATTGCTAATTCGGCCATGAACAAATATGGCTATTTAGAGTCTCTGGATTATGTGAAGAAAATAGAAGGAAGCGAGTCAAGAAACTTATATCTCAAGTCATGGGTTAAAGCTTTAGAACCTCACTACCAGAACAAAAGTGTAACCGTCAGAAGTTGTTTTTATTCGAAAGATGATATTTCAAGTCTAGAAAGATTGCTTTTTTCATATTCTCTGAATGAGTTGTTTTATTGCAATCCCACCGATGAACAAATAGTTCGTTTCAATCGGACCCTTGATATCCAATGGGCCATCGATATCAAAAACTCACTAAATGTCAATTAAGCCAATTAATAACGACCCTACATATCTTCGCAATATATATGATGTCTTGGTCTCCGGTTCTTTGCACAAGGATAATACCTCGGCATTGCCGGCTGGGCCAGTAGGTATTTATGAAGAAGTCCTACCACCGGCCAGTCATGTTAAAGAAAAGCAAAAGTTTCTGGAATTCTTTTCAGCGTGGGCACTGCTGAAAAAAGAGGTAAGTGCATCATTTGTATCGCAACTATTGGGTTGGCCGGTAGAACTTGTATTGGATTTTATTTCCAACCACAGTAAGTGGTTCAATTCCCCTATTAGCGGAAAGTATGCGCTTTACCACGAACGCCTGCGCAGTTTTATACTTCAAAAAATATCCCAAACCCAATTTACAGCCAGCAATGAAGCCATCATTAGGATGGGGCACGAGGCTTTGGAAAGGCGTAATGGAGATGAGTGGGAACAATATGCATTAGAGCACCTAAGCACACATCTGCTCATACAGGCCATGGAAAGCAAAGATGCGACTGCATTGAAAACATTGGCTTACAGCACCATCCATTGGGACAGGCAGGTAAAAATCAGCAAGGGATTTGAATGGAGCAAACGTATGCTGAATGACATGATGCTGTGGGCGTCGAAATACGATGATGATGAGGTGATAGAGTGTGCCCTAAATAAGGTGGATTTGCATCATCAAGAGCAAAACGATGCTCCACGTATTGTGGGGCTGGTGGTTCAGAGTGAAATAGATATTGCACTTCAACGAATAGAAGCTTTTGGGTGGAATGATAAAGAGGGTCTAAGAAGGAAGTTTATTCTCTATATGCTGTCCTTGATGGAGCTAACCTTCAATAGTGACATGGACCTGCCAAAACAAAAGGAGAAAATAGGAAAAATTTTGAGGCATTTTGATGATAATATGCCTGTCGATGATTATATACTAGATTGGAATGATTTCTTTCCAAGTTATTTAATTTTCGAGATGACATGCAAATGGGCTGAATTAGGATTGGATTATTTGATAGTCTATAAACGTAGCACCACCCGTTATTCTTTTCGACAATTCTATGGAAATGCTGGCGATGGTTGGGAGATGGATTGGATAAATTTGATAGGGTTTATTGATCCAAATCAGTTTGAGGTATTGTTAAGTAGTTCCAGAGGTATTAATAATCATTGGTCCAAGCGCAATGCTCTAAAGGAAATTGCGAATCGACTTTACGAGAATGGTCAAAAAGAAGAATCAGTTTTAGTGACAAGCGAATTACTGACATTAAGTAAAAGTCTTGATGATGAAAGCGATGTAGAAAGTATCTTGAAGGATATCGCAATCATATGGACTAGACAAGGGTTGTTGAATGATGCATTAAATATTGTAAATAAAATAACCGATGAAACTATCAAGGATGAGGTTTATTCGGATATGGCCTTTGAAATTTCCAAACAAGGTGATAAATCTGGTTCGATTAGTATAGTTCAAAAAATAATTGACAAAAGTGAAAAGATACGTGCCCTTAAGCGCATTGCGATAGACCTAGGTAAACAGGGCAAAATCGAAGAATCTCTTGAAATAGCTCGTGGACTTAATAGTGAATTTCATAAGTGTCATGCAATAATGGAAATTTCGAAACTGGTAGATACTGATAAATCGGTAACTATTTTGAAAGAATCTCTTGATATTGCTACAGATACAAATGATGCAGGACTTTTTGATAGTATTCTTGTTGACATTGCAATTGAATATGTTAAACATTCATTGTATGAGGAATCATTGCAAATATCCGGAAGTATAACCAATGAAAGAGAGAAAGGTCTCGCTTTGTTTGGCATTGCTTTTCAACTCTCCAAACAAAACAAGAAAGAGGAATCTTCAGGGATTTTTCAAGAATCTGTGGAGATAATTAATGGAATAGAGAACATAAGTGAAAAAGATAGTGGATTAAAGGAAATCGCGATTGAACTTTCTAGACAAGGTCGAATTGAGGAATCCCTTGACATCGTTGATATAATTAGTGATCAAAACGACTTAAATAGTGCTTTCAGAGAAATTGCAGTTGAATTGGTAAAGCAAGGAAAGCTTGCTGAGTCAATAGATATCGCACGTCGTTCAAGCGATAAGGAAAGTTTAAATAACACATTTAAGGATATTCTCATCGAATTATCTGGAAAGAAACAATATGAAGCATTGGCAGTGGTTTTGTTTGAGTCAATTATTTCAGCCCGGGGTACAGATAATGAGAATCAAAGATCTAATATTTTAAAAGATATAGTTTCTGATTGCATAAAAAATGGGCAACGAAATCGCTCCCTTGAAATTGCAGGAAGTATAACTGTTGAACAGATTAGGTTTGACGCATTGGGAATTATCGCTGTTGAACTTACTAAACAAAATAATCTAAAGGATTCATTATCTATAGTGTCTAGTATTGGAGATAGCCTTGCTGAAAATAACACGTTAGCAAATATTTCAATTGAATTGTCCAAACTAGGAAAGGTAGAAGAATCAATTGCAATTGCCCGAGAGATAAATGATGTTAACGGGAAATTAAATGTTTCGGTTGAATTATTTAAGCAAGGTTATCTTGAAGAATCTGAATTATTGATTCAAGAATCACTTGTTATTGCAGAGACAATTGATGAAGACTGGGATATGAGTTTGGCGTTGATGCAAATCGCGGTTACACTTTGTGCACAAGGGAAATTAGAGGAGTCATTAAATATTGTAAATACAATAACTGATGATTATTGGGAGTTAGAGGCCTTCAATTCTATAGCTGTCGAATTGGCAAAACTTGGTCGTATACAAGAATCTTTGGAGATTGTTGGGCGCTTGGATGATGAAGGCGATGAATTTGCAGCTTTGAGGGATATTTCGATAGAATTGTCCAAAATAGGCCTGCTGAAAGAATCTTTGAATATTACAAATAGAATAATGGACGAACGCAATAAAGCGAGGGCTTTGAAAGGTATCGCATTGGCACTTTCCCTGAGGGATGATTGGGAGTTGTCAGAAGAGATAGGAAACGGTATTCCTTTAAAATCTGAGAAAATTGCTTGTTGGGTAGAGATTGGAATGAAAAATTGTAGCAATCGTGGTTACTCAAATTCAATCAAGCAATTTGGCCAATTTAAATCTAAAGAGTCAAGTTATTATTACAGAAAGGGAGTTGTAAATCAGATCAATTCTTCCATATTAGACCAAAATGTCTTATTAGATGTTTTGCGAGATAATCGAAATGATATTTTTTCCTTGAAATATTTACTTGAAATTCATGCGATCAAACAAATTTTTGTCCAAAAATTGGAAGAAGAACAGTTTCAAAGATTAGACAAGACCTTTGATTTGAAGTGGGTAATAGATATTAACAATAGCTCATCAACATCAATTTGAATTTTTACAAATGTATAAATTCAGGAAACTCTTAATGTTTGATTTTAAAGTATAAATGATGAAATAAATCAATTTGGTTAAATCAATCTAAGTAGTTTTGCTTTGCATGTTTGTTCGGGGGCGGATTCTAAATTAATTTCGTTTGTGTTAACTAAGAGAAATTAACTGACATGGCTAAATTTTTTGAAAAGGCAGTTAAATGGATTAAAGTTGAATGATAAAGTACAAGTGCAACAATTGACATAAAACTATCAACATGAATTTGAGTAAAAAACACAATATTTCCAGGAATATAATCCTATCATTTGCGGGCCTTCTGCTATGCCTCTTCGCAGTTGATTACTATTGGTTGGTCATTACGAAGGTTGTAAATAAGAGTTATTTGACTCATCCTTACAATTCCAATAGTTCGTTGGATGTGCGATTAAACCACGCAAATACCTATTACTGGTATGCGCGTTACAGGAAAAATTCTCAGCCAGAATTTCTAAGGTCTAAAGCCATCGTAGAGGAAATTCTTCATGAAATACCAGATTCGATGAGGGTTTTTCCGAACCGAAAATCTGAACTAGAGATTATAAAAAATCAAGCAAAGGCTCTGTTGAAATTTTGCAATGAACAGAGTGAAGTATCCCAATTGAATATTGCTGCAGCGGTACCCATGTATCTCGAAATCATGGGTTACGATGAGAATTTCATGGAGCAAGATTGTGACGATGAGGAGGTTGAAACTCGCTCTGCCAACAGAGCTATCGATGTGATCTTAGATTTGGTGTCGCCTGAGAAAAATGCAAAAATTGGCGAAAGACCATTATTTGCCTTAGTCAATGTGAATGGAGAATCAAAAGTGATCCATGAATCCATCATTCAAAAACTCAACTCGGAATCCAAGTTTTATACGATTTCTGATCACGAATTGGTCAAGATTTTGGGTGCTAACGCAACTTACAACAATGTGTTCGGTGATTCATTGGCGTTATTGAAGGTGGCGAAGTTCTTCGGTGCAAAAAGATTGGCATTAATCGAACTTACGAACAATGACAAAATTGACGGCATTCATTATTATGGGATGCGTTATAACGTTTGGCAATATGGGTTAAACGCTGTCAGCGACGGTGTATACACGGAGTATTTTTTAAAGAATCGCAACTTCAACCAAATGACCATATTGAAGTTTCCCTTGCTGTTTTTGTTTTTGGCAATTCTTGGAACTTTGGGCTTTGCAATATCCATGATTTGTCAAATATTCAGGATTGCTCAAGTGCCGTGGTATCATTCTGGGATCAGTCATTTGGGGGCTGTGATCACAATCATTGGTCTCATTGATTACGGTTTCATGGAGTTTTTAAATCCTTTACCCTCCGATTACTATTCTACGGATGAAGGAGAGCTATGGCAGATGCTGTTGCCGTTAGGAATGGTTTTAATACCCATTTTTATTAATTACATTATCTTGGGACGATTGGATAAGCATTTCCCTGCTTTTCAATCAAGATTGAATGAATCAAAGGGGCTGTTTTCACTCCTTTCCGGTGGGTTTGCTGCGATATCCTTGATATGGATAAATTATCGCATCATGCGTTTCGGTATGGAGAAAGAAATTTTTTATGTTCTTCTTTACACTGTTGGACTATTCCAAATCTATGCGTTTGGTGTTAGTCGATGGGTTGAAAAAATTATAAATTTCCCTCAGCGAATCGATTATCGTCGAAAAATTTTAGCCTATGTCGTTGTATTTGGCTTAATGGTATTGGTACTTAATACCACAACAAGTCTAATTATTGAATCATTTTTGATGGTAGATTTAATGTTCTGTTTCCTCGCTTTGTGTATTCCATTTTTGCTTGAATTTTTATACAAATGGATTCCAGATAGAGATGTTGAGATTTTCAGTTTGCAGGAGATAGAACCAGTAAACTTGAAGAGTATCTCATTTTCAAAGGGCAAATGGATGCGTAAAGGAAATCAGTCTTCGATCTTGAAAATTGTTTCAAATCGGTCATTAGATGTTGTGAGCTACATCCCTTTTAGTCGTTTGGGTCAGGAATATGATTGGTTTTTAATTGATTTTGGTAATCGTGGAGATGGTAAAACGCATTATTACCCCTATGCCAAGGCATTTGAGCATTTGTTTACCAATAAACTGTTTAATGAAGTCACGGAACAATCAAGGTTTATTGGGAATTTATTGGGTAAGATAATTAGCACCATTTCGAGTGTGGGGGAGTATTTGATTGATGATAGTGATCCAAAGCCCCGTAGAGTGGAAGAAGTGGCAAAGATGATTTCAGATTCTTTGGCCGATAAAAAATTCGGTTTAATTTTTCAGCATCCTGAGTCTGGAATTGCTGAAGATCTTGAACTCTTTGAGGCCTTGTTGACTCAGGTATACATGCATGCAGAAATACCACCGGTAGTTTTTTGTGAGGGCTCAGCCTATTCTCTGCAACAGAAATTCAATTCTACGCTAAATCAATTCAGTGTACAAATTGGAGATGAACCAATTAGTTTTCAATTGGCTTTTAAAAATGTTGCCCAATCAGTATTGGAAACACAAAATATCGAGGCCATTTCTCGGGTGTTAATTGAAGAGCGACTTTCATCCACAGAGTTAGATCAATCTCCTACATTGGCGAACCAAGCAGTGAAACAATTGCTTGAAAGTCCGATTGTAGGGCTTAATGATAACAAAGAGAAGCAACTTCGATCGAGCCAATTCGATTTGAGCACTGAAAACGAGATTCATGAACGATTGTCATCTTTGGATAAGGAAGAATTGCATATATTAAATATTGCAGCGATCTGTTCAAATGATACAGGGATTTTCAATGTAGAATTGGTTACAGCGATAGCGGGAATCGACAGAAGGTCAGTAATGGATCTTTTGAATAAGCTACAATTACAACACTTAATCATTGACTTACAGGATGACGATAGTTTGGATTTGTTTCAATTTGCTGAAATTGAAATTGTCAAGTCAATCAGGCAGGAAGATGAGTTGGATAAATCCAATATTAATCAAACTACGAGGGATTATTATAGGTCTTACGTTGCCTACTTTTTACCGAGTAATGAATGGAGTACCAACCGGGAGAAATTAGTAGAATCTATTAAGAAGGGATTAATAAGTGAACGGGAGTTGACCTTTTTAGCCATACGTGCCAATCGAATTGGAGAAGTTGGATTCTTAGAGGAGTTGGTTGATTTTGTTCTGCAAGAGACGATTGCAAATGGTATTACAGCAAGTTTTACAGGCGCGCATCAATTGATAAAAAGTTACAGATTGAAATGGAGTAACCCCAATCTTAGTATAGACTGGAATGAATTTCATTTGTGCGTAGAAACTGGGGCCTATGACCGTGCAAGTGTTTTGTTCAATAGCAGTATACGTGCAGAAGCGGAGAATAATAGATTGACTATAAAGCAATTGTTGATTTGCGTTAGATATTGTTTTGGACACTTCATGTACTCCGACAATGCAATCTTAGGTAGGAAAATCAATGAAAGAATATTGGTTGATAAAGATGCCTCATTAATTGAAATACTCAGGGCTAAATTCTACACTTTGAAGTTAATCTCCAACAAAGACAGGAATTGTTCAACGGTCAATAATATGCTCAATGTACAAACCTCTTTGAAGTTGTATGAGGAACTTATTGAATCTCTAAATTATCCTCAATCTGAAAATGTACCGCTATTAAAGGAGGTTTTGAACGATTACATTGGGTTTTTTGCGGATAGCGTTTGGCCTTTGGATTTTCGAAATAACTTGTCCGACTTAGGGATTGATTTGGCTGCTTCTCAAAGTCGCTTTAATCAATTGATAAAGTTAAGGTTATTAATAGAGCGTATTGATTATCCTTCATCAGATTGGTTGGATTCGAGTTGGGTAAAAAGGGGTACTCCGATCGATTATCGGGGGTTGTGTTTTACTTATAATTATATTCAGCGCGGACTTTACAATACGGGTAGTTATAATGAATCCATTCAGGCAGGTATCATGTCCTTTACTTTAAATAGTTTTATCGGCGATCCAAGTGGAAAGCAGATATGTGCTGGCTATTTATCAAAGGCTTACAGCGAAATTGGCATGGATGACACTTCGTTGTACTGGGCCGAGCAGAGTGTTGCCTATTGTGAAATTCATTCTCTGTATGCAGGGGTGGCTTTGGCTAATTTAGGTCAGATTTGTAATAAGATGAATGATTTTAGCAAGTTCAAGGGATTGAGTGGGATGATTAGTCGCCGACATATCGTCAAGCACTTTAATGACGATATTCCAAATTCA
>Ga0255131_1000374_pt1 | contig 15060 bp, 12 predicted proteins | sample Law_Yuk_RepC_8d_FD_188554 | JGI IMG/M metagenome (GOLD analysis project Ga0255131, IMG submission 188554) | Freshwater microbial communities from St. Lawrence River, New York, United States - Law_Yuk_RepC_8d | ecosystem: Environmental > Aquatic > Freshwater > River | place: USA: New York... | reverse complement strand
AGGTTTAGCACGATAGCCCAGCGCAAAAATCGAAGAAGCCAGGGTGCGTTAACTAGGGGCGCATTCATGGCTGTAAAGGTAGCGTACCTTTGCCGCCTCATGAATCGTTCTGGGGTTGTTTGGGCCCTTTTTATCGCTCTCGTACTAGTCTGGGGATCGTCTTTTGTGCTGATGAAAATCGCCATCAAAAGCTTTGAACCCCTACAAATTGGTGCCCTTCGATTGCTCTTCGCCGCAGCGACTGTACTGGTCATTTCTCGCAAGCATTTTAGCGAGTTTCGACGCGCCGACTTCTGGCCGCTGACAGTGGTAGCCCTTATGGGCAACTCCCTACCCTACTTGCTCTTTCCCTTGGCGGTGGCCGAGGTGCCCTCGGCCCTTGTGGGCGTGGCCAACTCCACAACCCCCGTCTTTGCCCTACTGTTTGGAGTGCTTGCCTTTGGGCGCAAACTGCATAAAATTCAAGTTTGGGGTGTTCTGGCTGGACTCCTTGGCGCAGTGCTCCTGATAAGCCCTTGGCGCGCCGTGGTTCCGGGCCAAGAAATTAAATCCTCCTATCTTTTGCTGGCCATACTGGCTTCGGGCTTTTATGGCATCAGCATCAATACCATTGGTTCCAAGCTGAGCCACCTCAGTCCGCGGGGAATCACCCTCTTTGTAATGCTAATAACCCTGCCTGTGTCGCTAGGAATACTTGGGGTAACGAGGGTTTGGACTAATCTTAGCGCGGACCATTTGCTCCCGGCCCTGGCCTCGCTAGCCTTCTTGGGTATTGTAAGTACAGGGATTGCCACAGTGCTCTTTAACAAACTAATCGCCCTGACCAGTCCATTGACCGCCGCATCAACCACCTACTTTATTCCGGTGGTCGCCTTGGCCTGGGGTCTTGGCATGGGTGAAACCATTTTGCCCCACCATATTGGCGGAATGGTCGCCATAATTTTGGGCGTTTACCTCGTCAACAAGAAGCCAAAAGCCCAATAGGGCCGCTCGCCTATTCTACCTCGAGCAGCGTGGTCTTGAACATTAAGTCCATGCCGGGCTGCAAGGGGAGCTTCGATGCGTGCGGGAACTTGATTCCGCCCACCTCGCGGTAGTCTGAAAAATCTACGTTCACCACCTTTTTGCCCTCGGGGCCCTCTTGGCTGCGGGATTCGCGGATGCGAAGGCCTGAAGCAATGCTGTAGAACTTCACCACCGGATCTCCTTCGGCCTGAGGCACCTCTAGGGCGTAGCAGGCTTCTCCGTCGACGTCGGCCTTGGTTGCCTGCAGCTTAAGGTCGCTTCGCTCGAGCAGGCCCAGCTCGTCAATGAGAAAGCGGTCCGCCATCATCGCCGCCTGTTCCTGAGGGCTCAGTTCCTTCGCTTGTCCATTTTGGGTAACCGTTACTTTATCACCCTCAAAGCGGGTTTCGCTCGCTCCCATGGGCGAGGTCTGCCTCTGAATCATCGTCGATGGAGCAGTAAACATAACTTCGGTCTTAATGGTGATTCCCATAATACTGGCCTCTTGAACCCAATTGACCTTTTTCAAGGCATTAATGCGCTCCAAACCGCCCATGGCCTTCAGTGCGGACGATACTACGTCCTTGGCGCTGAGTTCCGACGAAACCTGGTCAAACTTAGGCGCCTCCGTCGGGTTGCCCTCAAAGTCCACGTAGCTCACGGGGTAACCCAAGCGCTGAAGCGGTTTGGCAATGTCGGCGGCCTTACCCACCACGCTGATAAGAAGGCGATCAGCCTTCCAGTACTTCTGGGCTACGCGCTGCACGTCTTGAACGCTAACTGCCTCAAGTCGCTTGAGGTAGCCATTGTAGTAGTCCGCAGGAAGGTTGTACAGCAAGGTGTTCCCGGCCATGCTGGCGACGGTTTCGGGGCGCTCAAGTGAACGGCCAAATCCGCCGGCGAGGTTGTTTTTCGCGGAACGAATCTCTTCGTCGGTCACCGCTTCGGTGCGGATTCGGTTAATTTCATAGATAAACTGCTCTACTGCGCTGTCGGTGACTGCGTTGCGGACTTCGGCAGATGCCTCCATCACGGTGGTGTAGCGCGAGGTGCCAAAAGACGAGTAGGCCCCGTAGGTAAAGGCCTTGTCTTCACGAAGGTTGCGAAACAAGCGACCGGCAGAACCCGCACCCAGTACTTCGTTCATAACCCGCAGGGCCTCGAGGTCGGGATGCCCGATCGGAAGCTCAATGGTGTTGCCAATCTGAATATTGGACTGCACGCTTGAGGGGCGGTTGGCCACTTGAACTTGGATTCCGTTCAGGTCTGAGGGTGCGGCGAAGGTTGCCTTCTTGGTGAACGAGCCCTTCCAAGCCCCGTAGTGCGCCTCGGCTAAAGCCTTAGCACGGTTGAGGTCGATGTCACCGACTATGGTCAGCACGGCAATGTTAGGCTTCCAGTAGAGCATGTAGGCCTTTTTGCAGTCCTTCAGCGTCACGTTGGCCACGGTAGACTCGGTGGTAAGCTCCCCGCTTGGGTGGTTTTTACCAAAAGTTCGGGCGTTAAAAATCCCGGCCTGAATGGCTGCAGCATCGTCTTTTTGGCTCTTTAGGCCCGACAGCGTGCGCTCCTTGATCTTATCAAACCCGGCTTGCGGAAGGGTCGGGCGTTGGGCTACTTCTGCGCTAAGGGCAAAAAGATCCTCGGCGTACTTGCTCAAACCGCCTGCACTTACTCCGTTTCCGGACGTACTCAAACGGGCTCCGATAAAGTCCACCTTTTCGTCAAGAGCCTCTTTGCTGTAGGTCTTGGTGCCTTCATTGAGCAGCTCTCCGAGCAGGCTGACGGTAGTTTGTGGTCTTCGACCAAGAGCACGGTCAGGCCATTTTGGAGCTGAAACTTCTGGTATTGGGCGATGGTCGGCGTGCGAGCCGGGGCTGCAGTAGGACGAATGCTGCGGTCCAACTGGGCATGCGCGGCGGCGGATGCAACCAAAGAAAGGGCAAGTAAAATCTTATTCATGGCTTATTGGGCGGATTTAGGCAAATAGTGAAGAACTACGCGGTTCTCGGGCTTGAGGTAGGTTTGCGCAACGCGCTGAATGTCGGCAGGTTTAACCTCGCGGTAGCGCTCAATCTCTGAGTTCACCAGGTTGGCATCGCCATAGTACACATGGTAGTTGGCCAAATTCTCAGCGATTCCGGCCACGCTTGAATTGCGCGAAACAAATTCCGTTTCAACCTTATTGAGCAGCTTGGTGAATTCCTTGTCGCTCAAGGGCTCGTTTTGCATTTTGGCTATTTCTTCTTCCATCGTAGCCATCAGGGTGCCCGTAGACGCGGCGCCATTGGCAAGGGCCAGGGCGATAAACACTCCGTGATGCTCCATAGCGAAGGGGAAGGCTGCTACCTGCAGGGCACTTTGGTCTTGGTCTACCATGCGCTTGGAGAAGCGTGAACTCGGTCCGTCGCTCAGGGCGGTATTCAGCATTTGAAGGGCATAGGCGTCTGGGTGGGTCTCGCTGACCATGCGGTATCCGGCAAAAACCGCGGGAATTTGAATGTTATCGTAGATTGTGTCCACGATCTCGCCACCAAGAGGGGGTTCGAAGGCACTGGGGCGCTGAACGGTGGCTCCGGCGGGAATGTCGCGGAAGTACTTGTTAATGTAACGCTTGGTGTCCTCAATATCTATGTCTCCCGCAATGGAGAGCGTGGCGTTGTTGGGCACGTAGAACTTCTTGTAGAAGGCCATGAACTCCTCAAGGGTGGCTGCATTGAGGTCGTCCATTGAGCCGATGGGAACCCAACGGTAGTTGTGCTGGGTAAAGGCGCGCTTGAACATCTCGGTCAAAAAACTAGCGTAGGGCTGGTTGTCTACGCGCTGGCGCTTTTCTTCTTTAACTACCTCGCGCTGGGTATCTACGCCCACCTGATCAATTTTAGCATGCAGCATGCGCTCAGACTCCATCCATAGGCCGAGCTCAAGCTGGTTCGAAGGCAGGAGTTCGTAGTAAAAGGTTCGGTCGTTGCTGGTGTTGGCGTTTAAGGCACCGCCATTGGACTGAATCAGCTGCATGTACTCTCCCCGGCCAATATTCTCGGAGCCCTCAAAAAGAAGGTGCTCAAAGAAGTGAGCAAAGCCAGTGCGGGTAGGTATTTCGTTCTTAGAGCCCACGTGGTAAAGAACCGATACGGCGACTAGGGGGTTGCTGTTGTCTTGGTGAAGGATGACGTGGAGTCCGTTCGGAAGGTCAAAGGACTCAAACTTAACCTGTGCGCTTAAGGGTAGGGCCGCAGATGCCAAAAGGAGGCTAACTCCGAGAAAAGGGTTCTTCATATTTGGGAATTTTGGAGAGGCCTAAAGATATAAAAACTGAAGAGTTCTATGCCGATGCCTTGAGCGTGAAGCGGTGGCAGGGATTTTATGCAAGGAGATCACGTTTCTCACGGATATTAATCCTATATTTGCAACCCCTAAGAAAAATTCGTTATGTACGCAATAGTAGAAATAGCAGGGCTGCAGTACAAAGTGCAAAAAGAGCAGCGCGTGTACGTCAACCGTTTACCTGGCCTAGAAGGCGAGTCGATTTCATTCGACCGTGTTCTATTGGCTGAAGACAACGGTTCCGTGAGCGTTGGCGCCCCCGTTATCGAAGGAGCTGCCGTGTCGGCAACTCTTTTAAGGCACCTTCAAGGTGATAAAGTGATTGTTTTTAAGAAGAAGCGCCGCAAGGGCTACGAGAAGAAAAACGGTCACCGCCAAGCCCTTAGTCAGATTTTAATCACTGACATTAGCTTGTCTGCGCCCGTTAAGAAGGCCGCAGCGAAAAAAGTTGAAGCCAGCGACGACGCAGCCGTTGAGCCCAAGAAGAAAACCACGAAGGCAGCCAAAACGGAGGCCGCTTCATAATTACCCCTAATTAACCATGGCACACAAGAAAGGCGTAGGTAGTTCCAAAAACGGTCGCGAATCCGCATCCAAGCGATTGGGCGTGAAAATCTTTGGCGGTCAGCCTGCTTTGGCTGGCTCCATCATCGTTCGCCAGCGCGGCACCCACCACAACCCCGGCAACAATGTTGGCGTGGGCAAGGACCACACGTTGTTTGCGCTTAGCGAAGGCATCGTAGAATTCCGCAAAAAAGCCGAAGGCAAGAGCTTTGTTTCGGTGGTACCCTTTGCTCAGGGCGAGGCGTAATTTAATTTTTACAATTTTAAGGACCCCCTGAAGCTTCGGCGCCAGGGGGTTTGTAGTTTTACACCCTCAGAATGCTTACTCTTTCGACCATACGAACCAATCCCGAGGGGGTGATTGCGGCTTTAGCCAAGCGCAACCTCGACGTGCGCCCTGCGATGGAGTTGCTGCTCGCGCTCAATGAACAGCGCAGACGCATCCAAACCGAGTCAGAGGCTCTGCAGGCCGAGGCCAACCGCCTTGCCAAAGAAATTGGCGGACTAATGCGCGAGGGCCGCAAGGACCAAGCCGAAGCGCTGAAGTCTCAAACGGCAGAAATAAAAGCAAATATTCAAGGTTTTGCTGGCGAGTTGGAGTCTTTAGAAGCTCAAGAACGCGAGCAGCTCCTGCGGCTACCCAACATGCCCCACGAATCGGTACCCAGCGGAAGGTCCGCAGAAGACAACGAAGTGGTAGCGCAGTGGAGCCCCGACTGGACCCTGGCCGAGAATGCGGTGCCGCATTGGGACCTTGCCGAGCGCTTTAAACTCATTGATTTTGAACGAGGCGTTAAGGTGAGCGGCGCTGGCTTCCCCTTCTACACCGGTCAAGGGGCGCGGCTTCAGCGCGGACTCATTCAGTTCTTTTTGGACCGCAATACTGCCGCCGGTTACCTCGAAATTCAGCCTCCGCACCTGGTCAATGCCGCCTCAGGCTATGGCACGGGCCAATTACCCGATAAGGATGGCCAGATGTACTACATGGGTGAGGACCAGCTTTATGCTATTCCTACGGCCGAGGTGCCCGTTACCAACATGCTGCGCGACGAGATTCTGCCCGAGGCCGACCTGCCCGTGAGGCTGACCGCCTACAGCCCCTGCTTTCGCCGCGAAGCTGGATCCTATGGCAAGGACGTGCGCGGACTAAACCGCCTGCACCAGTTTGATAAGGTCGAAATCGTGTGCGTGGAGCGGCCCGACCGCTCCTACGAACGCCTTGACGAAATGGTAGAGCATGTCGCGACTTTGCTCCGAGACCTAGAGCTGCCCTACCGCGTACTGCGCTTGTGCGGCGGAGACATGGGCTTCACCTCGGCCCTAACCTACGACTTTGAAGTATGGTCCGCAGCCCAAGAACGCTGGCTTGAGGTAAGCTCGGTGAGCAATTTTGAAACCTTTCAATGCAACCGTCTGATGCTCCGCTACCGCAGTGAGGACGACGGAAAGCCGCACCTGGCACATACTCTAAACGGCTCTTCGCTGGCGCTTCCGCGCGTGGTGGCGGCATTGCTTGAGAACAATCAATCGCATGAGGGCATTCGGATTCCCAAGGCCCTTGTGCCTTATACTGGATTTGAATGGATACGTTAAAATACTGCTTTGCTGGAGCCGGCCTGCTTGCGCTTTTATCCTGCGGGCGAAGCGGACCCGTCGGCAGCGAAATCGAGGAACTGCGCGAAACCGTCGACTCATCAAATGCGGTGCTTCAAGAGCTGGACAGCGCAGAATTCATGGAGGCCTTTAACCGATTGGAGCGCCACATCGAAATTGCCAAAACCAAGGAATACGACGCAAGGCTTGAAGGAATTTTCTTCAATGATTTTGAATGGTTGCGCGGCAGCCACCGCGCACTCTTTAAGTTTGAGACCCTACGGCGCGGAGAACAGTGGGATGGGCAGCTTCTGCTTTCGAAAAAACAGCTTGATGCCCTGCACCACGACTGGAACAGCCGCGTTATGCCCGACGATTCGGTGCGAATTGCACTGGAAGAAGAAAAGAATTCCATCCTGCCCCTCTTGGCAACCATGCACACGCGACTCGATGAAGTTCGCTACGTGCTCAAGCAAAACGATAGCCTTGACCTGCACTTCCAAAAACTTTGGGACGGCTGGGATTCAGGAATCAAATAGGCATGTACACCTACAACGTAACGGTCAATGTCGACGACAGCATCCACGCGGAATGGCTGCACTGGATGCGCAGCATCCACATGCCCGAGGTGCTGGCCACCGGCATGTTTCTGGACGCTGTGCTGCACGAAGTGATGATTGACGAAGACAGCGGGCGAACCTACGCCGCGCAGTACCGCTATGCTTCGCCCGAGGATTTACAGCTCTACCAGCAGGTGCACGCCCCAGGGCTCCAAGAAAAGTCCGCGGCAAAATTTGGTCAAAATGCACTAGCCTTTCGGACCATCCTTCGGACTATTGATCAGTTTCAAGGCCCAATCACTCCGCCTAGTTTATAAATGCTAGCTCCAATTCGGCCCGAATTTGTGGTCGCCACCTTGCCCAACGGGCTCCGCTGGGTGCACCAACCTACGGCTTCGCCCACGGGCCACATTGGTCTGCACCTGAAGGCAGGTTCGCGCGATGAATCCCGCGAAGACGAGGGCCTCGCCCACTTTACCGAGCACCTGATTTTTAAGGGTACCGCCCGCCGCAAGGCCTTTCACGTGCTGAGCCGTTTAGAGGGCGTTGGAGGCGAGTTAAACGCCTACACCGGCAAGGAAGACACCCTGCTCTACGCCAGCTTTATGGTCGAGCACTACCGCCGGGCAATGGACCTTTTGTTTGACATCGTCAAGCACGCGTCGATCCCGGAGCGCGAGGTACCCAAGGAGCGCGAGGTCATCCTCGACGAGATGGACGGCTACAAAGACAATCCGTCCGAGGCGCTATTTGACGAGTTTGACGCGCTGCTTTACCCTGAGCACCCCCTGGGTATGAACATTTTGGGGCGTCGCGAAACCGTTTCAAGGTTTGAACGCAGCGACGTGCTGCGCTTCATCAGCGCGCTATACCGGCCCGAGCAGGCCGTATTGAGTTCGGTGGGCGGAATCTCTGTGGCCCGCTTTGCCCGGCTCGCCGAAGAATTTGGCGGAACCTGGACCACCGAAGGTTCCGCGCCACAGCGCGTGGACGCGCCCAAGCCTGCTCGATTTGACGTCAGCATCGAAAAAGAAATCAACCAAAGCCATTTGGTATTGGGCGGAGAAGCACCGTCGATCCACGAGGACGACTACACCGCGGCCGTGCTGCTCAACAACGTGCTGGGCGGCCCTGCAATGAACAGCCGGCTCAACATGAACATTCGCGAGCGCCACGGAATTGCCTACCAAATTGAGAGCTTCGTAAACGCCTTCGTAGATGGCGGCCATTGGGGCGTCTATGCCGGCACGGACCTCGAAACCGTAGATCGGGCCGAACGCCTAATTCGCAAGGAGTTGGATGCGCTGCGGCAGGGACTCACTCCGCGCGCCCTCGAGCAAGGCAAGCTTCAGCTGCTGGGCCAAATGGCCCTCGCCCAAGAGAGCGGCCAAGGATTGATGACGGGGCTCGGAAAGTCCTTATTGGTCTACGACCGCATCGATCGCTTCGACGAGCTGGTCATGAAGGTTAACGCCCTGACGGTGGTTCAGCTGAGGGACGTTGCAGAGCGAATGTTTGCACCCTCGCACATTAGCCGATTGCGCTATCTTGGTACGCTCACCGAGTAATCCTAGAGCGTCATGGAATTTTTACCTCCCGAAATCGACGACTACGCCGGCCAGTATACGGCGGCGCCCTCTGCCCTACTCGAGCGGATCGAGCGCGAAACCTGGCAACAGGTACTCATGCCCCGCATGTGTAGCGGGCACCAGCAGGGTCGCTTCTTGAGTTTGATTAGCAAAATTCTCCGTCCGCGCCGCGTGCTTGAGGTCGGAACCTACACGGGCTATTCCGCCCTCTGTATGGCCGAAGGCCTTACGCCCGATGGCCTTTTGGTAACCATGGACGTCAACGCAGAGCTCGAAACCCGGGTGCGCGGGTACTTTGCGGACTCTGAATTCGCTGCTCAACTTGACCTTCGAGTGGGCGATGCACGCGAACTGATTCCGCAGCTCGACGAGATCTGGGACCTGGTCTTTTTGGACGCCGATAAGGAGAACTACCTCGCCTACTACGAAATGGTGGTGGACCGCGTGCGCCCCGGCGGACTCATTCTAGCCGACAACGTTCTATGGAGCGGAAAAGTGGCCGACCCCAGCGTTAGCGACCACGAAACCGACGCCCTGCGCGCCTACGTGCAGCATGTGGCTGCCGACCCGCGGGTGGAGCACCAACTTTTGCCTTTTAGGGATGGGGTGATGGTCGCGAGGAAACGGTAACTGCAGTATGGTACTAATTTTTTTAAAGTAAACTTAATGTCGAGATATATTCTACTTTTTTTAATGCTTTTATCGGTAAAACAAGCATACAGCCAAAATATATTTAACACCATCGTAAAAGATAGCCAGAGTAAAGAACCATTAATCGGAGTAATTGCAGGTTTAAAAGGAACGGGTAATGCGTCAGTTTCTAACGAAGGAGGCGAAATAATTCTTGCTAATATTCCTTCTGGAAGACAAATTATCCAATTTTCATATCTAGGTTATAGAACGCTTGAATTAGAATTCGACTTTCCTTTAAGTCAGCCGGTAGAAGTCGTTTTCTTGTCTCCAAGTATTGAAAATGAATTGGGCGAAGTCATTGTTCAAGGTACCCGAAGCAACAGAAGTATCGCCCAAACTCCTACTCGTGTGGAAGTTTTGACCGAAGAAATTGATGAAGCTGCGACAATGGATCCTAGTAAAATTGCCCATTTATTAACCCATAGCACCGGCATTCAAGTACAACAAACTTCGGCCACAAGCAATACAGCCAATGTTCGCATTCAAGGACTTGATGGACGTTATACCCAAATACTTAAAGATGGTTTTCCTCTCTATGGTGGATTTTCAGGTAGCTTGAGTATAATGCAAATTCCGCCCTTGGATTTGCGCCAAATTGAATACATAAAAGGCGGTGCTTCTACGCTTTATGGCGGCGGTGCCATTGCGGGAATAATAAATGTTATTTCCAAAGAACCGACCAGCGAAGAGACCATTCTACATTTAAACGGGTCGCAGATTGGAGCGTTTGACGTAAACATGTTCACCAGTAAAAAGTACGAAAAGATCGGATTTACCCTTTTAGCCCAGCGCAACAGCCACAAGGCTTTTGATGCTGATAAAGATGGTTTCACGGATATGCCCGAATTAGAGAAATTTAACTTCAACCCAAAATTGGTATTTTATGTAAGTGATAAGACTAATTTGAGCGTTGCAGGAACTTTTACAACCGAAAAAAGGCAGGGTGGAGATACTAAATTGCTAGAAAATGAAGCCATTTCTAGTTCCCATTTTTATAAGGAAAAAAACGAGGTTAGCAGAATCACTACTCAAACGAAGTATAGTCACAAACTTACTGAAAATCAAACATTTGAATTTAAAAATTCATTCAATATATTTGATAGAAGTTTGCTCAACGTTCCTACATTTATTGAGGGCGAGTATAAATTTCAAGGCAACCAGTTATCTTCTTTTTCGGAACTATCGTATTCCCTTCAAAAGAATAAAAATGTATTGATTACAGGATTAAACTTTTATACGGACGAGTTCAAAGAAACGCAGTTACAAAGTGTCCTTCTCAGAAATGAAGACCGAAAAACCATGGGGGCCTTTACCAATTTCACTTTTGATTTGGGTGAAAAAGTGTCCGTTGAAAGTGGTTTGAGAGGCGATTATGTTTTCGACGACAAACTCTATTTATTGCCCCGAGTTTCCGCATTATTCAAATGGACCAATCGTTTGACAACGCGAATTGGAGGAGGAATGGGTTATCGGAATGCCAGTATTTTTAACCAAGAAGCCGAAATACTGGGTTATAAAGGAGTGTTAGCAATCAATAGAAATGACACCAAAGCCGAAAACTCGTCTGGCGGTAATGCAGATATTAGTTATAAAATGCGGTTGGGCGAAAAAATCTTGATCAATTTCAATCAAATGTTTTTTTATACCCATTTGAATAATCCTTTGGTTTTGCAACGTAATGGTTCAAATTATGAATTTGCAAACGCCGATGGTTATACTGAAAGCATGGGTGCAGAAACATTTTTTAAGTTTGGATTTTATGATTTTGTACTGTTCGTGGGATATACCTACACCGATGCTACGAATCATTTCAGCGGAACCATCTCCAACGTTTCGTTAACGCCAAAACATAGTTTAAAAGGAGATTTATTGTATGCCTTGCCTGGAAAATGGAGGATTGGTTTGGACTATGAATTGAAAAGTGGTCAAACGTTGAGCACTGGTAATCAAACGCCGTCATTTTGGACCTATGGTGCAATTGTAGAACGTTACTACAAGAACTTCACGTTTTTTGGAAACGTAGAAAACATATTTGATTATCGCCAAACCAACTATGAAAGTTTGATTTTAGCACCGAACAACACCCCTCAATTTACTGAAGTATGGGCACCATTGGACGGATTCGTTTTTAACTATGGATTGAAAATAAAGCTGTAGATCTGAAACAGAAATAATTTTAGGCTACTGCAGATGCTATCGGTACTTTTGATCAAACGACTGAACGCATGCAATTCCTCAAATAATTTGACTCAGCAACACAGTACGACATGAAGGTCAACATAGGTAATAACAGTGCCTTCTTGAGGCTGTGGATAATCGTTCCGCTTCTTTTTACTGCATCCCAGCAGGCAATTGCACAAATAGCAATAAACGAGGGAAGCAATAGAAATTACCCAACCCTTACGGACGAAGACGGTGATTACGAAGATTGGATCGAAATCCATAATGCTGGGAATTCCCCAGTTGACTTATACAACTACAGTCTGAGCGACAATGCGAGTCCTGGCGAGTGGGTGTTTCCGCATCGGGTACTTAATCCCGGGGAATTCCTCGTTGTTTTTTGCAGTGGCAAAAACCGCTTTGAAACGACTCCGTTTACCAAAGTAGTTTCCGATTCAGCTTTTCAGCCGGGGTCTGGCTGGAATGTACACCAATTCGAAACTCCATTCTTGTGGGACGGGCAATCAAACCTAGTTATTGACGTTTGTTCCTATAACGATTTTTACACCGAAAACTCGATACACCTTCAAAGCGCTACTTCCTACACCTCTTCAATTAGCGCTTTTATTGATGGAAGCTCTGCGAGCGCACTCAGCATTGGAAGCACCGCTCAAATGCGTCCCAACATGCGACTTAACAATGCGGTCATTGGCTCTGGAAGCATTACCAATGGTGCTTACGACTACCCCGCACCCTACGGCAATTGGTATTGGTCTGCACGGCATCAGTTTCTGGTTGCCGCAAGTGAATTGATTGCCGCTGGATTAGTGGCGGGCAGCATTGACTCACTTTCGTTCAGCGTATCGACTCCAAATTCAGTGAACTATTCTTGGATCGATTTAAGCATTTCCCAAACGCAATTAAGCTCGTTAGAAAACACCTTTCTTAAGTTATCGGGCAGCTACAACCACACCAACTTCAAAATTAGTTCAGATGGAGAAGTGATTACGCTCTTCAACCCATCAGGCAGCCCCATAAGCGCCTTAAATGTTCAATGTGGTCCGGCAGTTGGTGTTAGTATAGGTTGCCTTCCTGATGCTTCTTTAACCACCCATAAGCTTTTTGGCCTACCAACGCCCGGCACAAGCAACAACCTATCGATTCCTTCAGACGGCATAGCGATGGAGCCCGTTTTTTCACGCGGCAGCGGGATTTACCAAACCCCCTTTTCAGTGAGCATTGCGGACTTGAATTCGCCGAATGCGAGAATCTTTTACACGACAGACGGCAGCGACCCCGATACCAACTCGCTGCTGTGGGGCGGTACTCCTATTTTTATTTTTCAATCGAGTGCACTAAAAGCTCGGGCCTTTGCCGACGGCCGCCTCCCAAGCATCATCAAAACTGCGAGCTACCTGCTCAATGTAAGCCACGTCACCCCCATTATTTCTGTGGTTACCGACAATGAAAATCTGTATGGGCCAACGGGTATGTTTGACAATCCCACTCTAGACCTACTCAAACCTGCCTCAGTGGACTACTTTGACTCTACAGCCCAGCATAAACTGCAGTTCAGCGGCCGAACCGGAATAATAATGGACGGCGGCTGGGGCGGTTCTCGATACCAACCCCAAAAGTCGTTCAGAATCAAATTCGACCACAGTGTGCTTGGAGAAGGACCAATTACTGGACCTATTATTCCAGGCCGGCCAAAGAGAACAACTTATAGTGATTTTTACCTGAGAAATGGAAGCAATCAGTATTTGCGACTTCCCTATAAAGATGCCGCCCAGGTTAAAATTGCGGGAGAAGGCAGCAATAACTACTACTCTGCTTGGAGGCCCGTAACTGTTTATCTAAACGGTGCCTACTGGGGACTTTATGAGCTGAGGGAGAAATTAAACATTGAAATGTTTGAACTCTTAGAGGGCGCAGACCCAGATTCGATTGAAATTCTGGGTTCCACGTCACAGTACGGCTTCGTGCTTCGGGCCATCGAGGGTTCCACCCAGTCATTTTATGATTCCTACGACAGCTTGCTGCAGATTGACCCATCATCACCCGCTTTTTGGGCTGAAGCTGACCGGCACTTTGACATGAAGTACTATACCGACTACATCATAGCCGAAAGCTGGATGGACAATGGTGACTGGGCTTTCGGCTACAACAACCTTAAGCTTTATAGATCTGACGCGACAAACCACCGATGGAGATACTGCCTAATAGATCTCGAAATGGGATTGCTGCCAAGCGATGATCCCAGCTCCAACTGCAGTCGAAATTTTTTGGCCTCCCTTACTACCGCTGACCCCAATAATCCCCATTTGAATATTTGGCTTCGAGGCATGCAAAATGATCAATTTAAGCACTACTTCATCAACCGCTTTGCCGACCAAATGAATACCCAGTTTTTACCTTCTCGCATACTAGCTGTTGAGAATTCAATGTTTAATCAGACGATTTTGGAGATGCCTAAGCACTACCAGCGTTGGGGTGATGCAAATAATGTTCCCACGCAGCTCAGTGAATTGTACCAAACCCATTTGCTTTTTCAGAGTGAGTTATCATGCCGCTCCGAGCAGGTGCGCAACCACATTCAAAGCGAATTTCAATTACCCCAGCAAGTTGACCTGACCCTTGATGTGTTCCCTTTGTTTTCGGGAAGCATAACCGTCAGTACCGTAACACCTGAGGCCTACCCTTGGAACGGTACGTACTTTGATGGCGTCCCAATAAAGATCGAGGCTCGGGCAAAGAATGACTATACGTTTTCTCACTGGGAATCAAACGGTCTGATTACAGATACCTTAAACCCAGTTTTTCTCGATACGTTGAAAACAAATTCTACCGTATTTCGAGCTCACTACAATTCTACATCTTCGGTTCCTGCAGCCTTTGCCATTTATCCCAACCCATCTGCGACGGGCATAACGATTAAGCCGATTCGCCCCATCGGCAGTTTAGAAACCCTAACCTTCACTGACCTGCTCGGTCGAGTATTTTTTGTTCCATTTGAAGTCGTGGGCGGCAACGAGTATACCCTTGATGTGTCTGCGCTAACGAAGGGTCACTACATTATTAGCTACGTGTCGCAAAGCGGCACTTCATTTCACTCCAAGTTTATTAAGCTTTAGGCTGAACTTGGCCACTGAAGATTCCGCGCACGTAGTCTAAATCCTCAGGGCTGTCCACGCCGATGCCTGCGGCGACCACTTCGGCGCTGTAGATGGGGAATCCGGATTCGTGCCAGCGCAACTGCTCGAGGCGCTCGAGGACTTCACCGGGCGTGGGCTGCAATGCGACTAGCTGAGGCAGAACCTCGGCGCGGAATCCGTACATGCCCACATGGCGCCAAGCCTGGATGCTGCAGCACTCGGGGTTGCGGCTAAAACTCGTACACAACCCGTCGGGAAGGCGCTGCACGAAGCAGTTGTTGGGCGACTTAAGGTCTGCGGCGCGGGCGGGCGTAACGAGGGTTCCGATGCGCACCTCGGGGCGGCGCATGAGGCGCACAAGGGTTTCGAGGTCATGGGCTTGAACGAGCGGCTCGTCGCCCTGCACGTTGAGGA
>Ga0255131_1000349_pt1 | contig 15517 bp, 13 predicted proteins | sample Law_Yuk_RepC_8d_FD_188554 | JGI IMG/M metagenome (GOLD analysis project Ga0255131, IMG submission 188554) | Freshwater microbial communities from St. Lawrence River, New York, United States - Law_Yuk_RepC_8d | ecosystem: Environmental > Aquatic > Freshwater > River | place: USA: New York... | reverse complement strand
AGATCCCTGCATCTCGATCAAGGGTGCGATGGGGACCTCCTTACGGCGGCCCAGGGCCATGGCTGCTCGTTCGCGCACAATGGGCGACCAGCTCTGAAGGCGTTCCATGAGTTGCGCGATGCTCAGTCCGTCGTAGAAGCCGTTGCGGTCCTTGTTGTTCCAACCGCGGCCGTCGAGGACCAGCGATTGAGCCGCCGTGGTGTCGAGCCGCGGCACCGAACCTTCCACCTTGCCGGTCAGGTAGAGTTTCTTCAGCGGCATGGCGTAGGCCAAGAGGTAGGAGCCCGTGGCATCCCAGCCTTCATAACTGTCGTGCTCGGGCTCTGGCGGGCCTTGGTGCCGGTAGCCGTGATCCCAGCGTCGGGCCAGGTCGAAGTACCAGCCGCCGAACTCGGCCATCCATGCGCCGGTGGCGTTCGGTCCGGACTGAGCGATGCCGGGCATGGCCCAAAGGAGGTTGAAGAAGTTGCCGGTGTGCCCGCAATCGCGCTCCGAACCGTGGGAAGCAACGCTCATCCGCGAGAAGAACTCCGCGCCTTTGGATTCGTCGATCAGGTTGAAGAGGACCGCGGCCATCCCGCATTTACCGTTGTCCTCATGTGTCTCTATCCACGGATGATGGTCTCCGTAGGGGATCGCGCCCTTGTGGATGTAGAAACGCATCAGGCGTGCGCTGCGTTCGATGGCGAGGTCCACGGCCGGATCCTGCACGCCCGCCTTCCGTGCCAGCACCAGGGAGATCGTGAGGGGCACGCCCGGGGAGTTCATCATGCCGTAGCCGTAAAGGCGTCCGTCGGGCCGGGCGAACTTGTGCCCCCAAGAGCCTACGGCGCTCTGGCCGCGGGCCGCCTCCAATGCGAGCCGTTTCAACCCCGGCATGAACGAGGCATCACCCGTTGCCAGTTGGTACTCCGATAGCAGCAACATGACGTAGCCGAAATACCATGTCGCCATGTCGTTGGACTCGTACTGCGACGCCCACGCGACCTCCCTCCGGATCAGCGGAAGATGGTGGGTGTCGCCGCTGGCCAGCAGTGCGAGGGCATTGAGCGATCGGGGGATGGCATCGAGACTTCGGGCGTAGGATGGATCGTCCATCCGTCGGGCGAGGGCTCGGCACCCTTCTTCGAGGATGCGTTTGGACTTCAGACAGTCGAAAGGGGCGGTGGCGCTGTACGTTCCCAGGACGGGGAGTTTCAAGGCCACCTCTTCGGAACTGCCCGCGCGCCATCGGGTCAGGGTGAGTTGGCCTTGTCCCGCCTCGGACTCGGCCAGCGTCAAGGCCTTGCCGAGTTCGGTGCGTGGGTCGTGGGAAAACGGCTTGCCGCCCACACCCAGAATCACGTCTCCGATCGCCAGAACGCCTTCGGCCGGAGAACCCTTTTCAACCTGTGTGACGGCTATCTGTCGGGCATCGGAAGTGACCAGTTGGTCGCAGAAGATCCAACCGCGAAGGCCAGTGGCCCCGAGGTTCCAGTCGTGCTTGGCTCCCTCGGGGATCTTATCCCCCCGGGTGAAATCGGGGATCTTCAATTCGCGACTCCTGCCCGCCGCAACGAGGGACGCCGGCAGTAAGAAAAACGCGGCCAGTGTGATGGTTTGCAGCAAGTGTTTCACAAGGGGTGGAGTCGCTGGTCAGCGGATGCCGCGGTGGATGATGTCGAGCGAAAGGACCGCATAGGCGGTGACCAGATTGGGATCCTTCTCCCACCAGCGCGCGTTGGTGTTGGCCCAAGATCCGTCCGTGCGTTGAAGGTTGATCAGGCGCAGGGCGACTTCGCGACGCCAATTGATCCTCCGGCCGTCCTTCAATTCCAGCGTGTCGACCCGGGCGGTGTTCAGGGCCTTGGTCATGAGGTGCAGGTAGTAGTACAGGCCCTGGAGATCCATGCCGGGGTTTTCGTCGAGGGTATAGTTCGAGCGCAGCCAATCGAGCACGGCGACCACCCGCGGATCCTCCCGCTGGAGATCGGCGTAGATGTAGCTGAGCAACCCCGCGTAACTGATGCTGCCGTAGGACCGCAAAGCCACCCGTCCGGTGAGCGCGTTGGTCTCGCCGCCGGCCATGCTGTGGCCGGGATAATAGACAAACCCGCCGCGGTTGCGGACGTCGTCCGAGGCCCAAGGTTGGCGGTTGTGACTGGGCAGGTTCTGGCAGTTCTGGACGAATTGGAGGACAGCCTTCCAGTTCACATCCTGCCTGGGGACGGTGGATTCGCCCGCCTGGAGATACCGCGTGTAGTACAGGGCTTCCAACGCCGTCAGCGTGTTGTTCATGTCGGAGTGGGCGTACTTGTCGCCGTATCCGATTCCTCCGTCGAACGGCGAGTCCATCTTCCCCGGTTCGCCCAGATCCATCTGTGACCGGATCACGAAGGTCCGGGCACGACCGAGGATCCCGTCATGGGCGGGATTGCCCGATGCGGCCAAGGCCACCATGGACAGGGAGGTGTTGTAGTTGATGAGGGAAGTCCGGTAGATGCTGCCGTCGGGCTTCACGGACCCGAGGATGAATGCATAGCCTTTGGAGAGGGATGCGGGGAGGTTCGTCTGGAAGCGTCGGGTGGGTTCACCCATGAATGCGGTCAGGATCAGGGCTGTGGGAGCAACGTGATCTGGAGTGGACCACCAGCCGTTGGTGTTCTGGCTGGCGAGGAGGGAGGACAGACCTCGGTCGATGGCGTTTTGGATCTCGTGACCCAACGAAACGTCGATGGGCAACGGGGGCTTCACGGTCTTCGAGTCGTCTCCGGCCAGCGCTGGACCGGCAAGGAGGCTCAAAGCCAACAAAAGGCATCGGAGGGCTGCGGGCATCGGTGTCTTCATGGGGCGGATGGCTTCGGTGGCGCGGGCGGCATGGGCTCGTCCAGCAGGAGGTGGATCGCTGTCTGGTTTGTCAGGGCAGGTTTGAGGAACGTGGTCAGCTGACCCAAGGTAAGGTCGGGTGGCACGAATGCGAGTAAGACGTTGGGGCGGGGCCGACGATCCGGGCTTTGGTTTCTCTCCCGATCGGCCTCCAGTTCCCGGCACAAATCCGCGGCGCCCAAGAGGGGGCGTTCGATGCATTCCAGCTCCGAGCCAGAGGCCCCCTCCTTCCGCACGGATTCGACAAGCAGCAGACGGCCGGAGATCCGGCCATCCTTCTGGTGCAGGGCCAGTTCGGGCGGATGGCCTCGGCGTTCGGTGCGGTTGAGGAGTTGTCGGTCTGGGGTGAACGCGCGGTAGTAGGGATCCCCGGGTAGCGGAGGTTCGATGCGGATCCCCTGTTCGCTGTCCAATGAACCGAGGATTTCGGCCAGTGCTTGGACGGACGCGAGTCGGATCGCGGGCGACCAGTGGAGCGTGAGGAAGGGGATGCGCTTCTGGCGATCGAGTGCTGCGATTGCGACGACCGCGGAGACCAAGGATCCATCGGGGTTCAAGACGGTTGAACCTTCCCGGAGTTGGACACGGAGGTTGGCCAAGGCTTCGATCTTGGACCCCGGCGGTTTTCCGGTGTCGGGAGCCGCGTCGACCTGCAGGACCAGATCCTGGACGCTCTTCGAACCCAGCGGGAGGGCTGGTTCGATGGCCAGAGTCAGCAGTGTTCCCTCGGCGATTTTGAAGTCGGGGTTTACGGTGGTGTTCCGGTAGATCGTTTCCTTGGACACCGATCTCGGTACTTCGAGGACCGCGTAGGGCGTGCTGAAAAGGCAGGCGATCGCCATCGGTTGAAAGGTGTCGGCGACGTACTCCAGGCGGTTTGAATTGTCTGGGGCAGGAATTCGCCGAGAGCCGGTGAAGAGAAAACCCTCCGGTGGGAGAGCAGAGCCAGAGCGGCGATCCATCAGAAGGTTCTCGACACGAAGGACATTGCCGTTGGTGGTGATGACACTGAGCAGGAAACGTTCGCCCTTGGCCCAGAACCGATGGGTCGGCGGATGGTACGATTCGCCGGGTTCCGTCCCGATGAAGCGGAGCGCGGCGTGGATGTCGCTGGGCCGTGCAAAGGCGATGAGCAGGGACTCGTAGCCATGGTCGCTCGACTCGCTCACGACAAGGAACTCGCAGGCGGCATTGGCTCCCACGGCCGACCGTTCCACGCGCACTTCAACGCGTTGTTTGCGTCGATCGGCGATCAGGCCGGGGAGGACGAGGAGGTTGGTGTCACCAGCGAACTGGCGGAGTTCGTCCTGATGGATGCGGTCGACGCGTGCCCGGTTCTCCGGATGACCGTCGGGACGGTCTTTGAAGGGCTTGTCGAACTGGGCATGCACGGTGGCCACCGCGAAGAGCACGACAGCGACATGGAGCCAGAGCGGCATTGGTCAAAAGAAGGGTACGGCCAGTGGCGGTGTCAACGAGGCATCCGGTCTGGCGATGGAATCATGCACTCCAGCCACTTCGCGGACACGAGCACGGTGCCCATGGCTCCGGCGCGATGCCGGATGACGGCACCCGATGGGAACGCGATAGAGGCATCACCGGCTCCGTTCTGACCTTCGCGACCCCGCCAAGGACTGATCAAGCCGCCCGCAACCATCCCCTCAGAAGAGAATGCCCTCGATGAAGGACGCCAGCGGCTCGGGGTGGATCCGGTTCTTGCGCACAACCACTGCCAGCTCCCGCATGAACTGCGGCTGAAGGCGGAGGCGTCCCACCCGGCGTCGATCCCCATACAGGGCAAGAACCCGGTGCGGCACGAGGCTCACGCCCAGCCCCAGCGAGACGAGATTCACAATGACATCAAAGCTGTCCAGCTCCATGGCCGGCTCGACGGGCAGTCCCTCCGCCTCAAGCCACGACCGCAACGCGCGCCCGGTTTCGCCTCGGTGATCGATGAGCAGCCAACGCTCCGCCAGCAAAGCCTTGCGCAGCGATTTCAGCGACGTCTTTCCACCGGCTTTGGCCATCGGATGATCCGGCGGCGTCACGAGGACGAACTCGTCTTCAAACCGGTGCGTGACGGCCAAGGCTTGGGGTAGCCGACGGGGCGGTGACAGCAACCCGGCATCCAACGCTCGCGACTCCACCGCTTCCAGAATCTCCTGGCTGGTCAGTTGCACGACGTGAAGCTGCACCTCGGGAAGCTGGCGTCGAAACGCGAAGAAAAAGCCCGCGTAGTAGGCCAGTCCGATGCTGCGTGCCACGCCCACTCGCAGCGTCTTGGGCACGAGATGAAAGTCCTGTTGGATTTGTTTCAGCGTCTCTTCTGCCGAAGCGACAATGGGCTTGGACTTCGCGTAGAGAAGCTTTCCGGCGTCGGTGAGGCAGACATGCCGCGTGGTCCGCTCGAACAACGCGACGCCCAGCTGCTCCTCCACGCCGCGGATCTGGCGGGTGATCGCGCTTTGGGTCAGTCGGGCTTTCTGTCCGGCCTTGGTAAAGCTGCCATGCTCCGCCACGAGATGGAACAGGCTCAGCTCGTAGAGATCGAACGGGACGGTGGCGAGGAAGTCATTCATGCGGATTCAGAATGAGAGTGATTTGAGTAATGCATTTCACGCAATGATTTCGTCCCTTGATGCTCTGGTCGTCGGCCGGATCAGATGCTCGCCAAAACGGCGGACGGGTTCGGCGGAAAGAGTCAGCAACCAACATGGCCACACCCAGTGAACGGCTTTCAGAAAATGTCCCGGGCCCATTCTACGTCACCAGCGAATGCATTGACTGCGATCTCTGCCGGGAAGCAGCACCGGAAATCTACCGGCGCAATGACGACATTGGATACTCAGTAGTCCACCATCAGCCTGCGGCTCCCGAAGAAGAAGCCCGAGCCGTCGAAGGCATGGAGGCTTGCCCGGTGGAAGCCATCGGTCGCGAACCCACATCGGTTATTGATTGAGACAAGGTCGGCGTCCAACCGCCCGGCGAAAAAGGGGGCAGGACTCATGGCCGAGGTTGAGTGTCTAGCCGGTTTCGTGGGCGGTGACGATCAGGTCGGTGACGGGGAGATTCACGACGCATTGCATCCCATTGTCTCCTTCGATCGGCCTCCGGCCATGGCTCAATGGCCACACCACTGGGTACATTTGTGTCGCTTCGCCTCGTTTCCGTCCGTGCTGGACACCAGCCTAGCATTGGAAAGGGAGGCTGGAATTGCCGCCTACTGAGGGTGAGTTGCCCACAGTTGTGACAGCGGGAGTCCGTGCAAATTCGCTGCGAAAGGAATGACCTCACTGCCGGTGTAAAGCACCACGCCGCGAACCCATCGCGGGCCCGCCGCGTTCGCCATCGCCTGTAATCCCCGGACATCCGAGCCTCCCAACGTGGCACCGGATTTGATTTCGATGCCGACCAATCGTCCTGAGCTGTCTTCCAAGACGATGTCCACTTCCTGTCCCGATGCTGTGCGCCAGAAATAGAATTCCGGCTGGGTTTCACTCCATGCGGATTGCTTGCGCAATTCCATCAGCACGAAGTTTTCCAGCACGCCACCGGCGAGAGTGCCATCCACGATCAATCGCTCAACGGTCAACCCCAGCAGATGCGCCAGCAAGCCGGTGTCATTCAAAAACACTTTGGGCGTCTGGATGACCCGCTGGCCGAGGTTGCTCGACCACGGCCGCAGCAGTTGAGTCAGGAACGTTGCTTCGAGCAGGGCGAAGTAACGTTTCAGAGTGGTTTGCGGTAGCCCCAATGAGCGCGACAGATCCGCGAAATTCAATAGGCTGCCAGCTCGAGTGGCCACCACCGACAACAGACGCGGCACGGCCGTCACGTCGGCGACATGGGTGAGGTCGCGAATATCGCGCTGGAGGATTGTTGTCAGGTAGGACTGAAACCATGCCTTACGGCGTGACGCGGTTTTGCGGGCATTCGCCAGCGGATAACCCCCTGACAGGACTTTTTTAAACAGTTCATCGCGCTGGAGGTGAGCGTTCTCTCCTGATGCCCAGACCGGCCGCTTGGAAAACAGCGCATCCACGAAGCCTTCTTTGACGCCATGGATTTCGCCCTGGGAAAACGGCCAGAGGGTCAACAATTCCATGCGACCCGCCAATGACTCGGACAACTTCGGCAGCAGCAAGACATTAGCCGAGCCGGTGAGTAGAAAACGTCCCGGTTCGCGCTTCCGGTCGATCGCCATCTTGATGGCTGTGAACAGTTCTGGAGCGTGCTGGATTTCATCCAGCGTCACGGGCGCGGTCAAACCGGCGATGAACCCATTGGGGTCCCGCTTCGCCGCCGTCAGAACGCCGGGGTCGTCGAAGGTTAGATATTGGCGACCTTGCTGTTTCAGTTCCGGCAGTTGGGCCAGAGTACTTTTGCCGGTCTGCCGCGCGCCGTTGATCAAGACAGCAGGTGTGTCCCCCAACGCCTGAAAGAGCTGCTCGGTGAGATGACGACGCATCATGCGTTTTATAAACAACCAAAAAACGGATGATAATCAACCAAAAATTGGCTGTAAATGCAGCCAAAAAACCTGCCAAAATGGGGAAAGGAACGGTTTTCGAATTGGATCCGGTCGCGGCGCAAACCCATTTCTTACTTCCGCGGCTTCGCTCGCACGATTTCGATCGAGTGGAGGGTCAGGGTTTGGCCCGAGCGTGATTGTGGGCCCAATTCGATCGCCAGGCCGGTGATCAATCCGCTGTAGCTGGGTGCGCTCCCGAGTTGGACGACCTGACTGCGGACCTTGCCGTCGCCGGCCAACTCCAATGGCACGCTCCGCTCGCGGTCGAAGTGTTCTTCTCCCAGCCGCTTCCAGTAAATCCGGGCGGTCATCGGGCCTCCGGTGGACGCGATGCGCAGCTTCATCGACGACGCCTCTTGGGCCCGCCAGCAGCGGCCGCCGCTTTCAAGACGCGCTACGCGTTCGCCGAGCTGGACGGTCCATGCGCCGGACATCGGGAAGCCCGAGTCGGTCGCGTCTCGGACGGTCCAGTGTTGCCGGTCGTGTTGGAAGCGCCACGCGGGCGGCCTCCGGTCGGCCATCGCGTTGAAGCGCCGACGCATTTTCGCAAGCCGGCCCACCATGAAGTGGGTCCGGTGCTCGTAGACGATGTCGTGGTCGAAGTTCTCATGGTGGATCGGGGCCACGTAGGCGGTCGAACCGTGTTTCGGATCATCCGACCGGGCGTCCCCATGGAGCCCGCCATGGAACTCCAAGCCATCGGCCTTGAAGACACCCAGTCCCCAGCCGTCGTCGTCCACCAGCGCCGCCCAGCCTTCCGACGCCAGGAAGCGGGTCCACGGCCAATGCTGGTGCCAGTCGTTGGTCACGTGGGTGAGCGGGGCCCCGGTGAAGGGCTTGTCGCCGGTGTAGGACATCAGTCGCCCGAGTTTCGAAATGGTGTAGACCGCCGGCAGCTCTTGGGGGCAGGGACGGTATTGCGTTCTGTCCGCACGCCGGTTGGTGCAACGGAAGCGCATGTGGATGAGCGGACCTTCGAGGGTGGTCCAAGTCTCGAACACGCAATCGCCGCGAACGTTGTCGAGCGGCCACTGCATGGGGAGACAACGGATATAGAGTTCCTTACCGTTGTTGCGGTGTTCCACGACCTCGGACGGATTGAGGTGGCAGTCGCCGGTTTGGATGGGATTCCACCCGAGGCCCACCCAGGCGGGGTGAGGCTTCTTGTCGCCGACCTCGTAGGGCCAGGGTCCGGAGTAGTGGGACATCTGGATTTGGCGTCCGAGGTCGGCGCTGTTGATGAGGTTCCCCGGATGGTCCTTGCCGGAGATGAACGTGACGGCACCGCCCAGTGCCAAATCCATTCCGATGCGCACTTCACCATTGTCCAGGTAGGTCATCCGCGGCGCCGGCAGCGCCGTGGCACCGCGGCCCGTGACCGCCGGATGGAACAGGATTCCGAACACGGCCCAAAGGGTCCTCCAACTCCAGATTCCCACGCTTCGTTGCGACATCAGTGGCGAGAGCATGGCATCATCCAGCCCAAAAGGCGCTCCGTGAAACCGACCCCGGATCTTGGCCGATGAAACCGATCATTCCGTGAGGAAGATCTCCTGCTTTCTGATGGGCCCCAGTGCGGACAGAAACGCGGTGTGGGGTTCCGACTGACTCAGCCTGCTGCTGGGTCGGAAATCATCCGCTGACCCCTTTTGCGGGAAGAGCAGGTGGTTCACGAACATCCGCGGGAGGCCTGTTCGATGACCAACTGATCTTTTTTGAGCCGGCCATCGATGAAGTCCCAGCACCATCGGTCGCTGGTCTTGAAGATGATGCTGACTTTGCCCTCCTTGTTGGTGACGGACAAGGGGGTCGCAAAGTCTATGGCGGCGGCGTTGGTCTTGGCCTGATCCGTTGAGTAGGTGATCCGGCCGGCTTCCAAAGCTGAGAAGGCGAGGTCAGCGGCCACCAAATCCAGGTCGGAATCGCAAGACACCCGCATGGGCTTTCCACGGATCGTGAACGTTGCGTGATGGATTTCGAAGGGTTTCTCTCTGCTGTCGATCGAGAATTTTCCGACGCGGTCCCCTCCAGGGGCAAAGGGTTCAGCGCGGACTTCGACCGTATATTGAGAAATTCGCCGCCCGCTGACGACTTCGTCGGATCCAACTACGAGGGATCCGTGGGATTCGGGCCACCGACCGTCTGCCGCCGCGATCGTGGCCACCCGCTTCAGCCCTGCGCGGTGCGCCAAATCCACGACCAAGCGAAGTTCGTTCGAGGACAGAGGACGGAATTGCCGAAGATTGAGTTTCAGGACCGCCACTTCATCGCCGAGCGCATCGGCTCGGGTGGCGAGGACGGTCAGCTGGAACGCCAGCAATAGCCCAATCAGCCAACTCATGAGGAAACGGGTGAAGTTTGTGGCCGTTGATCCGTCACCGCATCACCGGTTGCTGGCGCTCCAGCCGCGGACGAATCCGATGCACTGGGCCACAACGGAACAGCGTCAGGAAACGATTTCTGATTTTGGGTGTACAGGTTTGCTTGATTCATAAATCGGCAATTGGCTCCCAAACCTGGATGGGCACTTGCCAAGGCATGGAGCGACAGTGACTGACACCCCGCCGGAGTCAAATTCGGAAATTGTTCCCTGACTCCGTACCTTGACTGGCTGCATTCGGTTCAGAAATTATCGAAGTATTGACGGTGTTTTCATGGTCCTGCGGACGTTTATTTAGATTTAAGCTGATTCGCAATAGCTTCCGCAAACGCCTTACCCATTTGGGCGAAGATCTTTGCGCTACCAAAATAGTGATACCCGCCATTGGAAGCGCCTTTGAGGGCTTCTCGATCTCTGGCGGAAAGGACTTCCTCCAAGGCAAGGTCGAGCTTTTCTTGGTCTGCTTTGGTGATACCCTCAATTTGTACATCCAGCGCGGCGTAATGTTCTGGGGAGTCAGGGTCGTATTGATCATTCGCGTAAACTGCCAATACATTCTTTCCCTTCTTCAAATGATTGATCATTTCCTTTTCGAGGACGACAGAACTGTATTGCGGCTTGTCCTGCCACCAGATGTAGGTGTGTATCTTTTCTCCGTTTAAATAAACATGGAATCCCTGTCTTGCCAAAACCGCGAGGCGATAAGATTCGTAATGGGTGTCCTCGACTTCAAAAGTTGTACGCATCAGCAGAAACTCGCCCTCTCCCCAGGTTGAGGGAAAGTTCTTGAGAGTGATGCCGCTGTGTTTCCATGAACCCTTCCCGATGGGTGCCTTGCCTTCTGCCCATTTGCTGTCATCAAATTGAGGGAGGTGCCAATTTTCAATTCCGGCTGGCAGCGTCACGTCACGGAATCGTCTGGCGTCATATTTCTTCAGTTTGTCCTTCTTCTCGGTGGCATCGACCGAAGCGAAGCGCCAGATCCGTTCTTCTGGCAGAGGCTTGCCGACAGGCTTCCAGTAGCCATCCCATTTTCGCTCTCTGGTGATCGTGCCGTCAGTTTTCAGTGTTTTTGCGACGCTAACGATATCGTTGTACTTACCTTGCTTGGATTCCGCGACCTCGATGGCATGATCCCAGAAGGGGGCTGTCTCAACCGCAACGACATTGCCCCTGAACTCGGGCATGTCTGCCGGTGCAGCCATGGCTTTTCGGAAAACTTGATTATCGTCCATCCCGCCGACTCCTAGCACGCCGATGACAAACGGCATCTTTGGGGCGGACAGATCTTTCCGAACGTCGCGAATGAACTGGGCCAGTAGGTCCGAATAGACGTCGTATCTTCCGGGTTTGTCGGGGCCGGGATACGTCGTCCCATCGACTAAGTCATTAAATCCCTGAAGCCAGACAAAACCAGCCAACTCGTAGCCATTCTTCGCGTCATAGGCCGGACAGACCCGTTTGGGATCAGCCAGTACCATTTTCACATGGTCAATCATCATCCGGTAAAACACGCCGGAAGCGGCATCCTTTTCTTCTCTCCATTTCTTGCGGTCCTCTAGTTTGGGAATCCCATGTGCGCCCTGAGGATGCCTGTCCCACTCTTCCTGAATCACCTTGGGCAGCATGTAGGGCCCGGCGCTGGGCGGGCGGAATTCAGTATTGAGCGACCGGCCGCCCCAGGCGGTCTTGATGATCAAAATTGGTTCGTTGAGCTCTTTTTCAATATAGATTCCGAAGGTGAACTCAGGACCAATATTTCTACACATCTTGGTGGGTTGATCCCCACGTGCTCCAAAACCGGCGGTCAATTTCCCCAACCCCTCGCCATTGGCGCTGCCATCGTAAGGTCCGGTCAAATAAGACATCCAGACCTGATCACAGACGCGTGGACTTCCATCCAATTTACGCATCTCCTTGAGAAGGGGTGCCGTGAGTGGATCCTTGCCGATATAGTCAAAGGTGCTGATTGCGGCATGCCCCTCCATGTTTGATTGGCCGGCTAGTATAAACACCTTAAGGGGTTTTGCTGAAGCGAGCGTTGAGAGGGCGAACATCAACACTGCAGCCAGAAAGACAGTTGGCCTCATGGTCATTTAGCGGTTGGATATTTTGGTCTCAAGATTGCCATCAGAGCTGTTTGCGATGAAATTCACAAGGCCTTCATCAAGCGGAAACGGGGTCAGGAAACGATTTCTGGAAAAGCGGTCATGGAACGATTTTTGATATTGGCAGCCTTCATTCGAAGGCCTTCATCCACGTCTGGATCTCGGGTGAAAGTTCCTCGCTTGGCGGTGTGGAGAGTTTCCGGACCTGTGCCGAGACGTTGTCACCGCTGCGCAATCCGAGTCGGTCTGCGATCCACGATTGCCGCAGCGAGGTGCGCCGATACACGGCCCAAGCCACCGCGACCCGCCGTAGATCTCCACGCGGCAGCGCCGTAAACTCCTCGCGCAGGCCGCTTTTCAGGGCGACCTGTTGCGCTGCCTCGGAGAGATACTCTTGCCAGAGGTGGTCGATGGCGGGGGGCGCTCTCGATGTTGGCCGGGGCGTCGTCGGTCCATCGGAAAGTTCGCTCGTGTTTCTCACCTGCGTAACCCCCCTTTGCCTTGAGTTGTGCGGCGATTCTGCTGCCTTAGGGGGTATGCGTTATGTGATGCGTCAGAAATTCTGGAGTTGGGGCGACGACTATCTCATCCGCGACGCTTCGGAGAACGAGGTGTATCGCGTCGATGGCAAGGTCTTCAGTTGGGGCGACAAGCTCTCGTTCCGGGATCCGAGCGGCCATGAGCTTGCGTTCATTCGTCAGAAACTCCTGAGCTGGGGGCCCACGTATGACATCGAGAAGGATGGGCGTGTGGTGGCCGAAGTGCGTAAGCACCTGTTCACGTTGTTCCGGGGCCGATTCACGGTCGATGTTCCTGGGCCCGACGATCTCGAGGCTTCCGGCGATCTCCTCGACCGGGAGTACACCTTCCGGCGTCACGGGCGCGTGGTGGCAGAAGTAAGCAAGCGCTGGTTCTCCTGGACGGATACCTACGGCGTGGACATTGCAGACGGCGAGGACGACGTCGTGATCTTGGCCAGCGCGGTGATCATCGACTTGGTCTGCCACGACCACCAAGGCCAGCAACAGTGACTGGGTGACTGGTTGACTGGGTGATTAGGTGAGAGGACCCAACAGGCGGGGGATGCAGCACTGCCAGAGGCTAAGTTCAATGGGGGTCCCACAGGTCTTTGATCAGTTCCAGTGGCTCTCGTCCTGTCAGGCCGGCGCGTTGAGCGCCAGAGCCAAGAGGCGGACGGCTGGTGAGCTGGCCCTCCAAACCATTCCCGCGCGAACTCCACAGCAAACCCCTCTCCCTCCACAATCAGGGCCGACTCGCAGTCGAGGCACGGGGCTCCCTCAGCCTAGACACGCTGACCGGCGCATCGAGTTATCGCTCCAGGTAGGCGGCCAGCTCGTCGTAAAATCCGCTTTGATTGGAGTAGCTGGCATAGTTGCGCGCGGTCTCGAGCCACTCGGTTGTTGAGGGGCGCATCATCGCGATAGTCTCGGTGAGCATCCGTTGGGTTAGCAGCGACTCTCGGCCGGTCCGCATCTCGGTGAGGATTGCCTGCTCGGCCGCACGACTCACCACCGCCCGCAGGTCTGCGCCGGAGAATCGATCCGTTTGTTTGGCGAGTTTTTGGAGGTCGAGCGAGTCGTGGGGCATGCCCCGTAGGCTGATCTCCAGGATGGCCGCTCGCCCTACCGCGTCGGGAGGTGGCACGAACAGCACGCGATCGAACCGTCCAGGACGCCGAAGGGCGTTGTCGACTCGCCACGGCGAGTTCGTGGCGGCCAGCACCATGAGGTTGGTGTTGTCGGCGGCGATGCCGTCCATCTCTGTCAGCAGGACATTAACGAGGGGTGCGGATGAACTTCCAGCGTCGTGGCGATTCATGCCGATGGCGTCGATCTCGTCGATGAACAACACGGCCGGTGCTTGGCTTCGAGCCGTCTCGAACAAATCGTGCAGATGGCGTTCGCTCTCACCTATCCATTTCGAAAGCACATCAGTAATGGCGATCGAGAGGAACGTCGCTCGGCATTCACCGGCCGTGGCGCGCGCGATGTGCGTCTTGCCGCATCCGGGTGGTCCATACAGCAGGATTCCTCCGCCGGCGGAGCGGTTGAACTTTTGGAAGACCCCGGGGTTCTTGAACGGGTAGATGATGTTCATCTGAATCCGTTCGATGACTTCCGTCATCCCTCCGATATCCTTGAATGTGATGGGCGGCACGGCCGGTTCGGTGGCGTCCCTTACTGCATCCTGAATTTCTTCGGAGGTGAGCGCTTCGACCGTATCCCTTGTCTGCGCCGTCTTCGGGGGTGAAACGGAGGGAAGCGGCGCAGGCATCGTGTTGGTGAGCCACGCCTCCCAATCGGGGGTGGAGAGCAACTCGTTAAGCAAAGTGGCTGCCCCGTATTTCTTGCGTGCCTCCTCGTGTCGGCCCTGGCCTCGGAGGACCTCCGCCCACTGCAGGTAGGCCTGGGCGCAGGCTTTGTTGCGCTCCAGTAGGGCGGTGAGCGTGCGGATGGCCGCGTCGCTATCCTCCTGGGCCTCAACCTTTGCCTGGGCTAAGAGATCGTCTTCGGCGCTGGCCGGACAGGGTGCCGCGGTTAGCAGTGCCCGCGCGCGTGCCCAATCACCGGCAGCAATGGAGTGCCTCAATAGGTAAGCGCGCGTTTCCCAATCTTCCGGGGCTACGAGGAGCGCCTTCTCAAGGAGCCGGATCGCCGGGTCTTCATGTCTCGTGGATCCGTGGGTATTGGGGGCAGGTTGGCTCATCGTGATCGGGTGTTGATTTTCTTGAGCAGGCGTTCGCGTCGGCGCGAGCGGAAACGACCGAAGGCTTGCTGAAACAGCGAACTGGTTTTGTGGACGATGATTGCAGTGAACACGGCGACGAACAGCAGGACGCGCGTCGCGGTGCGCGTCTCGGGTTCCGCGTCGAGTGCCCCGATCAGTGCGTAGGCACCGATCCAAAAACCAGCCAATCCAGCGCCGAAAATGGCCAGTCGCAATCCCAGCGGCCAGCGCCGGTAGCCGAGGAATCCTCCGCGCTTCGTGCCAATTTCCCCGGCCTTCTTCCGCAGGTCGCCGATCACCAGGAATTCGTAGAACTTGAGCATCGGCCAGCCGAGCACCAGCCACAGAACTGATGCAACGAAGACGAACCGCGCCACGAGGAGCCAGAGGACAATGCCGACGGCGAACACGGCGATGTTTCGCTTCTGCCCTTTTTTACCCAGCGCTTTGCGAGTGATCCACCGCAGGAAATCGCGCGGTGCACACAGCACTCGGTACACCGTGTCGCGATGCTTGACGGCGTAGAGCAGGTTTTCGCGAGCGATCCGCAGCATGGGATCAATCGCCAGTGCCCGGCGGAAACACTCCTCGGCCTTGCGGTAGTCGCCGGCGTTGAGGTGGTCGGTTCCGAGATTGTTATGGGCCAAGGCGTGTTCCGGATCGATGGCGAGCACCGCTTCGATCGGGTTGCCTGTCGCGCCGAGTTGCCCGCCGCAAATCGCGTACATATTCACGACATCGGGGTTGTTGGGAGCCAGCTCTAGGGCCCGGGTCGCCCACTTCAAGGCATTTGGTACGTCGTGCTGGAGGTGGCACATGCGGGCCAGTTCGTACCAGTTGATGAAGTCGTTCGGGTCCAACCGAATGGCCTCAAGAATCGATCGG
>Ga0255131_1000348_pt1 | contig 15517 bp, 8 predicted proteins | sample Law_Yuk_RepC_8d_FD_188554 | JGI IMG/M metagenome (GOLD analysis project Ga0255131, IMG submission 188554) | Freshwater microbial communities from St. Lawrence River, New York, United States - Law_Yuk_RepC_8d | ecosystem: Environmental > Aquatic > Freshwater > River | place: USA: New York... | reverse complement strand
GTGGTCAACGCCTTGACCACCTTGCCGGTCATACCCCGGTTTTTGACGTAGTGGCGCAGCAGCAGGCAAATGATCTGATGGGTGGTCAGCGGAGCCCCATCGCCCATCAGGCCGCCGACGCGATCGGCATCACCGTCGGTGACCAAGCACAAATCGTGCGGGTGCTTCTTGAGGAAAGGAATCGAGCGGATGTAGTTCCGGGCGATGGGCTCCGGGTTGATGCCGGCGAATCCGGGGTTGTGCTCGGCGTTGATGGTGGTCACCCGACAGGTTGTGCCTGCGAGCAGTTCGTCAAAGCACCCAGCACCCACGCCATGCAGTGCCTCATGGGCAAATTTGAGTCCAGAAGCGGCGATGAGAGGAAAATCGACCAGCTTTTTGAGCGCCGCGTAGTGGGCTCCTCGAATGTCTTTGACCGAAACCGAGCGGGCCTTGATGGCTTGCGCCAAGGGCGTGGCGCGGACGGGGTTTCGATCCAGCAGAGCCTCGACAGCCTGACAAATGGCCGGTTCCGCCGAACCTCCATACCAAGCCTTGAGTTTGAACCCGTTGAAGATGGCCGGATTGTGGCTGGCGGTGAGCATCACGCCGCCGATGGCCTTTTGCCGCTTCACCTCGAAGGACACGCTGGGCGTCGGGGTGGGGCGGTCGGTCAGGGTGACGATGAACCCGTTGCCTGCCAGCACTTCGGCCACCCGGGCCGCAAATTGCTCGGAAAGGAATCGACGGTCATAACCGACGATGGCCCGGTCACCGTTAACGTCATCGACCGGGTGGCTTCGCCAATAATCCGCCGTCGCCTGGGCCACTCGGTCCAGATTGGCAAAGGTGAAATCTTCGGCAATGACGGCGCGCCAGCCGTCTGTTCCAAACTTGATGGCTCCCATAGCGTGTTGTTGCGCTATGGGAGCCCAAAGAGGCGCTGAAATCCAGCATCAAGCAGCCACTGCAGACTCCGCCCTGAGCATCACCGGTTGAATGGCCGCGAACTCCCCACGCAAAGGACGGGTCTTGCGGGCAATGTTCCGAGTGTGGGCGTAGACCGTGTTCACCGAAAGGCCCAGTTGGTCGGCAATATCCTGACAGGAGACGCCAGCACCGCGCATGGCGGCGATGTTTCGCTCCCGATCGGAGAGCGGATAGACGCTCTTGAGGGGAGAGGCAGTGCTTTCTACGAGCACATCACGCGAAAGGCCAATGCGGCCGTCCAAAAGCGCTTCGATGGCTCGGGACATGCGTCGGGACTCTGCGTAGTCGACGGACTTGCCGCTATCGATAACGTTTTGAATTTCCACCCAGTTGGATATCGTTTCGAGCGGGATGAAAAGGGTCTTCCGGGGCCACTGAACCGCAGCCAACATCCGGAAAACAGGCACACCCAAAGCGCCGTTGCCAAAGATGCGAAGGATGGCTCCGTCGCCCTTGCCTTGAAGGATGAGGTCCACCGTCTGCTCAGGGGAGTCGGATTCATGGACCGAGAGGCCTTGGCTTTCGCACAATTCTGCCAAGAAACGGCGAGTCTTGGGGTCCTGATCAGCAACGATGATCTCCAGATCCCGTCCCGGGCCGCTGGGTTCGTCTCCCACGGGTTTCACCTGCTCCAAGGCCGCGCGCATGGAAGATGCCTTTTCCGCGTCGGTGGTTCCCGGAGATTCCAATCGATAGAGGCATCCCTTTTGGGAGAGCAGATACTGCCCGATGCGACCCACGATAGGAGCCGTGAGCAACGCCTTGCCGCGTTCGCCTCGGGACGGATCGGTGGCGTATCCTTTGAGGCGCAGGCCCGCCTTGGAATCGATGAGGTTCCAAGAGTAAAGGCGAACCGTGGAGTCTGGTGACGTTTCAGGTGATCTGGCGGAACGGTACATGTTTTATTGGGGTTTATTTTAATTAAAAAAAACGGCAGAATCAATCCGAAAATCATTTACACAGCAATAAGGGATTGGCGTTCAATGCCCAACTTACCCAACGGGACACCCCTTTGGTCGGGGGGCGGCGTAAGTAAGCATCGGCGATGGTTTGCAAGTTGCTGGGTCGATCTCGGATGCTGATTTCGGCCAATGCCGCTGCCATGTTGATTTCTGTCTCCAACAAGGAAACCCAGCGGGTGCAAAGAAGCACTCGAACCAACCACCGTCGCTGGGATGGGTACATGCGAAGCAAGCATTGACGTTCCGAGGGGTGCTCTTCCAAGAACCACCGGAGGTAGGTGGATTGTCCCTTGAGGTCTTTACCGAGGCTCATGCTGGCGCTGTGCATACTGGTTCAGTTCTGTCGCCTTCAACCGTTCCGGACCGCTTGGGTAAGCGTGCTCTAAAGGTCGAGACTAAGTTGAATACGGGTAAAATCTTACCCAACGATTGTCTGTAACGGAAGGTCCACAAAAGTAGTAACGGGTTGTCGCTGGTGCGTCGCTGCAGGCCTGTCAAATGACCAGATGTGGTGAAGAATTGACAATCTGGTGTGTCTGAGGAGCATATTCCCAACGAACGTGTATCCAATTGGAGATGCCACGTCTCTGGCTTGAGCGAAGTCCGGAGTGGAGACCATTGGCTCTGCGAGCAGTGCCGTACGAGTAGGGGTTTTCTTGGATGTGAGCCGCTGCCTCAAATGACAGAGTGAACACGACACACCAGCGTTTCATGGAGAACAACCCTGATGGTCCAAAATGGCCCCAGGGGGGGCGATCCGTTGGGCCCAGGCGTCCGGTTTCTCGGGTGGGCACTGTGTTGTGGCCCGCGATGAGCGCGTGGTTTTCGGTGCTGGCGTTGTTGGCGTTGTTTTTGACGAGGAGCACCCAAGCTCAAGTCGAGAAAACCGCCCCAGTGCTGCCCGCCCCCATTTCAGAGCCTTATTTGAACGAAAGTTGGGGCGAACGCGATGGTTTGCCCGGCGGACCGGTCCAAGCATTGTGGGAGTCCAATGATGGTTTGCTGTGGGTTGGCAGCCAGTATGGTTTGAGAATCTTCGACGGAAAGACGTTCCGCATCCCGGAGGAACTCGCAGACCTGAAGGACGAATCCATTGAAGACATTTTCACCGACGGTTCTGGGCTACTTTGGATGCAGGGTCGAAAGGCCATTTTCTCCATTCAGCTCCGGTCGGACGGCGTGTATGAAAAAAGCCGCTTCGAGGGATCCAACTTGGCGAAGGACGGATTGGGGTGGGTGTGGTTCAAGACAGGCAGTGAGATCCGCGGGCGACGCGGAACGATGGAGGCCAGTTTTCCGTCAGAGCCGGCTTCCAAATCAAAATCCGTGGGTCTGAAGTTGGATTTGTGGGGGGGGCGAGAGGGCGGTGTGTATCGGGTGGATGATCAGGGCACTCTTTGGCGTGGAACCCCGCAAGGCTGGACGCAAATTCCCGGACCGCTTGCCTCTGGAGAGCGGGTGTATCGGTGCGGGATGTTTGAGGACCGCCAGCAGCGGATTTGGCTTTCTATCCTGACCGAATCAAAACAACTGAAGCTTTTCACTCGGACCGACGGCATTTGGCAACGGCAACCCGACGACGAGGCTTCCCTATTTCGGTCGGAACGCTGCTATCACGACACCTCGCGTGGAGCGTTTTTGATGGGGTCCGACCAAGGGCTGATTTATCATATCCAGCATGAAGGTAAGGATCGTCGAATCTACAAGGCGTTCGAGTATTCGGAACCCATTCAAGCCATCCACGAGGATCATTTGGGAAACTGGTGGGTGGGTGGCGAAGTGTCCGGCCTCCGGTTGATTTGCCGAGATCCAATTCGTTTGCTGACGTTGAAGGGAACGCCAGGAGCGGTTCCCATGGATTCGCGCGGGGGACAGACCGTTGAGGTCATTGGCCGAAGGGAGATGTTCGTCGTGCTCAGCGCCGTTTCGGATGACCACGGTGGATTCTGGGTCGCTGCCGGGAGCCATGGATTAATGATTCGCCATGGGGATGAGTTGAAGGCGGTGACGAACGCTTCTCCACAGCTGCCGGTGGATGGCTATGTGAGTTCGCTCGCCGTGTCACCACGGGGCTTGGTTGTGGGCGGGCGCGGTCTGTTGCTGATTTTGGATCGCGATGGTCGGGCTGTTCCAACGCAGGATTATTCCGGCACAACCAAGGGCCGCAGGGTGATTTCTCTCGCGGTGGATGAATTGGGGGGCATTTGGGCCGGGCTCGATATCGGGAACATCGTCCACATTCCAGCCGAAACGTCGGCTCTGAGGGTGATCCCGACGGAAGGCCCTGTTTTTGATTTGGCCACACAGAAGGATCGGGTCTGGGTGATCGACGGAAAGATCCTCCGTTGCTGGTCCAAGAATCGGTGGGAAAACATTTCGGAGGAGTTGAACCGAGTGAACTCCCCTCAGTCGCTGTTTGTGGATCGTCAGGATCGATTGTTGGTGGTGGGAGGTTCTCAGGTGGCCATTCAGAACGGTCAGGCGGTGGCGATTCTCGGTTCCCAACAAGGTGTTTTCCCGCGCTTGAATTCCAAATGGTTCCAAGATCAGCAATCGAACCTTTGGTTGGCCACAGATGAAGGGTGTTTGGAAGTGAATCCAACATGGCTCAACGAGTACTTCGCCAACAAACGCGGGCACCCTGAGTCAAAGGTCGATGCGGAAGTCATCCGTCGGGTGGTTCATTTCTCCAACTTTTCGGACATTCGTTTGACCTCCAAACGCTCGGGAAAACCATGTGTTTTGCCGTCGGGAGAAGTGGCTTTGCCCTCGAACAAGGGAGTTGCTGTGTTTCGGCTCGATGCTGAGGAAAACAAGGCTTGGCAGCCACGGGTTGGGATTGGCCAAATCTACACCGGAGCCAACGGTTATTTTATTGGCGTGGTTTCCATGAACCATTTGGTCATTCCCGGGGGAGTTGATATCCTGTTGGAATTTCGAAGAAACCTAGATGCAACCCTTCGTCCGCCACTGATTCGCTGTTCCCTTGCTCAGGAAAGTATCGATTGGAGGTACTCGCGGGATGGGGAACCCATTCAGATGGCCAATCCAGCCAGCACTTTGAGTCCCCGGAATATTCAGATCAAACTGGATGGAGGTGCTTGGTCAGACTTGGTTCTGCGGGTTCAAACCAAACAGTTTGGAGGTGATTGGAAGGATGCACCCTCCATCAGCGTGAAGTTGGACCAGTACCAACAACTGGTAAAACGATGGCGGAACATTTTCATAGCCGCGGTTCTCTCGCTGGTTGGGGTTGTTTTCTGGCATTTCTATCGATCGACACTCCAGAAACGTCAGCTTCGTATCCGCACACTGGAAGGAATCCAAGAAGACCGACTTCGTATCGGTCGAAGTCTACACGATGATTTGGGCAATCGGTTGAGCGAAATTCAGCTCTTGGCAGAGCAGGTGAAGAATGCTTCGGGTCTAGAGTTTACCACCTTGGGTATGGTCGATCGAATTCATGGGCGATCGGTTCAGGCGGTTGAATCGTTGGACAAGATGGTGTGGCTGCTGCGCGATGTCTCCGAGTCCGCTGAAGACGTTGCAAAACATTTGGAGCTTCTGGCGAAAAGCTACTTAGATGTCTGCTCTGTGGGGCTCGATTTCAAGATGTTGTCAGGTCATGAGCACGAGATCAGTGGATGGGTCCGGCGGTTGCTTATCGCGGCGACCCAGGAGTTGACTCGCAATGCCGTGAAACATGGTCGAGCCACCGAGTTGGAGATGCATTTGAGGGTCAGCGACGACTCGGTTTCCTTCCGTGTTGAAGACAATGGCTGCGGGTTTGACTTGCAGACCGCATTGTTGTCGGGCCGCGGATTGTCGAGCATCCTGAATCGGGCCAAAGATTTCGGAGGGACGACTTCAGTGCTTTCTCGCCCCGGCTGCTCTGTCATCCTGATCCAAGTGCCTCGATTGGTTGTATGACCCCCGCGATGATTGAATCCAAATCGGACCACTTACCCCCGGACATGTCGTGGGATAAACCACGGGTCAAGGTGGCGATGGTGGAGGATTCTTCCGGCTTCGGTGAAATGCTGGCCGCATGCCTTGGGCACCAGCCTCAGTTCGAGTTCTTGGGGGGCGCACGAACGGTTCGGGATGCCATTCAGCGGTTGCCGGAGTGGCAACCCCATATCGTGCTGCTGGATCTCGGACTTCCCGATGGAACAGGCATCGATGTACTCCGGGCTCTGAGCGCCTCGATGACCAACACCTCGTTTATCGTTCTGACGGTTTTCGAAGACGACTCGAGCATCCGGGAAGCACTGAGTTCCGGTGCGGTGGGCTACATGCTCAAGCGCTCTGGATGGCGGGCGATTGTGGATGGTGTGACATTGGCTGCCGGGGGTGGCTCGCCACTGGATGCTCAAATAGCCCGCCGTCTGCTCGAAGTCTGGCGATTCCACGGATCACGGGAGCACCAGAAGGCTCACGATCTCCCGGAATTGACTGCCAAGGAAAATGAACTGCTTCGGCAAATGGTCGAAACCGGCGATTCCGTGAAGCAAATTTCAGAGGCTGTCGGACTGACCTACGCCACCGTTCGTACTTACATCCGCCGTATTTATGTCAAACTGGGGGTTCACAATCGGTCTCAGGCCGAAAGAAAGCTCCTGAGCCTGAACCAAGAACGAGCCCAGCAGTCTGCCCAAGCCTCTTCACAGGGCGATTGAAGCGTGGTCAGTGGTGTGTGCTCTGAACCGGTCGAACGCCCCTACAGGATCGGGACGCGCAACGATCCAACGGCATCGTTGGCTCAGGAATACAAGGCCATGAACTCCCGGCGGTATTTGGCCTCTTGAGCCGGGATTCGTTGCCGGAGGCTTTCCTTGGCGATGGCGCCGTGTTGGAAGCGGCGTTTTTCGAAGATGGGCATATCGACACCAAACACGGCCTTGATTCCGCGTCGCACCACCTCGCCCTTGAGCGAGTAAAGGGTGGGTACGTCGTATCGGGTGAGTTCGATGAACGGAATGGCTTCGCTGACAGCCATCACGCCCCGGCTCATCAGGGGGCTGTATCCCTCGAATCCATGCTTCCGAGCGGGAGCATAGGTGCGCACATAGCCGCGGCTGAGGCCACCGCTGTAGGTCAATGAGTGCTTGATGCGTCCGACGCCCCATCCTTCGTGGTAGAGCATGAGATTGTGGACCACTGAGCGGATGGTCAGTTCGGGGTTCTCCTCGATCGGGTAGTCCTTGAGGTTTTCATCGCCGCCGTCGCCATCGAAGAGGTGCTTCCAGTCGGGATACCGTTCGCGAATGCCGCGGCAGAGGGCTAGAGCCATGGATCCGCACTCCACGTCCAAAGGCTTGTAGTCTTCGAGGACCCGGAGCGTTTCAGATGGATTGAGTTCGGCAGGGTTTCCGGAGATTTCCTCGAGGAAGAGGCTCAGACCGAGTGGTTCTAGAAAGCGGCGCGCCTGTGCCAGATCGGGGCCATCTCCGAGATTCAGGGTGAAGGCCTTGAGCCGCGATGGACTCATGCCCAGACGGCGCATCTGGAAGTAGGTGGCCAATAAGACCGCACCACTATCGACACCGCCGGAAAAGGCCACCCCGATGGGTTCCTTCGGATCGATGGATCCCAGTTGCTTGCCAATTTCGTCCGCCAACGCGCCGATGTATTGGCGACCGATAGTGTCGAGGTCCGCCGGCAGCGAGTTGGGCAGCGGATTGAAGTAGCGGGTGTAGAGCGGGTCGGGGTCGGGGCATCCGATGAGTTGGATTTCGACGACATAATGCGCCGGAACCATACGGGTGTAGCTCGGATGGAACTGGTCGGACAACCCTTCGCGTTCGAGTTGGGCGTGGATGGCATCCATGCGGTCGGCCACGATGAGGGCAGGCCCCTCGGCGCGTTTGGCCAGGAAATATCGCATGGGGCGATCGAGGGACCGGGCCATGCGCACGGTCTTGCCGTTGCGGGCCAGCAGCGCGAAGGAACCGTCAATTTCAGCGACACGGGCTGCGTCACCACTGAGCACGCGTTGGACGGCCTCTTCGTAGGAGGTGTTCCGCAAGCGATTCTGCGCGGGGTCCAGGAGGTTGACGACGCGTTCAACGTACTCGGGGTGCATGGGGGATACTTTGGGTCAAGTGGGGGCGGTGATCAACCGGTCCGTTGTGGCCTGAGAGGGACGATTTCTAGCGGTCATTCCAAAACGATGCGCCCCCCATCCTCCGGCCGTCCCTGGACACCAGGGCGGGGCGACCAGGCCAACCGGGTTCGGAGAGAGCCTGTCCCGGATTCCCGGCGGAACCCGAGAAGAAGAGTTTCCGAGGACGCCATGGTGACAGGCGCTCGAGACGCAATTGGTCGGGAAATCAGGACGGTTCGGCCGCCGCGACGAAGGCCTCGATGGCCACCCGACCGGCCGCCTGACCCACCCGAGGTTGGCGCTATCGGCCGCTTCGGACAATGACACAGCGTTGTTCAGGCTGCGTCGTTTAGACGGCGGCGTTGGCAATACTTCCGGAAGGACCGATGCGGCCAATGATGCGTCCGCGGGACAAATCGAACGGGGACAGTTCGAGATCCACCTGATCGCCCGGTTGGATCGGGCCGATCACCGGTTGGAGCTTGCGGGTGACATGCGCCACCAGCTCATATCCGTTGGACAGGCGCATGCGGTAGGCGGCGACTCCGAGTGGGCCCAGAACCTGGGCGGGGACATGGATGGCATCTTCCTTGGGCATGGCGGTCGAGTGGGGACAGTCTGGGCTGAAGCGGGGCCGGGGAGAAAGCAAGAAGGCGAAGAGAGGTTTCTCTTCGCCTTCCGAGAGCAATGCGTTGCCGAAGATCTTTCGGAGATCCGTGGATCAGGGCAGTGAGCTGGAACCCATGAGGTAGCGATCGCACTCACGGGCGGCACCGCGGCCTTCATTGAAGGCCCACACCACGAGGCTTTGACCGCGGCGGCAGTCACCGGCCGCGAACACTTTGGGGATGCTGGTGTTGAAGCGGCCATGCTCGGCCTTGATGTTGGAACGCGGATCGCGCTCCAGCCCGAGCGACTCGAGCAACGGCTGCTCGGGTCCGAGGAAGCCCATGGCCAGGAGGACCAGCTGTGCCGGAACCACGCGATCGGTTCCCGGAACATCGACCGGGGTGAATTGCCCCTTGTCGTTGCGCTCCCAGCGAATTTCCACCAGATGCACTCCGGACACGTTGCCCTGATCGTCGGTGAGGAACTTCTTGGCGGTCGTCAGGTAGACGCGCGGATCGGCCCCGTACACGGCTGCGGCCTCTTCCTGACCGTAGTCCATCTTGTAGGTCTTGGGCCACTCCGGCCAGGGATTGTCCTTGGCGCGCTCGGTGGGCGGCTTGGGCAGGATCTCCACCTGGATCAGGCTCTTGCAGCCATGACGCATGGACGTACCCACGCAGTCGGTGCCGGTGTCGCCGCCGCCGATGATGATGACATCCTTGCCCGCCGCGGAGATCGGCGGCTGCGCCTTGTCGAGCAAGGCCTTGGTGTTGCCGTGGAGGAACTCCATGGCGAAGTGGATGCCCTTGGACTGACGGCCTTCGATGGGCAAGTCGCGCGGCTTCGTGGCACCGGTGCACAACACCACGGCGTCGAAGTCTTCGATGAGCTGGGCGGAGGTGATGTCGCGACCGACCTCGGTGTTGCAGCGGAAGGCGATGCCTTCACGCTCCATTTGCTTGATGCGGCGCAGCACGACCTTCTGCTTGTCGAGCTTCATGTTCGGGATGCCGTACATGAGCAAACCGCCCGGACGGTCGGCGCGCTCAAACACGGTGACATAATGGCCAGCGCGGTTGAGCTGGGCCGCCGCTGAAAGGCCGGCGGGACCGGAACCGATGACGGCCACCTTCTTGCCGGTGCGCTTCTTGGGCGGCTGCGGCTTGACCCAGCCTTTTTCCCAGGCGTGGTCGATGATGGTGCACTCGATGTTCTTGATGGTCACCGGCGGCGCATTGATGCCCAGCACGCAGGAGCCTTCGCACGGAGCGGGGCAGACCCGACCGGTGAATTCAGGGAAGTTGTTGGTCTTGTGCAGACGGTCCAGTGCTTCCTTCCACAGCCCTCGATACACGAGATCGTTCCACTCGGGGATCAGGTTGTTGATGGGGCAACCGCTGGCCATGCCGCTGACCAGGGTGCCATTGTGGCAGAAGGGCACGCCGCAATCCATGCACCGGGCGCCTTGCTGACGCAGGTGCTGGTCGTCCATGTGCTCATGGAACTCGTTCCAGTCCTTGATGCGTTTCAGGGCGCTACGGTCGAGAGGAAGTTCGCGAGCGTATTCGAGGAATCCTGTGGGTTTTCCCATGTCTCTATGTCGTTTGAAGGCCTAGGTCTCGTGACGATTTGCGGGGTTCTGTGTCGCGCTTGAATATTAGCCCCCACCGGTCCGGGAGACGTCTTTGGAGTTGGCTTCGAAGGCGGCGTTCAGCGCGTCATCGCCCGTGAGGCCATCGGCCTGGGCTTTGAGCAGCGCTGTGAGGACACGCTTGTAGTCGCGGGGCATCACCTTGATGAACTTCGCCTGAGTGGTGCTCCAGTCCTTGAGGATGGAAGCGGCCCGGGTGCTCTTGGTGTTGATCGCGTGGTTTTGGATCATCTCTTGGAGCACGGCGTTGTCGGATTCTTCCAGCTTCTCCAAGGCAACCATTTGCAGGTTGCACTTGGAGGCGAAGTCTCCTGCCTCGTCGTAGATATACGCGACACCGCCGGACATGCCCGCGGCGAAATTGCGGCCGGTAGGGCCGAGGATGACCACCGTTCCGCCGGTCATGTATTCGCAGCCATGGTCACCCACGGCTTCGACGACGGCCTTGACGCCGGAATTGCGGACGCCGAAGCGCTCACCCGCCATGCCGCGGATGAAGACCTCGCCTTGGGTCGCACCGTACAGCGCCACGTTGCCGACGATCATGTTCTTCTCCGGGGCGAACGTGCTCGCCGCCGGGGGATAGAGGATGAGCTTGCCGCCGCTCAGGCCTTTGCCGAAGTAGTCATTGGCGTCGCCTTCGAGCGTGAACGACATGCCCTTGGGCATGAACGCACCGAAGCTTTGGCCCGCGCTGCCTTGGAAGGTGATTTGGATGGTGTCTTCCGGCAGGCCGGCGGCACCGCGTTGGCGGGTCAGTTCGCTGCCGGTGATGGTTCCGGCGACGCGGTTGACGTTTCGGATCGGGAGGGTCGCCTTGACCTTTTCGCCCCGCTCAATGGCCGGTCGGCACAGCGGCAGCAACTGGGTGATGTCCAGCGACTTGTCGATGCCGTGATCTTGGACCATCTGGCAATAGCGACCGACCTCAGGGCCGGCTTCCGGCTGATAGAGGATCTTGCTGAAGTCAACGCCCTTGGCCTTCCAGTGTTCGATGGCCTTGCGGGGCTCGAGCCGGTCGGTGCGACCCACCATCTCGGTGATGGAGCGGAAGCCCAATTGGGCCATGATCTCGCGGACTTCTTGGGCGATGAATCGCATGAAGTTGATCGCGTGCTCCGGTTCGCCGGTGAAGCGCTTGCGCAGTTCCGGATCCTGGGTGGCGACACCGACAGGGCAGGTGTTCAGGTGGCACACGCGCATCATGATGCAGCCCAGTGACACCAGCGGTGCGGTGGCAAAGCCGAACTCTTCGGCGCCGAGCAGCGCGGCGATGACCACGTCGCGTCCGGTCTTCAATTGACCGTCGGTCTCAACCACGATGCGCGAGCGCAGGTTGTTGAGCACCAAGGTCTGATGGGTTTCGGCCAGACCGAGTTCCCACGGAATACCCGCGTGCTTGATGGACGTTTGCGGTGAAGCACCCGTGCCGCCGTCGTATCCCGAAATGAGCACCACATCGGCATGAGCCTTGGCCACACCGGCAGCGATGGTGCCGACGCCCACCTCGGACACCAGCTTGACGCTGATGCGGGCGTGGATGTTGGCGTTCTTGAGATCGTGGATCAGCTCGGCCAGATCCTCGATGGAATAGATGTCGTGGTGCGGCGGCGGGGAAATCAGGCCGACACCCGGGGTCGAATGACGGGTCTTGGCCACCCATGGATAGACCTTGGTTCCGGGCAACTGGCCGCCCTCACCGGGCTTGGCGCCCTGGGCCATCTTGATCTGGAGTTCCTGAGCGTTGACCAGGTACTGGCTGGTCACGCCAAAGCGGCCCGACGCCACCTGTTTGATGGCGGAGTTCTTGGAATCGCCATTGGGCAAGGGGGTGAAGCGCTCGGGGTCTTCACCACCTTCACCGGTGTTGGACTTGCCGCCTAACCGGTTCATGGCGATGGCCAGAGCCTCGTGGGCTTCCTTGGAAATGGAACCGTAGCTCATCGCGCCGGTCTTGAACCGCTTCACGATGGACTCGACGGATTCCACTTCGTCGATGGGAATCGCATTCGACGACTTGAAATCCAGCAGGCCGCGCAGGGTGGCCCAGTGCTTGAACTGTTCGTTGACCGCCTTGGAATAATCCTGGAAGGCCTTGTAGTCGCCCGTGCGCACGGCCTTTTGCAGCTTGTGCACCGTGTCGGGATTGAACAGGTGGTACTCGCCATCGCGGCGCCATTGGTAGCGGCCGCCGACATCGAGGGTCGGGCTCTGAGACTTGCGGTCGGGGAAGGCCACGCGGTGCCGCGTTTCGATGTCGCGGGCGATTTCTTCCATGCCGACGCCTTCGACGCGGGTCGGCGTCCAGGTGAAGTAACGGTCGACGACGGCCTCGTTGATGCCGACGGCCTCGAAAATCTGAGCTCCGCGGTATGACTGGATCGTCGAAATGCCCATCTTGGAAGCCACCTTGATGACACCCTTGACCGCAGATTTGACGAAGTTCTTGTAGGCAGTCTTGGAGTCGACGTTGGTGAGTAGACCCTGATGGATCATGTCGTCGATGGACTCGAAGGCCAGATACGGGTTGATGGCGCCGCATCCGTAACCGATGAGCAGCGAGAAGTGATGAACCTCGCGGGGTTCGCCCGACTCGAGCACCAGTCCGACGCGGTTCCGGTCGCCCTCGCGGATCAAGTGATGGTGGAGGCCGCTGACAGCCAGCAATGCCGGAATGGCTGCGCTCTTGGCGCTGATTCCGCGGTCGGACAAGATCAGGATGTTGACCCCGTCGTTGATCGCTTTGGAAGCGGCCTTGAACAGGTCTTTCAGGGCCTTTTCCAAACCCTTCGAGCCCTTATCCACCTTGTACAGGATGGGCAGCGTGACCGACTTGTAGCCCGACTGGTTGATGCCCTTGAGCTTGGCCAGTTCTTCGTTGGTCAGCACCGGCGACTTCAGCTCGATGAGGTGGCAGCTCTCCGCGGACGGGGTGAGCAGGTTCTTCTCGGAGCCGATCGTGGTGATCGCGCTGGTGACAATCTCCTCGCGAATACAGTCAATCGGGGGATTGGTGACCTGCGCAAAGAGCTGGTGGAAGTAGTTGTAGAGCAGTTGCGACTGGTTGGAGAGCACCGCCAGAGGCGTGTCGGTGCCCATTGAGCCAATGGCTTCGACGCCGTCGCGTGCCATGGGGACCAGCAGCATTCGGAGGTCTTCGAACGAGTATCCGAAGGCTTGTTGGCGCTGGAGAACCGTGGAGTGGCCGGGTTCGGGCAAGTGCTCGGGATCAGGCAGTGAAGATAGCTCGATCAGGTGCTGGTTGAGCCACTGACGGTAGGGTTGTTCGCTGGCGATTTGCTCCTTGATCTCGGCGTCATCGACGATGCGACCTTGGGCCGTGTCGATGTAGAACATGCGGCCGGGTTGGAGACGGCCCTTCTGGGCGATGTTTTCCGGGGCGATGTCGAGCACGCCGACCTCAGAGGCCATGATGACCTGGTCGTCTTTGGTGACGTAGTAACGCGAGGGGCGCAGACCGTTTCGGTCGAGCGAAGCGCCAATGCGGACGCCGTCGGTGAAGGCCACGCAGGCGGGGCCGTCCCACGGTTCCATCAAGCAGGAGTGGTATTCGTAGAACGCCTTCTTCTCGTCGCTCATCGACTCATGATTGGCCCAGGGTTCTGGGATCATCATCATCATGGCGTGCGGCAAGGAACGGCCGGCCAAGACCAGCAGTTCCAGCACGTTGTCGAACATGGCAGAATCGCTGCCGTCGGGATCGACGATGGGCAGGATCTTGTGGATGTCGTCGCCGAAGGCATCCGACTGGAACAGGGCCTCGCGGGCGCGCATCCAGTTGATGTTGCCCCGCAGGGTGTTGATCTCGCCGTTGTGCGCGATGTAACGGTACGGGTGGGAACGTGCCCAGCTCGGGAAAGTGTTGGTGCTGAACCGGGAATGGACCAGCGCCAGACCGGACTTCATGCCCGGGTTTTTGAGGTCTAGGAAGTACTTGTCAACCTGCTCGGTCAAGAGCATGCCCTTGTACACCAAAGTGCGGCAGGAAAGGCTGCAGATGTACCAGTAGCCGGCGCCATCCTTGGTCGAACAGCGAATTTCGGAATAGGACCGCTTGCGGATGACGTACAGCTTTCGCTCGAAGGCCAGATCGTCCTTCAGCTCTGGGTTCTTGCCGATGAAAACCTGCCGGACATGCGGTTCGGACGACTTGGCTGTCTCGCCGAGCGAGCTGTTGTCGGTCGGCACCGTGCGCCATCCCAAGAGATCTTGGCCTTCGGACTGGATAATCTTCTCGAACGCCATCTCCAGCTTGCGGCGCTGCCGCGGATCTCTGGGGAGGTACACCATGCCCACGCCGTACTGACCGGCCGGAGGTAAGGTGATACCCACGCGCTGGGCTTCGTTGGCCAAAAACTCGTGCGGCATCTGGATGAGGATGCCGGCTCCGTCACCCGTATTGGCCTCGCAGCCGCAGGCACCGCGATGATCCAGGTTTCGCAGGATTTGGAGCCCTTGCTGGACCACCGAATGGGTCTGGGTTCCCTTGATGTTGGCGACAAAGCCGACGCCGCAAGCGTCGTGTTCGAAGTCAGGCCTGTAGAGTGAGTTCGGTACGGACGGGTACGAGTTCATTCAACGGAAAATGATGGAACCTTGTTTGGGACCAAGTCGGGAAAGTGAACCAATCGAAGCGGTGAGGGGCAAAATATTTTTTGAAACGTAACGGGAAATGAGTTCGTTACTCGGAATCGGAGGCCGATTCCGTCGAGAATTCCCCGGCGTTCTGGGTTGAATCCGGGGAATTCAGCTTTTCCAGTCAAACGCCCGTTTCTTGACGGCGTAGAGGTAGCCCACGAAGACGATACCCAAGAATGAAAGCATGCCGCCCAAGCCAAGAGCCAGATCGGTGCGTGCCAACTCCTTGAAAGTGACCGCCCAAGGGTACATGAAAACCACCTCGATATCGAACAAGACGAACAACAGGGCCACCAAGTAGAACTTGATGCTGAGACGAGAATTGCCCTCGCCTTGCGGCAGCATGCCGCACTCGTAGGGGATATCCTTGGTTTGAGTCCGTCGGCCTGATTTTCCGAGCAGCACGGACACCGCCAGCGTTCCCACGGCGAAATTGGCAGCCACAAACAGCAGCATCAGCACCGGCAGGTACTGGTTCAGTTGAGTATCCATCAATGGAGAGATGTTGCGATCGAAGCGCTCTCCCGGCAAGCGGACATTGCTGTCATCCCAGAAATAGCC
>Ga0255131_1000338_pt1 | contig 15692 bp, 10 predicted proteins | sample Law_Yuk_RepC_8d_FD_188554 | JGI IMG/M metagenome (GOLD analysis project Ga0255131, IMG submission 188554) | Freshwater microbial communities from St. Lawrence River, New York, United States - Law_Yuk_RepC_8d | ecosystem: Environmental > Aquatic > Freshwater > River | place: USA: New York... | reverse complement strand
GGAGACATAATGGGATGGATTATTATTTGGTTTAATTTAATTGGATTGTTCTTTTTGAATCCTTTCTGACAAAAGAATAAAGCCCCTAGAGGACTTCAAGGACTAATAATCCAAGAGGTTCCCTAGGGGCTTTAGTTATTTAAACTGTTGACAATTTAGAAAATACGACATTCTTAATAGATTGAGCAATCTTTTGTGAAATGTAGTCATTACCAATTGGGCAAAGGTGAGGTGCAAGATTAACATAATAGTTTGCATTCCCAAAAGTACCTGAAGCTCCATTGATTGTTCCTTGTCCTTCAAGCCAAGGACCAGTTGAATCATTACTAATAGGAATAAACGCAATCATCTTATCTTTAGGATTAGCTGCAATATAAGTATTTACAGCATTTTGCAGGTAAGTTTCCGAATTGGTAGTTGCTGTATCTGGCCCTGTACTACCACCCATAGTTCCAATGATAATAATTAAAGTATTTACTCCAAAAGAGGATCTAGCCTGAGTGATATGTGATACTACAGCACTTTCAAATACAGACTGAGAATATGAACCATGTGAAATATCATTCACAGGATTACCAACAACATATACATCCGGAATTAAATTACGAGAAACTACATCTGTTAGCCTATCAGAATAGACATAAGTTGTCCCTGGGTTAAGAAATCCAGTTCCCTGTTTTGCAATATTAATCACATTATCACAGCCAAGAGCCATTGCAGTTTGTGCGGGCCATGCATTATCTGGAATATTGTAAAAATTATTGTCATCAAGACTGCAACCATTGGTCATCAGCATCCAACGATTTGGGTTAGTAGGAGCCCACACATTTGATCCTGGGCGAATCCAGACATATTCCATCGGCCATGCTTGATTATTATACACCGCAATCTTACGAACTTTTCTATCCTTGAATACAATATTAATTCCATACGAGCCGGATGCTGAAGATGGTCGAAGAACACCCTTTGTAGCTGGTTGTCCATCAACATAAACTTTAAACTTATACCAATTATTAGGTGAATTTGTTGTTGTACCAATACAGACTAAATCACTGTCTGTCATAAATTCCATTGCTGAAATATTTGCGTCATAATTACCATTGAATGTATTCCCAGTGGATACAACTTTTGTAGATGGAATCACGACTGAAGTATTCCAATTTGATCTTACTTGTGCAGGTCCACCAATAAAATTAAACTTAGTTAAGTTCGGTGCAGAATTAGATACACAATTGATTTGTTTTGTAGCTGATGCGTTTTTAGTCCCCATTGCAATAGATACAAGTTCAGAACCTGGGTCTACAGTAACAGACCCTAAATATAGCCAAGACTGTGAACCATCAGCAATTAAGTAAGGCCCAGTACCAGTAGGTGCTGAAGAACTTGCAGAATTTTCATTCATCGCCATATATGCATTACCAGCATTAGTAATTACTTCACCTAAGAAATAAGTCTTTGCTGACCACGCATCCGGTGCAATTAAAACTTTCTGCCGGATATTCTGAATATCTGGACTAACGGAATTAATAGAATTCCTTATTTTATTCAAAATAGTAGTTGCTCCAGATTTAAAATTATCTGCTCCAAGACCTACTAAAGTTTTTGTTGTTCTGTCAATTAAAAGTGGATCAGCTTTAAAGTTAACTCCATCTGCATATTCTACACTTACTGAACCATCAATACCATATTTTACTTCACTAATTTCAGCCATAATTTATTCCTTATTTAAAATTTCAATAGCTTTGGAATACAAAGCTTTACGTTTTTCAATACCAATTAATCCACCATTAATCTTTTTAGTAAGACCTTCAATATCTTCTTTGTCAGCATAATATTCAAGATTATTTACTTTCCAGAACCAACAGGCAGAAATAACTCCATAAGAAGGTTGTAATAAAAGATCAGGATTAGAAATAAAATCAATCCCAGTTTCAAGAGTAAGTTGAGCATAATTAGACTTTCCAGTTAATTGCTTCAAACCTCTTCCTCTAAACTTCCAACCTTCACCAGAAGCTTCATCACCATTTCCCATGCGATTGGCATAGCAGTTATTAGCGATTAAAACAGGCTTTCTAGCGATTTTTAAAGCTAAGGTAGAGGGTAGATACCTTCCTACTGAATTTTTAGCGTATACGCCGTTTTGAAGCGTTTTAGCGTATCTCTTAGGCCATACATTAGCTAATCCATCTGCGCTATAGTTCAAGTTCTCTTGTAAACAAGATAATCCTGCAGATTCATGTCCAACTTGAGATAGAAAAGCAGCGAGCCTTTTAGGTGTATTGATTCCAAAAGACTTGCAAACTTCTTTAACATAAGGCAGAAATACTTCAGCATTAGATTTATTAGACCCTGTACAAATTTGAAGTTGTTCAACTGTTAGATTTTCGAGCATCTTTTAATCCTTCTACAAGCTCATCAGTTCTCTTTCTAGAAGTAACACTACTACCGAAGAAGAACTGAATTACTGTACTAACTACAGTACCTAGTAAAAATCCAAGAGTTGTATCAACAAACCTTACTGAACCAGGCGGAATAGTTCCAAAAGATACCATCAATATAAAGATCATTGCAAACAAAGACCATGCACTAGCAAAGATGTAAATAAATCTCTTCGACCAAACATCATCTTGTTTTAAAGCTTCTTTCTGCATATCTCTTGCATCTGCAGTATCCTTATAAGCTTGTTCAATACAAAACTCTTCATGTTTTTGTGCTGCTTCCGCAATCTTCTGAATATCTTCGTTAGACATGTCAGGTTTAAGTTCTACACCTAATTTATCTGAAACATAGTCAACTCCTTTATCTACTACAGCTTGTGCTACTTTAGGAAGGTTATTACTTATTAAGGTAGATACGATACCAGCTAAAATTGGAAGCATATGATTCCTTTCTTTTAAAGAGTAGGAGCAATAGTAATTGGGACATTTGCGTATACAACTTTTGCCGTATCACTTAAAGTCACAACTACAGTATTAGACCCCGAAGAAATGGCTTGAGTTGCAGTTGAACCCCCGAGAGTTTGAATACTCAATGTTCCTGATCCAGTTGCAGTTACTGTCAATGTAGTTGTACCAGTTGCGTCAATTGCCCAACAAGCAGCCCTTTGACCATTTGCAGTATTAGTGTCCATAACAACAACGCGCCTGCGTTGAGTTTGATCTGAATAATGAGTCCCTGATGTGGCTACATTGATATGAGATAATGCTGCGGTGATTGTTGCAGCTTGCGCTTTTTGAGCGCCTACATTTTCTGTGTAGAACCCAAAATTATGTTCCACTTGAGCAGGGTCAGTTCCATCATTAGCAAGGTCATAGAAAGTAACTCCAACTAAATCAAGGCATCTAAGTAGAAATGGATACCTTGAATATCTTGCCGCTGCTTCAGCTTCTGTAATTGCACGTACTCCTGTACCATTGTACCAACCAGTTTCAGTAATTCGAACTGGTTTATTTGGAGCAACAGCACGAACTTTCACAATAGTGTCTTGTAATTGATCATGCCAACGTTCTGGAATACAGAAGTTATGGTAATGATGGTAACTAAACTCATCACAGTATTGATGCCAATTGGTAGTTAAGAAAGTATTAAACCAAGTTTCACTTCTTGCTGTAGGATCATAGGGTTCAGCGACAACACCACCAATCACCTTACACTGCGGATTAGCTGCCTTTGCTGCTGTGTACGCAAGTTGCATAACATCAACATACGCAGTTACATTCAACCCAGCCGAATCAGCAAGTTCCTGAGTAGTGCCACCTAACCCTAAATTCCACTCATTCCAAATTTCCCATAGATTGCATTTATTACCTATTTGAGAGACAATGTAAGTACAATAATTAGAATACCCTGTTTTTTCATCAGCATCCAATACTAGACCACCTTGATACCCTGTAGGAATATTACTGCCATACGCAACATTACCATAATTTAAAATAAGTTGTGGAGTTATTCCATAAGTTGAGGCAGTATCCAACGCATCCTTAACTCTACTCAGGTATGAATTTGATCCTGGGTAAGCTAAAGACCCCCTGCTTGCCTCTACATATGACCACTTAGCTTCGTCTCTCCATAATTTACCATTTAAACTTTGAATTGAAGATAATACTTGGGCAGCAGTGTATGTAGCTGCACTCATACCCAAGTGAGCACAAAAACCAATAGGAAGAGTGACACCAGTATTACTAGAAGACACAACGTTAAAAGGTTTCACAGTAGTGTTTGAATCATAAACAAATACACGGAAACCATCATTCACTAATGAAGATTGCTGAACTGCTGTCGCTTGATTAATCTGTGTTTTAGTAAAAACTTGCATATTAATTAGTACTGGTACTTAACACCAATAGCGATCCGTTCAAGAGTAATTAAATTAGACCCCGCCCCTGATGTGCCCCACTGAGCAGTAGCGTTTACAGTAATATCAGAGTTAGTGTCAATTGCTGCAACAATAGGTGCAGAGCCTGAAACGTTACCTTCAGCCCAACCTAACGAAGAAGTTGAGTTGCTATAAATCTCAACTGACTTGCCACCCCGCATGTAAATTCTAGAAGTACCTCTGCCTGAAGCAGATGTCGTTGCAGTAGTACCCCCAATAGTTGTACCTCCGAATTTTACTCTAACTGTTTTGTTAGTAGCACTGTTGGGCCATTGCCAAAAATGTTCAATGTAAATTTCATCATTAGGCCCAATAAGAGAAGCTGGAATAACAACTGAGTAAACATCTTGTTCAGTTGAAGTTGTATCAGATACACTTCCTGAAGTATTCTTCATTGCAAGAATACCACTACGAGGACGCCACCTCACTCCATTTGTATACCATTCTGCATATTGCCCAAAACTATCCGGACCTACATGAACTACAGTACCTTTCGGGAAACTGGCAGCACTAGCAGCACCAAGATCCGCTAGAGTTGTAAAAGTTTTACCAACAGATAAAACTCCTAAAATTGCATGTTCTACTAAATGTTGACTGATACTCATTGCTTCACCCATTCCGAAACGCCAGACACCTTACCTGAAGAATAACTAAGAGTTTTCACCCAAGTGACAGTTACTCCACCAAAACTTCCAGTAGCTGTAATTGTATTTACTGTACCATCACCATTATAAGCAATAGTCTGTTGTAGACGATCAAAGAAATCTTGAGTGATCGTATTTTGTGTACCTAAATTTTCAAAAGGCATATCTTTCTCCTTAAATTAAACCAACTTTTTTAGCAATAAACATTGCACATAAACCTACAGCACCATACATAACTCCCCTAATCCATTCTGAAGTTTCTTTATTTCGAGGAACTTCTCGTTCAAGATCAGTAATCCTCTTATTTAATTCTTTAACTTCTTTTTGATTTTCTTCAGTAGCTTTGAAAGCCCTCTCTACAGCTTGACTACTTTGAAACTGTCTCTCTTCCATTTGAACTAATTTTGTTACAGCAGCAGCAACTTCTTTCATAGAATCCCTCACAGAATCCTTCAAATCATTCACATCAGAATGCAAAGATGTAATTCTTTCTGCTACAATTTGAAGATGAATATTTTCTTTGGTATTTTCGTCCATATTACTTCCTAGATTTTTAGACTTTTAAATTATGCGTATTCGTAAACAATCACAATTCCGTTGCCACCGCCTCCCCCACTACGGAGAGTACTTGGAGAATTGTTAGTGCTTGCGCCACCTCCACCTGCTCCATAACCTTGGGCAGCATTTCCAGTACTATTGTATCCTCCAGTACCACCAGCACCCAATGGGTTTGAGCCACCATCGCCCCCACGCTGATTACAATAAACAGTACTGGCGGATCTATTATCTAGGGCGAATCCTGGGGCACCGGCCATTGAAGTACGAGATAAAAGAGTTGCAGAACATGTAGAATAATATGGGAATGATTCCCCGCCAAATGTAATAAGAGGGGCCGCCTGGGCACAATCACTTGATCGACCAGGATACCCACCTTGAGCGACCGCGATACTACCAAACTGAGAAATAGTGCCTTCAGAGCCAATCGAATCATTATGATCGGCGCCAGCACCACTGGCACCCACAGTTACAGCGGTTGATCCGACACCTGTGGCTTTAAATTTTTGGTACACACCACTACCGCCGCCACCAGCTGCGCCAGGATTAGTTGCACTTGTACCGAAGATTGAGCCGCCCCCACCTCCGCCACCTACCATTTCAACAATAATGAAATTAGTTCCAGAAGTAGGTGTATATGTACCACTAGACGTAAATCTCTGAATGTTGATTAACCTACCATTGTTGTTAATCCAAGATGGAGCACTTGAGCCATTACACTGCAACACTTGACCTGCACTTCCAGCAGATAACATTGCGGTTGTATTAGCAGAAGATTGATAAGGTAATGAGCCTGATCCACCACCAGAAAGGTTCAATGCTGCCTGATCGGGTACTGCTAATCCAATTACCCAATCATTATAAGTTCCAGAACCTCTTACTACTGTAATATTTACTGTAAGAGATCCAGTTCCAGAATTATATGCAGTAACTTGTCCTGTCATCACCTTAGTAGGATCAGAAGAACTCGCAATATATAAATAACAACCAACAACCCAAGCCTTACCAGTTTGAGTTGTAAGTGTCCAAGATCCATTAGCAATAGTTTTACTTGTTGTACTTGTTCCAGTAGTTGATACTAGTTGTAAACTCTGTTCTAATAGATTAGCTGCATCAGTCCAGGCTGGTAAAGCAGCAACCCAAGCGTCAGCTTTAGCTGAGAAATTAGTCGGATCTGTACGACTAGGTGCATCCGGTAAAATAGGTAACATATTTATTATCCTTTATTATGTTGTTGAACCTCTGATGATAGAATAACCAAGAATTACAGCTTCAGATAAAGATCCACCAGAAATATTCTTTAATGTAATAACAAAGCTACCAGCAGCAATTCCTTCAGCTTTTATATCATAAGTCCCATAGGTTGCATAACCACCTTTTAGATTTACAATTACATTATCATTTGCTGATACTGAAGAGTTTGTAACTAAAAAGTAAACGGAGGTATTTGCAGCTAATGCAGCAGCATTCATTGTGATTTGACCAGAAGGTTTGTTGAGTGTTACTCCAGTAGATTTTGAAGTAGACTGCGTGACTGAACCACCTGATCCACCACCATATCCGATTGCACCAGTTCCTCCAGTAGCAAGGACATCACCAGCACCACTCACTTGAAATAATTCAGTCCCAGTATATGTTCGTACACTCATTGCGTATTGGCCGGGAGCACCACCATCAAATCGGACCCCATATCCAACAGACGATGCGTTTCTAAGATACAAAGCTACACCCACACTATTGTTGCCTTGTACTTCAAGTCCAGCAGTAGTTACTCTTAATGGTGTACTCCAAGTAATGTCATTACCTGCTGTGCCGCCACCGGCAGTTCTCCAAACATGTTCACCACCAGATTGATAATAATCTGTTGCTGCATAATTTCCAACATACTTCCAAGTTGACCCATTTGGGGAGTATGTATTGGAAGTCACATGCACACCAGCAGCGTTATCAGCAAATAATGAACCACCATTACCAATGTCAAACGCTTTCCAAGTTGAAACCCAAGCCCGAGGTGTTACACCCAGCCCTAGATTGCCAGAAGAGTCAATGCGAAGACGTTCAGAGTTTGTTCCCGATGCAGCCGTACCAAACGTTATGTATGAATCACCAGTTGCACTACTTGCATTTGCACTAATGAAACCTGCTGTCAGGGGTGTACCTCCTGTGTTTGAATTCGTACCCATGACGATACTTGTTGCAGTCCCGGAGGTAGTCCCCGCGTTCACAAAGGATGCTGCAATTGTTGGCGCCCCTGCAGAACTGTTCACGACTAACATCTTCTCGGAACTGAATGAGCTTGGACTGTTAATCAGCAGGGCACCACCCGATCCGATTCTCACTCTTTCAGTACCATTAGTATTAAAGATCAATGGTGCATTTTCAAGCTGATTGATATATGCATCTACGCTTGACGCTCCACCCATACCTACAAGCAATCCATCAGTGGCAGCAGTCCCTGTATTAGAATTTACAAACTGAATTTGTGAATTGGTTGAATTAATAGTAATTGGTCGGTTAGGACTGGATGTACCAATACCGACGAGGCCGCTGCTGTCGATGCGCATTCGTTCTGCGCTGCCGCTTGTGCGCAGAATCAAAGCACCATTCGCGTCGATGTACGCATCTGATGCACTGAAATTCAGCTTGCCAACACCGCCCCCAAAATAAATGGCGCTAGATGATTGGATGATGCCAGCAACGTCAAGCTTTTGCACTGGTATCATACCAATACCAACGTTGCCTGTAGCCTCAATACGCATTCGCTCTATATTACCGTTGTGTTTGATGATCAGGTTGTTTGATGCGTCGTAGTTAATTGTAGCTGCGGAACTATCAGCGGGGTTATTCAGAATGAACTGTCCGCCAGCAACTGCGCGGATATCCCCCGCTACTGACAACTTTGATGCGGGTGAAACGACCCCAACACCAACATTGCCGCTGCTGTCGATGCGCATGCGTTCAGTATTACTTGTACCAAACCTCAAAATACCGCTAGCGTGCTGTGCCCATAGATAACCATCAGAGGACGTTGTATAAAAACCTCCACTTGCTGCAACATCACCATTGACTGTTAAAGATCCAGCAGTCCCAATAGCAGGATTAGATACACCAATATTCCAGCTAGCATAGGTGCCAGATCCAGATGCAATATTAACATCAACAACAAGGGAACCTGTTGAAGAGTTATATGTAGTAACCTTACCTTGCATGATTTTTGAGTTATCAGCAGTTGCTACAATAAATACATAAGAACCAACTAACCAAGCCTTCCCAGCTTGAGTTGTAAAACCTTTAGATCCTGTGCTAACTGATAAACTTGTCGTACTTGTACCAATTAATGTACTAGCTTGTAAAGATCCTTCAATTGCATTTACAGCATCAGTCCATTCAGGCAGCGCTGCAACCCAGGCGTCAGCTTCTGCAGAGAAGTTAGTAGGATCTGTTCTTGAAGGAGCCGGTGGTAAAATAGGTAACATAAGTTCCTCCTTTTATTGTGTTAATCCTTCAATTTGAATTGAAAGAATACTATATGACGGGTATGAAATATCGATTGAATAATCTTTATAGAATCCAAAAACAGTTAATGATTCATAAACTCCTGTAGATCCAGACCACAAACAATTAGTGGCGCGAAGCGAGTTTAGTTTAGAACATACAGCATCTACTGAAGTATTTTCAACATGGACTCTAACATCAACCTTCTTGCTAAAAGTCCGTTTTGTTAGTGTAGCAATACCAAACTCATCTACAGTTTTCTTTGAATAGTCTACGATACCTACATTAGCGCCATATTGCGTATTACCAATTTCAGTAAAGTTTCCATATACAAAAGTACCAATACTTACATTAGCTGCAGTATTAGTAATAGTAACTGTGTATGTACTTCCAGTAATAGCAGGAATATCTTTCACAATTAATTCTGTAGTTCTGAATGAATCAGTATAAAAGTAATCATACCAATTCTGAATAATAGCTCTATCAGGTAAATTAAAAGTCTCATCAAAGTAAGTGGAGACTCCATCATTAGCTCTGATACGGATAGTAGACGCATTTACATCTAGGAATCCCATTGAGTTAATTCTGTCTGCAGTAAAAACAAATTCTAAAGTCCCAGAAGGACTCGTAGTTGTAGTCCCTCCAGTTTGGTCAAACATTGCAAACTTATTAGTTGGCCCAATATCTACCCAATATGTAGGACTTGTTGGTGGATAATGATTCTGGTTAGAAGAACCAGTTAGTGATTTATATTTTCTATGAACACCTGTAGTCACAATAACTACATCATTTAAATTATAATTTGTTGCTGAACTCCAAATACCTTGTGCAGCTTCAGATCCTGTTTCAGTAATAGTTGAACTTACTAAGTTAGCATCGGTAATATCTTTAGGAACAATTACCATGAAAGGTACTGTCATTATTATTCTCCATAAATAAAGGGAGGAATTACCCTCCCTTCTTGTTTATTAAACAGAATGAACTCTGATAGAATCATCATTATCAATTCTCTTAAAGATCTTCTCAATTGTACTAAGTTTTGTAATACTTGACTGACCTTCTGCTCTATCTTCAGTTTGCATTTCACTTAATTTCTTCAAGATATCAGTTAAGATTTCCTGAGTAGTTTCAGCTTGTTCTGCAATCTGAGTAGCAGTAACTGCAGTATTACTATATTGTAAACTACTAATGTCAGAAGTCAAGGCTGTATTAGCATAAACTCCAGTAGTTAATCCAAGTAATTCAGATTTCACACTGGAAAGAATGGTTTGATACTCAACAGCAGAAGAAGATTGATTCTTAGCAGCTTCCAATAACTTATCAGCATAAGAAGTAATACTTCCTCTCGCATCTGAATTACCAGTTTTAGCTAGACCAAGTTGTTCTGAGAACAACTGTCTTGCAACAGAATAACTATTTGAAGAATTCGAATCAGATAATCCTAAGTTATTAACATAGTCAATAATACTCTTGTTGAATTCTTTAGTAGCATCAATTGCATCTTGTATTGAAGAAGTAATCTGAGAGAATCCATCGGATAAACCTAGAACTCTACCAAGTAATTTCTGTCCAGCTTCTGAAGTATCCTGACCAAGAGTTTTTACAAGAGCTACAAAACCTTCTGCAGTTGTTGGCATGGTTAAACCAAGTGCCTTGAACTTATCTTTAAGTACGGTAGTTTTAGCTGCAAGTCTCTCAGATTCAGTCATGAAGTTTTCTTGGTATGATGAAATAGAATCCTGAAGATTGCTAAGTCCACCAGCACCAGCTAATAAAGAACTAGAGACATTTTTAGCTGACACACCCATTGAAACTAAAGCATACTGAATATCTTTCAATGCAGAATAAGCCTGAACAATGTCAGAAGCAGATCCATTGATTGCTGAAATAATATCTTTAATACCAGTCAAAGATTCAACTGTAAGAATACTATCACGAACCAATTCAGAAGAAACTTCGCCTTGTTTATTCATGACAGATTGAACACCAATCATTGAAATACCGAAGTTATCTAAAAGGTTTTTAGCCTCTTCAATACCAGTTGCGACACGTACAATAGTCTGATAGTAACCTTCACCAACTTTCTGGAATTTCTCAAATCCAGGGAGAATACTAGAAGCTAGATTATCACCAAAAGAACTAAATACAGCAGAAAGTCTCTTCTGTAAATCTTCTTGTGAAAGACCACTTGTTTCAACTCTCCCGATATTTACAATAAATTTACTTAATTTGTCAGTTACACTATTTAAAGATAAACCTAATAGTGGACCAGCAACTTTAATACTTTCAGCAAAACCTTTAAAAACCAAACTAATTTGATCTTTGAATAGTTTGTCAGCTTCAGTATAGTAAGTTTTTCTTGAAGTACTGGTAGTAACTCCCAGGAATTTTTCTTTCTTCTCTACATCAGTGTAGTATTGAGAATTCAAGCCGCCATTTAAAACATTACCAAAGTTTTGAGAGCCGATGTTGAAACCTTGTCCCTTAATACTTGTTTTTGTTCCAAACAAACCACTCATGAAATTACCTACCGCATTTGTTAATCCTGAAAGTACTCCACCAATTAGAGGAACATTACTTTGTATTTTAGCATATGTACTATAAAGTCCTTCAATAGTTTTACCAAATACATCCTTCTGGAACCCTGTCTGAATACCAGCAGAACTAGCATTAGTCTGAATCATTCCAGAACTAACTAATAAATCAGCTAATCCAGCAGTATTATATTCAATTTGATTCAAAGCAACAAGCATCTTTGCAGAATACTTCATTGTCATTGTATCAACTTTATTTAATTCTTCAATAGACTTACTAATAGATTCTGATTGAGCATTTACATCACCTTTTACAGTTCCTGTACCTTTATTAGTAGGGGCGAAGTTCCCTCCACCTGAACCCCCACCAGCTACCATTATTCCAATACCAGCAAGTAAGGCTGCTGTAGCAGCAAACATACCAAATGAAATAGGAGGTGGAGCACCTGTAAGAGATACAGCAAGAGCTTCAATACCAGCAGCAGTAGCACGAATTGCACTAGCAGCAGTACTGGCTACAGTATATGCAGCTTCAGCCATTTGCATTGTTTTGAAAATACCTTCAAAAGTACTAAGTACCTTATGCCCAGCAGTATGTTCAGCAAAGTAATCTTTAGCTGCACCAGCCATGTTACCAAGAGTATGAACCATGTTCTTACCATGTTGGAGTTCTAGTTTCTTCTTGGTCTTTTCGTCTTTACCTTCTTTAGCTGCTTGATAGTCTTTCTCTATTGATACTAGATCACCCATCATCTTAACTAAACCAGCAACAGAATTACTAGCAGTGTCAAAACCACTTGCTAAAGTCTGTCCAAGATTAATACTATTTACAGTATTTGATAATTCTTGGAATTTAGCAATATGAGCATCAATTGGTGCAGTATCACCAGCAAGCTTAACCAACCTCTCTTGTTGAGAATTAAGTTGATTTACAGCTTCAGAAGCTCTATCATACACACCCCTAGCATCTTCATATGTCTTATTAAGTTGAGCCTGAGCATCACTAGAAACAGCAGGGTCTAACATCCCCTTAGAACGAGCTATACCAGCAGCTTCATAGGTCTTCTTAGCATCCTTATATTTCTGATCTAACTCCCCTTGTTGCTTCTTCAGTCTTTCACCCATTTCAAACTGAGCTTTAGCGCTTGCAGCTTGATCTGGTGTCATACCAATCATAGAAATTCTTAGATCAGATTGACCCCTCATTTGATCTTCAATTAACTTATTCTCTAAGAAGACTTTACTTAAACTTTCGTAAAAACTATCTAAAGCCTTGGTAGATTCAGCAATTTGAGAACCATAATTTTTAAGTGCATCAACACCAAGAAGCTGCCGTTGTTTATCTAATTGAGTCAGAAATCCATCATTCTTAGATCCTACAGCAGAAGCTTTCTTACTGTATTCTCCAATAAGAAGAAGTCTTTCGGTATTGTATTCGTTAAGTAGAGTATTCTGATTTTCAAAATACTGCTGATCATTAAGAATACCAGCTTCTTTGTACTTCTTATTTAATTCTAATTGAGCCTGAAGTTCTTTGTCTAGAATCTGATATTGAGAATCAAATTCAGATTTTAAAGTCTTAACTTCACTGGAATTAACTGAACCTTGTTTCTTACTTAATTTCTCTTGAAGATTATTGTACTCAACTAAATAACCAGCTTTCAGTTTCATTGCTTGAGCAAGTAATTCAGGTGACTTTTGGATCTGATCCCATTCTACTTTATAGGTTTCCTCAACCTTACTTCTATAGAATTCATCCCAAGACATTGTTTCTCGTTTCTTACCTTCAGTAACTGCTTTTGCCTTTTTAAGTTCAGCATCACCAAGAGTTAAGAATCCAGATAATCTAGATTTTTCTTCTTTTTCTCTAGATTGAGTTTGTTCTTTGTTTAATTTCTCAGTTAACCTAGCTACTTCAGCTTGTGCTTGACCAATTCTCTCAGCTTGTAAGTTATCAGGAACCCAATCTTGTTTAAGTTTATTTAATTCTTTTAAAGCGTCAATGAGTTTTGTTGCTGTAGGTACAGGAGCAAATGCTTCTTTAATCCAATCACCTACTGTACTGAATACAGATTTCATGGACATCCACATTGTATACAAAGTCCCCCATTCACCCTTAATATCTTCTACAGCTTCAGCTTGAGATTTAGCAAGTAATTGAGTCGCAAGTGTCAAAGCTTCAGAAGCCTTACCAGCTTCCCTAAGAGCTTCTACTTGTGCAATTGCAGCAAGAGGAATATTACCCATTGCTTTGTTTAACTTGTATAAAGCTTCAACAGGATCTTTCTCAAGATCTTTATATTGCTTAACTACTTCATCTAATGCTACCCCAGTTACTTTACTATAGTCTGAAATAGACTTGGCAGATAAAGCAAACTGTTCACGAGTAAACCCACCAACCTTAGACATTTCAATTAAAACATCAACAGCCTTAGTTTGTGAAATACCATTTAAAGATTTAGCATAATCATAAGCTTGTGAAGCATTTAAACCAAAACTAGCTCCAGTTGTATGAAGTGATTTTTCAAGTTTATCTTGTTGATCAAATGCCCCCTTGAAAGCAATACCAATAGCGATTAAAGAAGCAGCAGCGGCGGCTAATGCCACAGCGAAAGGACCAGCAAGATATGCACCAAATTTACTAATCAATGGAATAGCTGGTCCAGCTTCTGAAGCTACACCTTCTAAACTATTCTTGAAAGATTCTGCTGCAGCTTTTCCTTGTGTAAATCCAATAACTGCAGTATTCATTCCTACAACTAATTTACCAACAGAAGTTCCTGCAGCCTTACCCATGTCTAAGAAGATACCTTGTACAAGTCCAAACATACCAAGAAGAGTACCTTTTACACTTCCAGCCATTTGAACCATACTTTCACGCATTACTTTGGACATGTCTTTGGCTTCAACACCCATTTGTCCAAACATGTCTCGTAATTGACCACCTTGTTGTAACATAACAGTCATAGGTGATTGTCCAGTACTAAGACCAACTACAATGTCGGTAATCTGCGGTGCAACTGCACGAGCTACATAATCCATCTTGTCTTTAGTCTGCTTTACAGCTAAAGTAGTTTGAGCATCACCAAATTGCTTAAGTAATCTTTCCTGTTCAGAAACAGATAACCCAAGTTTCTTTAAACTCTGTTCAAATTTAAATGCAGCATTAGTAGCACCTTTACCCATACCTTCTTCAACAAGAGATACTTGGTAATTTAATTTTTCAAGAGTTCCATAAACATAAGCCTGTGCAGCAGCTAACTCCTTAGCTCTCCTGATTTCTGCATTACCTCTAGCTTTAGAAGCAGCTTCATATGCATTAGCATCAGCTTCAGCTTTTCTAAGAACTGATGAATTAACACGATACGTCTCACCTAATTCTTTTCTACGCATTGCAGCTTCACGAGCATCAATTGAACCTTGCTTTTCCATTTGAGCAATTCGTTCAAGATCTCTAGCATAATCTACAATTTCTTTTCGAGTTAAATTAGTATTTTCAGCCTGTAGTTTCTGAACAAGAATAAGTTCTTCAACTTGCTTCTTTAATCTATATGCACCTGATGTACTCTTATCAAAAGGATTTACACCAGACATTCTATTGAATTCTTCAAAAGCATTCTTAGCCTTGAAAACTTCTTCAGTACTCTTTCCCATTAAAAGAAGAGAAGCCATTTGAGAAGCTTGAGACTTACTAAAACCTTCACCAAGATAAGTTAAACCTTTCCCAAGGTCAAACATTTCACCTCTCAGGATCTTTGTAGCTAAAACTAACTTTTCTACAGAATCAACCGATTTCTTAGTATCGCCAGCGTCAATAGAAGCCCCTGTAACGCTCCCAGAAGACATGGGAGTACCCACCCCCTTAGGCATTTTCGTTACAGCCTCTACAGCCTTATTAAGCTGGTCTACATAGGCTTTAGCTTTGCTGATAGCATTGTCATCAATACCTACATCAACTTTTTCAGAAGAAAGAGTGTCTGTTGCTTTCTTAATGTCAGAAAAGGAACTAGCTACTCTCTTCGAACTCTTTTCAGCAGCAGTTCCAATCTGATCCATTACTTCAATAACTTTAAGTAGATCACCCGTATC
>Ga0255131_1000324_pt1 | contig 15932 bp, 10 predicted proteins | sample Law_Yuk_RepC_8d_FD_188554 | JGI IMG/M metagenome (GOLD analysis project Ga0255131, IMG submission 188554) | Freshwater microbial communities from St. Lawrence River, New York, United States - Law_Yuk_RepC_8d | ecosystem: Environmental > Aquatic > Freshwater > River | place: USA: New York... | reverse complement strand
TCCCAACCCCCGGACCGCAGCCTGTCCCCAGTCCCCTCTAAAGCTCCCCAACGAGCTGGAAGAGCCTGTCCCTAGCCCCAAAAAATTCACTCCCCAGTAGCCTGTCCCCAATCCCTTGCCATTTGTGCCGCACAACCCGCGACAAATGCTCGTTGACGGAGCGAAATGCCTACCGCTAGTTTCCGCCTCCTTCGAGCGTTCCAGAGTAGCTCAATGGTAGAGCAATCGGCTGTTAACCGATGGGTTGAAGGTTCGAGCCCTTCCTCTGGAGCCAATCTTTCAAGGCTCCTTCGAACGCCCCAGTCCAAACGTCCAAACGTCCAAGTCTAGGTTCCCTCCTCGGATGAAACCCATCCCTCCGACTTCGATCGTGGTTGGTCTTTTCAGAAAGCTCCGAATCTCGCCCGAATGGTTCGCCTCGACCTTTGCGCTCGCCCTCCTCGGTCTCGGCGCAGAGTTGGCACCCAACAACCTTGCGAACCTGCAAGGTCAACTCCAACAAGCACTCAGCGGAACCAACACATCCTCGGTCCTCTGGGGCGCCCTGGTGACACGAATTGATGGAACAACGGTGTTCGGTACCAACACTCACCACTCCTTCATTCCCGCTTCCAATACCAAGCTGTTCATCGGGGCCCTGGCCCTAGACCAACTCGGCCCTGAAGCACGACTCCACACACCGGTGCACGTGAGCAACCCGCCCGACACCGAGGGCATACTGCACTCCGACCTGTGGATTCTCGGCCAAGGCGACCCTAGCCTCGGCACCGCACCTCAATCCGAAACCGGCGATAGCCCGGGCACCTGGGATGAAGCCCTCGTCCCCTGGGTGACCCAGTGGCAATCCAAGGGACTCAAACGCATCATCGGCGACCTTGTCCTGTGCGATGCGGCCGTGCGAACCCCCGAATACGGACCCGGTTGGGATAACGAAGACCGAGCCGAATGGTACGGCGCACCCGTCTCAGCCTTCGTGGTCAATGACAACACCTTCCGCCTCGTAGCCCCCGTAGCCGCACCCGGGGCCACAAGCATCCCCTTCCACATTCATCCGGCCCTCCCATCCCTCGCCGTGAATTGGCGAGTATTGCCCGGAACCAACGTCACACACCGCATCCAATACGAGCGCCGGTTGCCCGGCGGACCCATTGAATTCCGCGGCCGCTTTGCCCCCGGCACCAATGGTTGGTCGGCAGAATTGGCGGTGGCAGACCCCGCCCGAGTTTTCGGAGAACTATTGAAGCGCACACTCGAACGCCGAGGCATCCCAGTTTCGGGATCGGTTCGAGTGGTCCGCGCCACCAACGGAGTCCCGGCCATAGAGTGGGATCATCAGACTTCTCTTCCACTCACCCGCCGTCTAGCACTCTGCCTCAAACCGTCACAGAACCTGCATGCCCAATTATTGCTGACCGAAATAGGCCGTCAGGCGGAAAGAAAAGTGACTACTGGAACTGCCTCGTCCACTCCCCGTCGGCACGACGAATGGGGGCTGGTCCAACTGCCAGAATTCCTTACACGAGCCGGAATCTCTCACGACTCCGTGCGACTAGAAGAGGGATCCGGGCTGTCCCGAACCAACCGCGTCACCCCGGCCGCCACAGTGGCACTGTTACGATTCATGGCCGCTCATCCTCAGCAGAAAGCATGGAAAGAAAGCCTACCCCTAGGCGGCGTAGACGGAACGCTCAAACACCGTTTCAAGACAGGTCGTGCCCACCGCACGGTACGAGCCAAGACCGGTAGCCTGCGCGGCGTCCACGCACTGGGCGGCTATGTAATTACAGCCACCGGAGAAGAACTCGTCTTCGCGATCTACGCCAACCAAGCCCAAGGCGATCCTCTGGTGCGTACCCGGATAGACCGGTTCGTAGAAATTCTCGCCAGCACCCAAAACTCATCGACTCCAGCGCCCGCCTCCGCCCCACCGCCGCGTTGAGCGCCCCAGTCACCAGTCAAAGTACAAAGTGCACAGTACAGACTCTTGTCAGTGACGTTCCGGAATCCACTGAATCTTGTCGGTTTTCACGCCGTCGCTGACAAACCGATTCAGCAGATTCGTTCTGTTGCATATACTCTCGCTCCAGCTTCATGAATCCGAGGAATTTGCCGGGCGATCCTTCCGGTTGCGTTGTTCGAGGAAGAATCTCTTGAGAATGTGACGGCATTCCTCCTCGCGGACCCCCGGCGTAATTGCACTGCGGTGATTGAGAGTGGGAAACTGCAGGAGATTCATAGCTCCCCCGGCCGCGCCTCCCTTGGCGTCGGGGGCACCGAAGACCACACGCGCCAACCGGCAATGGACGATGGCCCCGGCACACATGGGACACGGTTCTTTGGTCACGTAGAGCGTGCAGTCGGTCAGACGCCAATCGCCGACGGCTTCCTGGGCCATGGTTAAGGCCAGCATCTCCGCGTGCGCGGTCGCATCCTTGAGGAGTTCTACCTGATTCCAAGCTCGCGCAATGACGCGGTGACCACGAACAATGACCACTCCCACAGGCACCTCTTGGGCCTCGTAGGCCTTGGCCGCCTGGCGCAGCGCTTCACCCATGAACACACGGTCGATTTCGGGATCCGGGATGTCCGGTTGGGAACGAGTTTCCATGGTCAGGCGCGACGTAAAGGGCTGCTCTGTTCCAAGGTCCAGGTGGAGCCTCCCTCTTCGTGACAGTAAGCGTGGGCTGCAAAGAACCCTCCGCGGTGACTCCAGAAGAGGGGCCAAATCTGTTCACGATCGGTCTCAGGCAAATCCAACATGGCCAATTCAGCACGACTGTAGAATCCAAAATCGCCCTCCCGATGCGGGGGCGGAACGCGTTGGAGGCGCGGCCTGACCTCGAAGAGAAACATCAGCCAGTGAGTCTGTCCCTGATACCCATATTCGCTAATAAGACCACTCAGGTGCAGGTCGGCCGGCGTGAGGGAAACGCCCGTCTCTTCCAGAGCCTCACGGCACGCGCAGGCGTAAGGTGATTCCCCAATGTCGGTCTTCAGTTTGCCTCCAGGTGGGCTGAAGAGCCCCCGGTTGGGATCCTGAGCCCGACGCAACAGGAGAATGTTGTCCCGCTCGTCAAAGCAGTACAGAAGCGTGGCAATTTTGTAAGGTAGCGGCACCGGGCTGACTAAAGCCCGAAATGGTCCTCAGGGAAAGGGCTCTGACAACGGGTTCAGGACGATCGCAGAGGGGGCCATTTTTTCGCCGGAGCACTGTCTGATACAGCATTTTGAATGAGGCAACCCCCTCACTCGCCCGAAAATGAAATGCCCGAAGATCGATCAGCGGTAAACCGTGACCGCCAAGGCTGAAATCAAGGCGCCCCAGATAACACCAGAAACACCCAGCAGGCGCACCCGACCCTCAGATTGCGCGCACCACGCCAACCAATCCCTCACCCGCCACGGTGAAACAGCCACCCAGATGGCCAAACTCACCCACCCGTACATCCAGAGGGTCACCAAATACCTCCACGGGCTCGGGTGCCACCGTTGGACATCCAAGACCACATCCGCGACAAGACACAGCACAATGGCTAATCCCCGCACGGCCAAATAATCCCGGACGACAAAGCAACTGGCCACTCCGATGGCAATGACTCCCCCCAACAGGAATGGCCGGAATGCGGCAAAGTCTGAGATCTCTGAGTTCTGCAAGTTCTGTTCGAACCAGATGCTTCCCAAGAGCATTAGCATCACGCCCACGGCGGTATTCCGATGGAACCCCCGCATCCAGGCGGCACAGGAGGCCGGCTTGAATACAGGCCAAAGGTGGCCAAGAAAACAACCCAGGCCCAGCACCAGGGAGACTTGCGACAAGGTCAGCGATAGATTCATCGACGAATAAGCTCGGAGGATCAGGCAACTCTTACCTAAGCCGGAACGATTCAGTTGGAAGGACTTCTAACTGATTCGTTCCGGCCAAGGCGAGGGTAAAGAATCAAACCCGTCCACCTCCCGCACCGACGTAACCGTGGGATCTCGCGCGTGGCGGCAACCCAAAATCAACTCACAATAGAAAAACCGCGGACCGGCACCCATGAGACCCTGACGAATGCTCCAGCCAACACGGTGACGAAGCCGGAGCGATGCCATTGGGAGGAAGGTGATGTCATGCCGAATTCTTTCGTTAGATGGAGGCCAGAGCGAGGCGCCAGCCACACTGAAGCTCGCGCTTGAGGCCCGTAACGAGCGAACAGCGACGCTCTTGCGGAAGAAGGCGCAGCCAGCACGACCGATCCAACCGGATTACTTCGGATAAAGATTCTAGCCAGTCGGTACGCATGGATTGCTAACACCCCACCTCACCAACACTCCCCGATCCGTAGGCCTGAACCCAATGCTGCCTGACGGCATCACCACACTGATGCTCCATAGAGAGCAATCTCCCGACCGATAAGATTTTTTATAAAATTCAAAAAACAGCAGCAGGTTAGGAGCTTTCCGCACACATCAGCGTCAAATTTTTCCTAGTACTACGACCTCCCTTGACTTGAAGCCAACCGACTGAAGTCTCGCTATCGAAGGTTCACGCAATCGTAACGGTTCACCCAATCGCTTTTTAAACTTCCGGCATCGCCTGGTTGGCGAATCGTCAGAAACAAAAGCGTTTTGGGGTAGAACAGGATCCATCGGCTACTAACCCGGCCGGCGGTATCTGAAGCAAACCTTGTAACAACCATGAAACGCCAAATCCTAAAACTGACGGGAATGCTAGCGCTGATCTCCAGCGCGGCGCCGACCTTGACTGCGGACTACGCCTCCACGGTCTCCAACCTCAAGCCGGTCGCCTTCTGGCGCCTGAATGAGACCACGCAACCTCCCGCTGCTGACGTAGCGGTGAACGCCGGTTCCCTGGGCAACGCTGCCGTTGGTTACTATTTGGGGACAGCCCAGCACCCGGTTCCAGGCGCACTCAATGGCCGCACCGACAGCGCCGTGGGCTTCGATGCCACCGCCAACTCGGTGACCATGGTACCCTACATGCCGGAAATGAATCCCAAGGCCCCCTTCACGGTGGAAGCCTGGCTGAGCCCGAATATCGAGCACGCTGTGGGATCCGGAACCCTGACTTGCGCCATCTCTAGCGGCCAATTTGCCGCCCCCCGCACCGGTTGGTTGATCTACCAATCTGAGAGCGGTTGGAACCTGCGCATGTACAACAACAACGGAACGGCCACCTCGGTGAACATCAGTGGTGGAACGGCTCCCGTGTCTGGCATGTGGTACCACGTGGCAGCGGTTTACGACGGTGCGACCGCCAAGTTGTTCGTCAACGGTGCCAAGGCGGCTGAAGCAGCCCAAACTAGCTATGTGCCCGGCCAATCAGGCGGTTTCGCTATTGGCGGCCGCGCGGACGGTTCCTTCTGGTGGAATGGTTCCGCCGATGAAGTGGCTCTCTACAGCAAGGCCCTGACCGCTGAAGAAGTGTCCGCTCACTACGCCAACGGCACGGCCACCAGCCCGAGCGCCACCTACCAGAGCCTCGTTCTGGCCCAGGCTCCCATTGCCTACTACCGACTGAACGAAGGAGCCTACACGGCACCGGCCATTGTGCCTCCGGCCGCCAACACCGGAACGGCGGGCGCTTCCATCGCCGGATCCTACAACCCCGGCATGAAGGCGGGCGCGGAGGCCCCAAAGCCGCCGATTTACACCGGGCTCGAAGCCTCCAACGTCGGTGGCGGGTTCAATGGTGCTGCCGGCTACGTCGGCACTCCGTTCCAGATGAATGACCTGACCGAATTCACCATGATGGGCTGGGTCCAGCGCAGCGCCATCAAGAGCGGTCGTGGCGGCTACTTCGGCCAGAACGACCTGCTCGAGTTCGGCGACGCTGATGGCGGTGCCAACATCGAACTGTGGGTCAACGCCCGGGGCGGCAACATCAAGGCTGCCTATCCCTTCAAGGACAACGATTGGGGCCACTTCGCCGTCATCGGCAGCGCCACCTCCACCGTCCTTTATGCCAACGGCAAAGAAATCGGCCGACTGAGCGGAACGGTGGCCAGCTATGGCACCAGCAGCTTCAACTTCAACATCGGTGGCGGCGGCATCTTCAACGCGGCCGGCGACTACTTCAAAGGCAACATCGATGAAGTCGCGGTTTTCGATAAGGCGCTGAGTGCGGCCGACATCCAGTCGATCTACTTCTCGGCCAATGTGGCTCCGACCATCACCCAGCAACCGACCCTCCCGAGCCGCACCCTCTTCGCGGGTTACTCGGTCAGCTTGACGGCTGCCGCCAGTGGCACCCCGCCGTTGACCTACCAGTGGCGCAAGGACGGCCAGAATCTGTCCGGTAAGACCTCGACCACCTTGTCGCTCACCGGCGTGACCGCAGCGGATGCAGGCGCCTATGACATCGTGGTGACGAGCGCCTACGGATCCATCAGCAGCACCCCGGTCGCCCTAGTGGTTACGCCTGCCGACGCGGTGGCTCCGACGCTCCAGTATGCCGCGGGCGTTTCCAGCTTCGACAAGGTGCGGATCTGGTTCTCAGAACCCTTGGATCCGACGACCGCTCAGTTGGCGGCCAACTACAAGATCGAAGGTCTCACCGTCACCGGGGCGGCCTTGAAGGCCCCGGCGGGCAGTATCGGCGACAACATCGTCGAACTGACGACCTCCAAGCAGGACGCCGGCAAGACCTACAAAGTAACCGTCTCCGGCGTGAAGGATCAGATGGTTCCAGCCACCGCGATCGCCGCGAACTCGACGATCACCTTTGGCTCCTGGCAACTGGCTTCCGGCGCGCTGCGCTTCGAGCACTACGACAACCTCGCGACTGCCAGTGATGCCGCCATCACGGCCGCTCTCGATGACCCTCGCGTGATAGCCGGCACCCCGACAACGCTGGGCACCATCACGGGTCGCTTCGACACCCGCACGGTGTTCCCGGATGACAGCCATGAAAACTACATGGCTCGTATCAGTGGCTTCATCACCCCGACCGAGTCGGGCGACTACTACTTCTTCGTGGCCTCCGATGACGCTTCCCGCGTTTATCTCAGCGCGAATGAAACGATGCCCAACCCGGCCACGGACACGCCCATCGTCAATGAACCGGGCTGCTGCAAAGGCTTCCTGGAGCCCGAATCCGGATCACCGCAAACCACGGCCGCCCCGATCAGCCTGCAGGCCGGCAAGAAGTACGCGATCCTGACGCTGCTCAAGGAAGGCGGCGGCGGCGACTGGCTCAAGGTGGCTTGGCGCAAGTCCACCGATACCACTGCATCGGCCGCATTGGCCCCCATCGATGGCAAGTACCTGTCCACCTACGTGGATCCGAATGCCGAAGTGGAATTTACCAAGCAGCCGACCAATCAGGAGGGCGCCCTCTCCACGACCGCGGTGACGTTCCTGACCCAAGCCTTCACCTCCAGCGACGGTGGTTTCACGGTCACCAACACCACCCCAGAGCCTCCGGGCCCCTGGGTGTATGACCCGGCCAATGGCGTTTGGTCGGCCGACGGTTCCGTGGACGGCTGCGGCGGCCCTTACAACTCGCGCCTGAATTCGGCGACCTACACGGTACCGGAGTCCCTGGCCGTGACCCTAAACTTCTCGCACCGCTATTCCTTCGAAGGTGACTTCTATGATGGCGGCCAAGTGCTCGTCAGCGTCAACGGCGGGGCCTTCACCGTGGTTCCGGGCGACAACTTCACAGCCAATGGCTATGCCAACAGCGTGATCGTGGGCAGCGGCGTCCTCAAGGGCCTGCGTGCCTTCAATGCCGATTCCGCAGGCTATGCGGCTGGCAGCTTCATCACCAGCTCCGCGATCCTTGGCACCTTTACCAAGGGCGACAAGATTGTGGTCCAGTTCCTGGGTGGCTGGGATGACTGCTCCAAGGGCAGCACCCCGAGCTGGCAAATTAAGGAAGTTAAACTGGCTGTCAGCTCGCCGCCCACCGCGGTGACCTTCGACGGCACCGCCAAGGTGACCCGCCAGGGTGTAGCCACCTCGTTCAGCTACCAATGGCAGCGCAACGACGGCTCGGGCTTCGTGGACATCGCCAACGCGACCGGCACCTCGTACCGGTTCTTCCCGACCACCCCCTCGGACATTTCCGCAACCTACCGTATGTTGGCGGGTGTCCCGGGCAAGATGGTCTCCAGCGCCGACGTGAAGGTCACTCCTCCGCGCCCGACGCTCTCGCTCAGCCGCACCGCCGACGTGATCACGGTCACCTTCACGGGCAGCCTGCAGTCGTCCACCTCGCTCACCGGGCCGTTCTCCAACGTGAGCGGCGCAACGAGCCCCTACGCGGTGCCCGCCCCAACCGGCGGCAGCTTGTTCTTCCGCAGCATCAAGTGATCTAGCGGAGACGGTTTCTTACAGCCCGGGAAGGTTCGCCTTCCCGGGCTTTTTTGTTACCGATCTCGGACCCCGCACACGTTCCCTCAGGCTGAAGCGCTTCTCCAGAACCACACGACTCCGATGAGACCCGCCTCGATTCGCTGGGAGCCGGGGAAGGCCCCAAGCTTGGAAGCCTCATTCCCAAGCCCACCGATACCCCAACCTGTGGACTCCGAGTTGCCGACCGGATCCGGTGAAGCCACTCTAAGCGCCACGTCATGACGACCCTATCCTCTGAGCAACTCCTCGGTGCCCTGAATTGGCGCTACGCCACCAAGAAATTCAACGCGGCGGCCACGATACCCACCGACCTCTGGAAGACTCTGGAATCAGCCCTCGTCCTGGCTCCATCCAGCTTTGGCCTGCAGCCATGGAAATTTGTGGTGGTCACCGATCCCCAGGTCAAAGCCCAGCTGGTGCCCCATTCTTGGGGACAATCCCAACCGGCCGACTGCTCTCACATGGTGGTTTTTGCGCTCAAGACCGCTCTGGATCAGGCGCATGTCGACCAATTTCTGGCCCGTCAAATTGAAGTCCGTGGCGGATCGTTGGAGGCCTTGGCTGGCTACCGCGGCATGATGCTGGGAAGCCTTCAGAAAGCGACCGATGCGGGCTACCTCGACGTCTGGCAAACCCATCAGCTCTACATCGCGCTGGGGCAGTTCATGACGGCTGCGGCCTTGCTGGGTGTGGATACTTGCCCGATGGAAGGCATCGCTCCGGTGGAATACGACCGGATCTTGGGGCTCACCGGTTCCGGCTACAAAACCGTGGTCGCCTGTGCAGCGGGTTATCGCGCGGATGACGACAAGTATGCGTCCCTGAAGAAGGTCCGCTTTCCCGCCTCCGAGGTGGTGAAGCACGTCTGAGTGTCGACCGGGCAAAGCCGGTGACCCTCCGCCCACGCCGGAAGGTCACCGCTGCGGCTTCGGCTTTGGCCGCGCCCGCCGACCTTCCTGGGCCCTTTCTTGTCCGTCCCGCCCCTCTGGACCGCATTGAGCGATGGAGTGCCCTGGCCCGTAAGCAGCGACGCAGCTCTCAACAGCAAACTCAAACACCGTCGATCAAATACCGGCGACCCAGGGAAATCACGGCTGGCGGCGACGCGGGCGGCTTGAGTTCTCTCTGTCGGCACCACCGCCTTTTCCGGAGGGTAACGAGTAAGTCTCCGAAGCGGTTTGACCGTCTCCGTCGGCCCAATCGAAGGTCACGGTCTGGTTGGTGTTCAGGCGGTATCGAAGGTGATGGGTCTGGGTGGCGGTCTTCACCTCGAGATGAAAGTGGTTCGACGCGACTCGATCAAATCCCGTGATCCGGGCTCCGCGCCACGGCTGCAGCGCAGGCCGCACCGGCTCGGCTCGGGGTTGCGGGTCCACCTGTCCCTCTCGCTCAACCACCTCGCCGTGGAATCCGCCATTGAGATACGGATACTTCCGGGTGGCATGATAGTGGTAGCCCAGGGCCGGCGTGCTGTGGCCGTTGAAGGCATCCAGCGATCCCACCGGGGACCCATCCGGTTCGGTGAAGCCGTAAATCCAATAGCCGTCGAGGGCAACGGCAATGGGTTGCCCCGGACCCACCCGCTCCTGCAAGTGAGTTGGAGCGATGTGGTAATGATAATCGTCGGCGCGGCCGCAGTGTCCGCCGAATTCGTCGAGTTCGCCGGCCAGGAAGGTGTCGGTGCGACCGTCGTTCTTGATCGGGTTGAAGATCGGCACGCCGTTGACCGCCATCGCGATGGCCCCGCGAAAGAAATGATCCTTGGCCGACAAGGGCTGGGTGGCCGGCACCGGAAAACGTGGGATTCTCCACGCATTGGCTCCCACATAAGGCTGCGGCAGCGGCACCTGCTGTTGCCAGGCGGTGATGCCCACCATCATGCGGTGATCGGGCATGCCATCGCTCTCCACGATCCAATGGGTGGCGTTGGTGGTGGCCCGGACGTTCGGACCGAATCGGCTGAACAATCCCAGACGCTGGGCCGCCGCATCGGCCACTTTGAGAGGCAATCGAGCCGGACGAGGAGAACTGCTGTGTGGACGCACGTTCCCGTGGAGGGGCTCGACATCGGAAAGGTCATGAGCCCTGAGGTCCGTTCCACCGACCAGCAGGGTCAGCAACGCAGTGAGGCAATGGAGTGGTTTCATGGAGAACAAAACGAAGCAGCTTCGGCAACGACGCGGAAGAATCTCATTCAATGCAACATCGCGGATCCCTCGTTCTTTTCGATTAGGCAGGAAGTCCGGAAAATCGCCGATCCCGCTCAACTCTTTTTCCGAGGACGTTCGAGCCGTCGAGGCGATACACGGTGTTGGAATTGCTGCCCAGTTCGACGTTCAACCCATGCCAGATTCTCGATAGAGGGAATGGTACTCCCCGCCTTGGATCCAAACTAAGTCATTCGCGATATCCGACCGGAAGCCAATCCTCATCCCAACCGCGCAACCCCTGCTAAAACCGCAAGTTGTGCCGTATTTTTCGTGCCCCACACTTCTGCGTGGCAAGACTCCCAAGACCACCGCCACCATCCTCTCCAAGAATGCGTGGACACGTGGCCATTGTGGGGGGTGGAGTCATCGGGCTGAGCACGGCCTATTACTGTGCCAAGGCCGGTTACTCGGTGACGGTCATCGATCGAAATCCGCCGGCCCGCAATGGCTGCTCTTTCGGCAACGCTGGCATGGTGGTGCCCAGCCATTTCATCCCGTTGGCCGCGCCTGGCATGGTGGCCTTAGGCCTTAAGTGGATGTGGAATCCAGAATCCCCGTTCTACATCCGCCCCCGCTTCGACCCGCAACTCTTCGAGTGGGGATGGCGTTTCTGGCGAGCCAGCACGGCCGCACGGGTCCAGAAGGCCGCGCCGCTGCTGCGGGATATCAGCATGGCCAGCCGGGCGGCTTTCGAAGAATTGGCGGCCCTACCCCACTTCGATTTCGGCCTCGTGAAAAAGGGCCTGCTCATGCTGTGCCGCAGCCAGCACGCCCTCGACGAAGAAGCCCACACCGCGACCCAAGCCCGCGCTTTGGGCATGCCGGCCGATGTGCTCGATGCCCGGCAAACCGCGGCTCTGGACCCGGCCATCACAATGACTGTAGCTGGATCGGTGCACTTTCCGCAGGACTGTCACCTGAGCCCCGACCGCTTCATGGCCGGCCTGCAACACGAACTCGAACGCCTCGGGTGCCGCTTCCGTTGGAAGGCCGAAGTGCGCGGATGGCAAACCGAACACGGTCGGGTTCGGGCGGCGTGGGTCGACGGAGAGGTTTTGGAGGCCGATGAGTTTGTGCTGTGCGGTGGATCTTGGTCACCCCAGACGACTGCCCAACTGGGGCTTAATTTGCCCATCCAGGCGGGCAAGGGCTACAGCCTGACCCTCCGAAACCCCCGAGAATTGCCGAACCTTTGTTCCATTTTCACCGAAGCCCGGGTGGCCATCACCCCCATGAACGGCCAGCTTCGCTTTGGGGGAACCATGGAAATTGGAGGCCTCAACGACACCATCAACCCGGTCCGAGTCCGGGGCATTATCAAGTCGGTGCCGAAGTATTTTCCGCGATTCGAGGAGAGTGATTTCGAAGGAGTCGAACCGTGGTTCGGCCTCCGCCCGGTGCCTCCGGATGGGCTCCCCTACATCGGTCGAACAAAGCGACTGGCCAATCTCTCCCTAGCTACCGGGCACGGCATGATGGGTATTAGCTTGGCTCCCATCACGGGCCAACTCATCGCTGACACACTCACCGGGGCCCGGCCTCGCTTCGACCTATCGCTCCTCTCACCCGATCGGCATTCCTGATGAGGTTTTTGGACGAGGGTTTTTGAACGATGGGGCTGGAGAAGTGGATCGAATCGGTGGATCAGACGGGGCAAAGCGGATGGGTTAAAAACACGATCGGTAAAAACACGATCGGTTAAAAAAGACGGGGGCCGGCTTTTTGAGCCGACCCCCAAGTGACGGAAGCAATTACGCCTTCACTCCAGGCGCTATAACCACGACGAGGCAAACACCCAACCCCTACCCGCAAGCCCCGCCGTCAGCACGCTTCCTTTGCCAACCCTTAGCGGATAGTTACCTACCACCTACTCCGACTCGGAAACTTCCGGATTGCTCAAAGTATTTTAAGAAATCTCGGCCAGAGCCTAAAGCCCCGGAAAATCACCGAACAGCCGGCTCAGCGATCCTCAACATAACCTCATTCCGCCGGAGAACCGAGGGGGTCCAAGGCGGGTCGAAGTAGCCATACACCGGCATAGCATCGACGACCGAAAGCCCCCGAGCCGCCAGCCAGGCCTGCAATTCACCCAGAACTGCCACCTCCCGCTCGGAGGACCGGGTTCCGCGGAACCGATAAATAGCAAACCGGCCGGCCGAAACCTCCCGTCGGCGCAAGGCCCCATCGTTGGGCACAGGCACGGACGTCGCCGCCATCTCCTTGGGCATAACGAAGGCCATCACCCGTTGGGATGTAGGGTCGGCGGTCGGAGACCCAGCCATGTAGACCGGTGTGGTCATAGCGATTTTTTGCTGGGACTGATTACGCCCGGTGATGAATCCGAACAATCGACCGAAACTGCCATCTGAATCGCCATTTCCCGACCCCATGGTGGTCTCCACCCATTGCATCGCGGGATACTCCCGGATCTGGAACGCTCCATCGGACTCCAGTACCCGGTACGGAGCGGTTTCATATCCGGCCCGGATCACCTGACAACCCCCGGCCGCCACCAAGATCACGGCCAACAGCGCCGCCGAAGAAAGAGCAATCCACTGGGTCTTCATTGCTCTGATCTTCAACGGGGATCGGTCAAACGCAACTGCGACCCGATCCGTTGCGATTCCTCCCCCGCTCTTTGACAGGCCTGATTCAGGCCAACACCGCGCGAATCACCTCTCCGTGGACATCGGTCAAACGCCGATTAGCCCCCTGGTGAAGGACATTCAGTCGCTCGTGGTTCAAACCCAACAAGTGCAACGCCGTGGCGTGAAAATCATAGGTGGTAGTGATGTCACGGGCCGCCTTCCAAGACCACTCATCGCTTTGGCCATACGACACTCCGGGGCGCACCCCCGCCCCAGCCATCCAACCGACGAAGGTCCCACCATTGTGATCCCGACCTTCACTGCTCTGGGCAAAAGGCATACGACCAAATTCCGTGTTCCAGAGAACCAAAGTGTCTTCGAGCAGCCCGCAGGATCTGAGGTCCTGAAGAAGTCCGGCAATCGGAAGATCTGTCGACGCGCACATGGGCGGGAGTTCCTTAGCCATATTTGCATGGTTGTCCCAATTGCCCGTGGGCCCACCGGTACCACTCCAAACTTGAACGAAGCGGACCCCGCGCTCCACCAACCGACGGGCCATCAGGCAGCGGCGACCAAACTCCTCAGATTCAGGGCGATCCATACCATAAAGCCGGCGAGTGGCCGGACTTTCTACGCTCAAATCGAAGGCCTCCGGCGCACTCAATTGCATGCGGGCAGCCAACTCGTAGGCTTGGATTCGAGCTTCTAAACGCGGATCGGAATCGTTGGCCTCGAGGTGCCGGCGATTCCACTGCTGCAGCAAGGTCAACCCTTCGCGACTGGCCTCCGGCGTGACGCTCAGGGCAGAGGCGGGTGGCTTCAGATAAGCCATCGGGGACGGGTTGCCCGCATGAATAAGGGTTCCCTGATGAGCCACAGGCAGAAATCCCGCCGAGAAATTGCCCCGCTGATTGTACGGGAGCCCTTTGGTGTCTGGCAGCACCACGAAGCCCGGAAGGTTGTCGGCCTCGCTGCCCAGGGCATAGCCGACCCAGGCCCCAAACGCGGGAAATCCGGGCAACAAAGACCCGGTGTTCATGAGGTAACTGGCCGGCCCGTGGACATTGGTCCGAGACTGCATGGCCATCAGGAAGGCGATGTCATCCACGCATCGGGCCAGGTTCGGCATTAGGTCGCTGACCCAACGCCCACTCTGGCCGTGCTGCCGCAGAGGCACCGGCGGTTTGAGCACCTTACCCGGTTCACTCGTTGGGGCCTCGATTCGCACACTAGAACCAGGATCGAAGGGTTGACCGGCCCGACGGAACAACTCCGGTTTGTGATCAAAGAGGTCCATCTGGCTGGCCCCGCCATTCATGAACAATTGGATGACCCGCTTGGCTCGGGGCCGGTGGTGCGGACGATGCCCCACGGCTTGAGGATCCAGGCGGGAAGCGTTGTCGCTGGCCAAGAGTTGGCCCAAAGCAACACTTCCAAAACCAGCCCCTAACCGACTAACAAAGTCGCGCCGAGAAACCCCGGGGCCCTGATTCAATCCAGTGGTGTTCATGGCAGGAACAGAAACTCGTTGCTGTTGAAGAGCAGCCGACAGGCGTTGGCCAAACCGTGTTGTTGCGCGTAGCGAGCCAGCGACTCCCTTTCAGAGGACGTGGGTGGGCGACCCCAAACCCAGCCAACGGCCTCCTCCCAGGGAATCTCACCTCCGACCCCGATTTCTTTGCCACGGGCCTCCAGAGCCCGAGCCCAGTGCTCCGCCTGACGAATGGAAAAGTCATGATTCCACAAGGCCAGCGCCTGCTGAAGGGTCACCGAGTTGTCCCGAGCGGGCACCAGTTGATCACCCGCCGGACAGTCCAGAGCTTCCATCCAGGGATCGGGCAACGTCCGGAACAAAAAGCGGTGCACGCTGCGTCGCCGACCCTCAGGCGCATCCGAATCGAATCGTGTGTAGTCCACCCGGGGTGTCACATGAATGCCCGGCTTCAGATCAAATTGACGGTCACCCGGCCCGCCCATCCTCAAGTCGAGTCGCCCACTAATGAGCAGCATCCCGTCCCGGACACATTCGGCATCCAACCGAGTCCGATTCATCCGGCTGAGCCACTGATTCTCCCCATCGGAGGCTGCCGCGACCTCTGTGCCCACGGCGCCTTTCTGGCTGCTCTGACGGTAGGTCGCGCTGGTGAGCAGCAAGCGGTGCAACGCCTTGAAAGAACCGTGGGCCTCATCTCGAAACCATACGGCCAACCAATCGAGCAACTCGGGGTGGGACGGTGCGGCGCCCATGCGACCAAAGTCGTTGGGAGTATTCACCAAACCGCGTCCGAAATGGTGGAGCCAGACCCGATTGACGATGGAGCGCCAGGTCAACGGATTGTCTCGATGGGACAGCCAACGGGCCAGCGCCGCACGCCGATCCCCTTCCTCGGAACCCTCTGACACCGCAAACCGGGAGGGCAGGCCTGCGATGCACGACAAGGTCCCCGGACCCACCTCTTCGCGGGGTTGGGTAATTTCGCCCCGGTTCAAGCGGTGGATCGTCCGAGGCCGCAAGGACGGTTTGAGTCCCCCGTCGGGTTCAAAATTACTTGCGGCGGCATAGACCTTCGACGGCTCGGGTAACGTGGCCAATTGCTCCCTAAGACGCTCCCGTAAAACAAAGGTCGCCACCAAGCGCTGTTGATCCCGGGTCCACTCCTTGGGCGAGTGCTCGAGGATCGAGTCGATTTGGGCCGGCACCACTCGACTGGCCTGACCCGGAGCGTCGGTCACCGAGACACGGAATCGCCCAATCACATGAGACTCTCCATGAGCC
>Ga0255131_1000322_pt1 | contig 15951 bp, 15 predicted proteins | sample Law_Yuk_RepC_8d_FD_188554 | JGI IMG/M metagenome (GOLD analysis project Ga0255131, IMG submission 188554) | Freshwater microbial communities from St. Lawrence River, New York, United States - Law_Yuk_RepC_8d | ecosystem: Environmental > Aquatic > Freshwater > River | place: USA: New York... | reverse complement strand
ATCCTGATGTAAGGCAGGTTCAGCACGTTGCAATGCCTCCAGAATGTTGTCGGCCTCTACCCAGCCTGCCATCAAACGGTCTGTGGGCAAGCAGTTTTTTCGGCCGACAAACAGGGGGCGAGCGGGCTTGTCCAGCGCGGCGGCGAGATCGTCCAAGGTCGGTGCTTCGTCTGCGGCTTTCAGGCGCAGCGCGACCATGACGTTCATGTCGGCGTGGTAGTGGCGATAGCGCAAATGGGGGCCAGCGTATGAGCCAGCACCCCCGGCACGTTCTTCAACAACGCCTCGGGTGGTCCACCCTTTGTCATTGGCCTGAAGTTGCGCTGTCTGAAAATCAACCAAGCGTTGACCGTCAGCATCCAGCCGAGCCCCAATCACCAGCCGCTCTTGCAAGCGGTTGTGTTGGACATCATCCCCCCGGTCCCAACCCAAAGCGTTGGCAAACAAACCCGTGACCATGGACAGTGCGGGAAAGTCGCGGATCACGCCATAGTTGTCAATCGTCTCGCCGCCAAACGCGATCAAAGGCGCTCGCAGGCGCAGCAGCAAATGCCTTGCCATCTCAGGCACCTTGGGCCGCGCCGCTGACGATGCGGTCTTGTACCCACTGGGTCAAGCTGGCCAAAGGCAAGCGCTCTGCGCCCGGCACTTGGCAATCGTCAACGCTCAGGAAACGGCGCTCGCTTGGTGCACCATAGGCGGCATCCAGGCGCTGCAACTCATTGGCAAGCTGCCCAACCGCACGCTCACGGATTTTGTCGCCCTTGGTGTCGAGTGCATTTTGGAACGCGCCCGCCAAACTGCGCGGCTGCCAGTCACCCGCTTCCACCAGCATCAGTTTGGCCCATTCAAACGGTGCCGTGCTGCCGCGCTTGGCACCCGGGCTGACCGTGGCAATCAGATGCAGCAAGTGATGCACCACCTTGGCAGCGAGTTCGCGCTGGTCGGCCCCTACATTGAAACAATCTTTGATGCCCACGCCTTCTAGGTTGGCCACCAGTTGCGGCACATCCACCACCACGTAGCCGTAATACAAACCAGAGGCCAGCTCGGTATCAAAGATGCCTGCAGAGCCCTGATCTTCAGACAAATCATCGACCACTGTGAAATAGTCGTTTTCAACTTGGGCCTCATGCACCGTAAAGGAGTGCGCCACGTAAACCGCGGCATCGCGGCTGGTCAACACATCGGATGTAACCATGCGGCCAAACATAGCTGAAACCAATCCCGATTGCGAAAGCATAGTTTTCAAGTTTTCTCTGAACTCTTTGCTTGAGGCATCAACTGCTTCCTTCACCGCCTTGAGAGCTGTTTTCGGATCGGTATGCTGCATTGCAATCGGAAAAGTGAAGTCCCGTAGATATTCAACTTCCTTTGCACCCAAAAGAATGACCTCACTGGTTTTCACCTTATCTTTCTTTTTTGCATCGCGGTTCAATTTCAAACCCTCGATCAGACCCTCCACGGCTCCAATCGCAACAGCCTCCGAAACCGACTTTTCAATTAGCTGTTTTTTCACCTCGTCCATGAAATAAGTTGATCGCTTTTCTAACTCCATACCAAGGCCCTCAGCAAGCGTGGAAAGTGAAAAAATATCATCCGCCATCCGCCAGTGGCGCTTGAGACATTGCGATGAAATGCGTGTGCGAATGGCGTTGCCATACGGCAACCGTTTGGCCAAACCGGCATCGTCTCGGTTGAGCAACGCAGCGGGGTAGTTGTGCAGCGTATGAATCTGAATGAAGCGGGGCAGTGTGTTCATTTTGAAGTCCCTTGTGTTGATGAAAAATTCAGTGAGCGCGGGCGATAGCGCTGAAATAGTCGCCAGCAATGCGAAGGCGTAATGCCTCCGCTTCCTCTTGCACTGCGGCGTCGTGTACGTCGTTTTTACGAATCAGTTCACTCAGGGTGTACCAATTGGGTTGAACCTGCTTACTGGCCAACAGACGCAGCAAACGCGGAACAATTTGCAAAAAAGCATCCCCACGCGAAACGAGCAATTTGGTGACACGCGGTTCAGACACACCCGCATCTGCCAACTGCTTGCCGAGCGAACCCTTGCCATGACCCGCCAGGGCCATGCCGTGGGCAATCAATGCCCATTGTTTCCATGTGGCGGGCTGCCATGTATCAGGCGACAAACCCGCCTCAATCAGCGCCCGCGCCAAAGCGGCACGAGTTCCGGGATCGGCGCGATCAATAAAGCCTGCCAGTCGCCCCACAGGATGGCCAGTGGGCGCTGCTGGTTCGGGTGCCACCACTAGCATCTCGGGTTCAAAAAAATCAAGCGTTCTCATGGCTCTCCTCATGGGTAGAAGTGAATGGAGGTTTTCTGGTTTTCAGTGCCTGGGCAAGTGCAGGCAATTTGCTCTTGTCGCTGCGCATAAGTCCATTCAGGCACGTAACAGCAGCGGATTGAGCGCGGTAACGGAGTTGTCCGCTGCGCGGGCCAGCTGCGAATGCAGCATTCAAGACACTTTCGGCGCGATCAGCTAGTTTTCGTAACCACTTCGCTCGCACGTCGTCCCGATCATCCGCCTCAAACTCCTCTATAAGTTCAGGAAAGAAGTTCAGGTCACATTGCGCATCAAACGGCTGATAAAAGCGATTCGCTCGTTCTTTTACGGTGTCACTTCTGCTACTGATTTGCTGTTCAGGACCCGTGAAAGAAAGTGTGTCCAATTCATATCCACTGTCGTCAATTACCCAAAAGTGTTTTTTGAAATCTACAACACTGTGGTTGCCTTGGACTGTCGCTGCCAATAACTCCCCAAGCACGTCCTGCGCATGCGCTTTCCAAACCTGACCCAACTCTTCCTCTATCGCAGTTAATGCATCGCTATGCGTAGCACGCTCCACCAGCTCCCGGTTGTCTTGAGGGATCACATGGCTTTCTGAACTGCAGATCAATCGGCGCGTCGCTTCCAAAATCCGCAAGTCCATGTAAATGCCACCGCCGTTGTGAAAACGGCCCAGGCCATGACTCGATTTTTTGAGACATCCATCCAGGCTGTGGCCTGCTGGTACCAGCACCACGGCTTTCGCTTGTCGACAGCTTTCTGGCCGTTCTTCTGCTGCGCGGTCATGGCGGTGCAATCGGCCCACACGCTGGAGCAACACGTCCATGGGGCACAGGTCGGTGATGAGCAAGTCGGCGTCAATGTCCAGACTTTGTTCCAGCGTTTGTGTGCCCACCACGATGCAGGCTTGCAAGGGTTGGGATCGGTTTTTACCGATTTGGCGCTCCACCGCTGCATCCAACTCGGGGCGATCTTCCCGGCTGTAGCGGCTGTGATGGACCGTAGCGATGCCGTTCAGATTGAACAGCGCACCCTGCAATCCTGCTTGCTGCGCCTGCTCTTCAATGGCGCGAAATGCCGCCAAGGCTGTGGGCACGGTGTTACGTATCACCAGAACTTTCGCCCCTTGCTTGGCCGCATCAATGGCCAAGGCAGCAATCCTCTCGGGGCTATCGATGCAGTCCTGCACTTGCCAATACACCCGTTTGCTGCGTCCTGAATCAGGCAGCGCGTGGATGTTGGTGCCATCTGTCAGAGCAGGATATGGCGCCTCAATCGCCTGCGCCAATGTGGGCATTGGTGTGTTCGCGTTGATGAGTTTCTGATAGCGATGTCGAGCACTGGAGCCCAATGTGGCGGATAACAAAAGCGCATGCCCACCAGCGTTCAGATGCGCCCTAAGTAGATGCGCCAAGAGCGTGGCCATGTAAGCGTCCGACGCGTGAACTTCATCAACGACCAACAGGCTGCGTGATAGCAAGCTGTGGCGCATGTGGGCATGGCGCACTTGCAATGCACCGAGCAAAGCTTGGTCGATGGTGCCCACCGCCAACGGCGCGGCCAAGTAGCGTTTGCTGGACTCTGCGGCCCAGCGTGTGTGGGCTTTTTGTTCATCGGGATGGTCCGCCCACAGCACTTTGAAGTCCGGCAGCTTGGCTTTGATGGTTTGTCCATCTGCACTTTCATACCCTGAGAGTGCGCGAACCACCAGCGGGGGCTCTTGCCCAGTGCCTTGCCACAGCTTGTCTGCAAAGTTCAACGTACGCTCATACAACTGGGTTGCAGCCACGCGAGTAGGTAGTGCGAAATACAAACCGTCAACATGGCCCTGTTGGAAGAGTTGCGCAAAACGCCACAAAGCGGCTTCGGTTTTACCGCTGCCTGTCTCGGATTCAAGAATCAGCAGTTGCCCTAAATTCGCGTCAGCCATCTTGGCTTGAATAGGTCGCGGTTTTTCCACGCCAAAAACTGTCGAAAAATTCGGGAGTTCGGGTAAGGCTTGTCGCCAAGCAGCCGTGTCAAAGCCCACTTTTTGAACCGCCTCTCGGGCACGCTGCCATACCCATTGATTGCGATCTTCATCGGGTTCGGCGTAAGGGAAAAACCGCGTGTCTGAACCCAACCAATCAGCAAACTGCACGAGCCCAGCAAACAGGTGAGAAAACTCAGGACTTTGCGGCAAAGGTGGGCCATCTTGAAAAGCTTCGGCAAACCATTGCTTTGTGCATTGACCGATCTTGCGCAGCGTGGCTTGTGGGTCATAAACCACTTGGCCTGCCTGGGTGACCTGTCGCCAAATTTCGACAGCAACGCCGCTTGATTCCACAACGGGGCGTCCGTGATGGCTGATAGATGCGCGCCACAAACTCCAACACGCAACGCCCCAAGTGCTCATTTCTTCGGCAGGCAATTCTTCCAAGAGTTTGGCATCACCAAAAATGAACAGGGCTTCATGCGTATGCCCTGCAGGTGCGGGCCAGCCATGCGGTAAAGCTTGCTCTATGTGACCCCACCACTTGGCCTGAAAACCTGCATTGGCCTTGCCGACATCATGCAAAAAGGCCAGCACTGCCAGGCGGATCAGGTCGATTTCGGCGAGTGGTCGACCTGCTGCCCGAGCCAACGCCCGCCGCACCGAATCGACCCTTGCAATGGCACAGAAGCAAGCCGCCACGTCCAGCATGTGCGCCGTCAACGGGTGACTTTGTCTTTGCTGATTTAGTTTCCCCCAAGCATCTATCTGATTCGTCATGGACATCAAGAATAGATACTTTTAAGCTCATATTGAGAGTCTAAAAAATTATTTTTACTTTATTTAAAGAGGGGTCTGTACGAACCACTGTCGCTTGGCAACAAAACAGTTGCCCTTTTTGGCACGCAGCGTTCGTCAACCCTGCTTGTCAGCCTCGCGCTTATTTTTCTGGCTGCAGATCAGGGCTGCAACACCACGTATGCCGCTTCGATGTTCGTGTGGAATGCCTCTGGCAAACGCGACCACATGTGCACGTCCACCAACATGGGGAGCCCGCTGTCTTGCAGGGCAAGTTTCAGCGCATCCCAACCTGGCACGTCCAGGCTCAGGTCTGCCCGGTGGCGGAGAACCAAGTCCAGGTCACTGCCTTCGTGGGCCTGACCTCTGACACGACTGCCATAAGCCCATACTTGTGCCTGTGGCGTGTGTTGGGACAGCAAGGTTTGCAGCATGTGACGGTGGCGCTCAGACAAGTCGAGCGCAGCCAAATCAAGCGCTGGCATCAAACACCTTTTGTAAGGCAAGCGCCAAATTGCGCACGTCGTGCAAATACGCAGGCAACAGCTGCAGGGTGTCATTGGCGAAACCCGCGCCGTAGTCATGCGCTGTGCTGTTACGGTTGGCGCGGTAGGCCAGCCAGCGTTCCACCTCGGCACTGGTCATGACGCCATGTTTGCCTGCGTGACGCAACACATCGTTGAACACCCAGGCATCTACGGTGCGTGGGGAGGCCTCAAACGCCTTGAGCGCTTTTCTCAACAATTTACCCGCCGTTTCCAGTGACAACTCAAAGCTTTTGATGGCAGCGTTGCGGTAAAGGTCAAACAACACGCCATGTGTGGATTCAGGGTGCTGTTCAATCGCAAGCAGGGCTTGCTCCAGGGTTGCCACCGTTCGATTGAGGTGCTCCACATTCAAAGTCATGGCATGTTCCTGTTGGAAGGTATTGATTCAGCCTTTGGCCGCTTCCAACGTGTCCCGCGTCTGCATCGCGACTTTCCGCGCAGCCTGCTCGAAGTCGTCACCGCTCGATGCGTAGAGCACCGCGCGTGACGAATTGACGATGATGGACCCAGCGCTGCTGCCATCGGCATGGGCCCGCCAGCCAGCTTTCACAGTGGCGACCGCATCACCGCCTTGTGCGCCCACGCCGGGGATCAAAAGGGGCACGGTGGGGGCGAGTTCGCGCACACGCTCGATCTCTGCGGGATAGGTGGCGCCCACCACCAGGCCGAGCTGACCATTCAGGTTCCAGGGGCCTTGAGCCAAACGGGCCACGTGTTCGTACAGGCGGGGCTGGCCTTCCACCGAAGCCAGGCGCTGGTTTTGTAGATCGTCTCCGCCGGGGTTGGAGGTGCGACACAGCAGGAATGCACCTTTGCCTTCGTACTTGAGGTAGGGGGCCACCGAGTCCCAGCCCATGAAGGGGGACAAGGTCACAGCGTCGGCGCCGTAGCGCTCAAAGGCCTCTTTGGCGTACTGCTCGGCGGTGCTGCCGATGTCGCCGCGCTTGGCATCCAGAATGATCGGCACATGCGGGGCCACGCGGCGCATGTGCTCCATCAGGCGCTCCAACTGGCCTTCGGCGCGGTGCGCGGCAAAGTAGGCAATTTGGGGTTTGAAGCTGCTGACCAGGTCGGCCGTGGCGTCGACGATGCGGGCGCAAAAGTCGTAGATCTTGTTGGCGTCGCCCTTCATGCCCGCAGGGAATTTGGTGGGTTCAGGGTCCAGGCCCACGCAAAGCATGGAGCCGTTTTGGCGCTCGGCGGCGCGCAGCATGTCGAGGAAGGTCATGGCGGGATTTTAAGGCCCGTCTAAGATGCAGCCATGCACAAGCTTTCCTCACGCCAATGGACGATCCTCGTTTTGCTCACCCTCATCTGGGGCATCAACTGGCCGATCATGAAGTTGGGCGTCACGGGCTTTCCGCCGCTCACGTTTCGCATGATGTGCCTGTGGCTGGGCACGCCGGTGCTGGGTCTGGCGCTGCTGGCCATGAAGGTGCCCTTTCGCATTCCACGCACGCACTGGAAAGAGTTGCTGGTGCTGGCGGTGTTCAACATGTTCATCTGGCACGCCCTGATCATCATCGCGGTGCAATCCTTGTCGAGCGGACGCGCTGCGATTTTGGGTTACACCATGCCGATTTTTTCGGCGGTGCTGGGTGCGCTGGTGTTTGGCGACCCACTGGTCAAACGGTCCTGGTCCGGAGTGGCCGCAGCGGGATTGGGCGTGGTGTTGCTGCTCTGGCATGAGCTGTCGAACCTGAGCGGACGACCCGTGGGCGTGCTGCTGGCCCTGGTGGCCGCCAGCACCTGGGCACTGGGCACGCAGATGTTGCGGCGCACCCGCATGCCGGTGCCCACTTTGGCCATCTCGTTCTGGATGACACTGATGACGGCCGTGGTCATGACCGTGCTGGCGGTGGCCTTTGAAAACGACCGTTGGGTCAGTCCCTCGGCCCACAACTGGTTGGCCATCGTCTTCAATGCGGTGCTGGTGTTTGGCTTCGCGCATGCCGCCTGGTTTTTTCTGGCGCGCAGCCTGCCGCCTGTGGCTTCCACGCTGAGCGTGATGCTGATCCCGGTGCTGGGCGTGTTCAGCGGCGCGTGGTGGCTGGGAGAGATCCTGCACTGGCAGGACTGGGCAGCCGTGGCCTTGATGATGACCTCGATTGCCTGTGTGCTGTGGCCCCAAAAACGGGGGCTGATTTGATGGAACTTGGGCTCGCCTGAGCCGGCCCTGCAGGACCGAATTCCGTGCCGCTTACCAGGCCGGTTGCAAGGCGGCAAAGCCCTTGGGTGCCTGACTCGACTTGTCAAAGGTGACGATTTCGTAAGCCTCGGGTTGCGACAGCAACTCACGCAGCAAGCGGTTGTTCATGGCATGCCCTGCACAGGTCGCCCATGGCATCGAGAATCTTGTGCTTGACGAATTCGTCGTCGTAGCGCAAACCGTCGGCATTGAGCACCTTGTAGTCGTCCATGACGATGGCGTTGTCCAGACCGCCGCCCAGGGCCAGGCCGTTGGCACGCATCATCTCGACATCCTTGGTAAAACCGAAAGTCCGGGCACGCGCAATGTCCCTGGAATAAATGCCTTCTGACATGTCAAACACCACCTGCTGCCCGGTGGAGTCGACCGCAGGGTGTTTGAAGTCGATCTCAAAACTCAGCTTGTAACCATGAAAGGGGTCCAGTCGGGCCCACTTGATGTTGTCGCCCTCGCCTTCGATCACCTGCACTGGCTTGAGAACACGCAAGAATTTTTTGAGTGCCTTTTGCTCAACAATGCCCGCGCTTTGCAAGAGAAACACGAAAGAAGAAGCCGAGCCATCCAGAATGGGCACTTCTTCGGCGGTGATGTCGACATACAGGTTGTCGATGCCCAAGCCCGCGCAGGCCGACATCAGGTGCTCCACGGTGTGCACCTTGGCTTGGCCCACCGAAATGGTCGAGGCCAGGCGGGTATCGGTCACCGACTCGGCACGCACGGGAATGTCCACCGGCTCAGGCAAATCGATCCGGCGAAAAACAATGCCCGTGTCGGGCGGCGCAGGTCGCAAGGTCAGCTCGACGCGCTGGCCGCTGTGCAAACCCACGCCAACGGCTTGGGTCAGGGTTTTGAGGGTGCGTTGGGCAAGCATGGGGGCATTTTAATGGGCTGCGCTTGGTACTGCGCTGACAAGGAAATGTCCCCAACCGAGCGCCCCTCCAAAGGTCGTCCATGCCATGAAAAAAGCCAGACGGACACGCCGTCTGGCCTCAGTGGATTGACGTGGGCGTCAGCTCAGATGATCAGTCCGCTTGCTTGCGCAGGAAAGCGGGAATCTCGATGTCGTCCATGCCGGCGTTGGCCATGCCATCCACGCGTGCAGCGGCATGCGTGCGGCTGCTGCGCCAGACAGCCGGTGTGTTCATGCCACCGGCCAACGGTGCAGCATGCTGCATCGCAGGAGCAACAGCATCTTGTCCTGCCATCATGAAGGGCGCGTTGTCGGTGCCGGTGCGCAGCACCTGCAGCGGTGGGGCTGTGCGGCGGGCGCCTTGACGCGACAAGCCCGTGGCCACCACGGTCACGCGGATGTCGTCACCCAGGCTTTCGTCGTAGGCCGTGCCGTAGATCACATGGGCGTCTTCCGAGGCGCAGGCACGGATGGTGTTCATGGCTTGCTTGGACTCGGAGAGTTTCAGAGAACCTTTGGCCGCGCTGATGAGGACCAGCACACCACGGGCACCCTTGAGGTCCACGCCTTCAAGCAGCGGGCAGGCCACGGCCTGCTCAGCGGCAATGCGTGCACGGTCAGGACCGCTGGCGGCCGCTGTGCCCATCATGGCTTTGCCGGGTTCGCCCATCACGGTGCGCACGTCTTCAAAGTCGACGTTCACATGGCCGGGCACGTTGATGATTTCGGCGATGCCACCCACAGCGTTTTTCAGCACGTCATTGGCGTGGGCAAACGCCTCGTCCTGCGTCATGTCTTCGCCACCGGGCAGCTCCAGCAGTTTCTCGTTCAGGACCACGATCAAGGAGTCGACATTGGCTTCGAGCTCGACCATGCCCTGGTCGGCATTGCTCATGCGGCGACCGCCTTCAAATTCGAACGGCTTGGTCACCACGCCCACGGTGAGGATGCCCATCTCCTTGGCGATGCGGGCAATCACGGGTGCAGCGCCTGTGCCAGTGCCACCCCCCATGCCTGCGGTGATGAACAACATGTGCGCACCTTCGATGGCCGCGCGGATGTCGGCTTCTGCCGCCTCGGCCGCTTCACGGCCTTTTTCGGGCTTGCTGCCAGCGCCCAAACCGGTTTGACCCAGCTGAATAAAACGGTGCGCTGCGCTGCGTGCGAGCGCTTGCGCGTCGGTATTGGCACAGACGAACTCGACGCCTTGCACCTGGCGTTCAATCATGTGTTCAACAGCGTTGCCGCCACCGCCGCCGACCCCGATCACTTTGATCTGGGTGCCTTGGTTGAACTCTTCGGTTTGGATCATTTCAATGGTCATGGTGCTATCCTAAATCTGAAAATCTGAAGTTCCCTGAATTACTGAACTTTTTTTGTGTTTTTATAGATGTCAACATCGATGACGCGGTGACAAGGGGGGGCTGCTGCGGGCCTGAAATTTCTTTTTCCAGTTCATCAGAAGTTCCCCACAATGAAATCCTTGAAACGACCAAAAGCGTTGTTCACAGAACTTTTCTTTTGGGTCACCTTGTAACCACGCAAACGGGCCAGACGTGCCTCCTCCAGCAAACCCATCACGGTTGCAGCTCGGGGCTGGCTGACCATGTCGGCCAAACCCCCTGAATACTTGGGCAAGCCACGGCGCACGGGCTTGAGGAAAATGTCTTCACCCAACTCCACCATGCCGGGCATCACGGCGCTGCCGCCCGTCAACACAATGCCCGAAGACAACACCTCTTCGTAACCCGACTCGCGGATGACCTGGTGCACCAGGGAGAAAATTTCTTCGATGCGTGGCTCGATCACGCCGGCCAGCGCCTGCTTGCTCAGCATGCGGGGGCCACGATCGCCCAGGCCAGGCACTTCCACCTGCGCATCCGGGTCGGCCAGCAACTGCTTGGCGTAACCGCTTTCAACCTTGATGTCTTCAGCATCCTTGGTCGGCGTGCGCAAGGCCATGGCAATGTCGCTGGTGATCAAGTCACCGGCAATCGGAATCACCGCCGTGTGACGGATGGACCCGTTGGCAAAGATCGCCACATCGGTGGTGCCCGCGCCAATGTCCACACAGACCACGCCCAACTCGCGCTCGTCTTCGGACAACACCGCCAGGCTGGACGATTGCGGGTTGAGCAGCAGCTGTTCGACCTCCAGGCCACAGCGGCGCACACACTTGATGATGTTTTCGGCCGCGCTTTGTGCGCCGGTCACGATGTGCACCTTGGCTTCCAGGCGCATGCCGCTCATGCCGATGGGCTCTTTGACTTCCTGGCCATCGATCACGAACTCCTGGGGGGCCACCAGCAGCAGACGCTGGTCGGTCGAGATGTTGATGGCGCGGGCCGTTTCCATCACGCGGGCCACATCGGCCTGTGTGACTTCCTTGTCCTTGATGGCCACCATGCCGCTGGAGTTCAAGCCCCGGATATGGCTGCCGGTGATGCCGCAATTGACGCGCACGATCTTGCAGTCGGCCATCAATTCGGCCTCTTTCAAGGCCTGCTGGATGCTCTGCACGGTGGCATCGATGTTGACCACCGCACCACGCTTGAGCCCGTTGCCTGGTGCGATGCCCAGGCCCGCAATTTTCAGCTCGCCGTCGGGCAGCACCTCGGCCACCACGGCCATGACCTTGGACGTTCCAATGTCCAAACCGATGACCAGATCTTTGTACTCTTTTGCCATTTCACCCACCGTTTCCGTTTTATTCCTGGACCTTGATCGCTCAAGGTTTTTTCTTGCTGTCTGTTTCTACCGTGCTCACCCCACGCAAGCGCAATGCATAACCGTCTTTGTGGCGCAAATCAGCACCCGCCAATGCCGTGGCTGTTCGCCCATACCGGGAGGTCACCTGCGAGAGTGTTTTGAAAAAAACTTTCAGGCGTGCCACCAACTCCGCATCGGTTCCGCGGCCCAACTCGATGGACGCACCTTGCTGGGTCAGCACACGCCAACTGCCACGCGGCGTCAATTCAATTTGGTCAATGTCCATGTCCATGGTTTCAAAAATGGGACGCAACACCTGGAACATGTGCGCCACAAGCATGGACTCGGCATCCGGTCCTTTCATGCGCGGCAACTTGTCAACATCCACATCTTCGACATTGGCCTCAAACACCTGACCTTGCTGATTGAGCATGGTGTTGGTCCCCTCTTCGCCCCATAAAGCGACAGGGTGGTGTTCTTGCAAAACCGTGCGCAAACGGTTGGGAAAGTCACGGTGCACCACTGCCACGCGAACCCATGGCACAGATTCAAAAACGTCGCGTGCCTGGCGCAGATCGATGGTGAAAAAATTGCCTTTGAGCTGAGGCATGACGTTGGCACGCAGGGTCACCGCGTTGTTGCGTGTGACTTCGCCTTGCACTGTAATCAGCTGAATGGCAAACACAGGATGCCTGAGCAACCACCAGGCCCCACCGCCGACCACCAGGCACACCAACACGGCCAGCAACAACGCTGAAGCCATGTTCATGAGACGGATGTCAACGGGCAGGGGCATGGTTTTTTTCATCCGGCAAGCCCTTGGTAGTCCAGCGCTGCAGACGACAGCAATTGGCAACACAGCGCTTCGTAGTCCATGCCCGCAGCGCGCGCAGACATGGGCACCAATGAGTGGCCTGTCATGCCAGGCGATGTGTTGATTTCAAGGAGGTAGGGCTGACGCGTCAGCGCGTCGATCATCACGTCGATGCGCCCCCAGCCGCGGCAACCGAGCACGCGGTAGGCTTTGACAACCAAGGCGTCAATGGCGGCTTCTTCGGCTGCAGGCAAACCACTTGGCACCAGGTATTGCGTGTCGTCGGTGAAATACTTGTTCTGGTAATCGTAGTTGCCTTCGGGTGCCACGATGCGAATGATGGGCAAGGCCTGGGCTGAATGGCCTTCGCCCAGCACGGGACAGGTCACCTCGTCGCCCACAATGCATTGCTCACACAAAATGTCGTGGTCGCAAGCTGCCGCAGCGCGCAAAGCGGCTTGCAACTTATCGGCCTGCGTCACCTTGGTCACACCAATCGATGAACCCTCTCTGGCGGGCTTGACGATCATCGGCAAACCCAGGTCCGCGATCAGGTCCGCTGCCGACACCTGCTCAATCTGGGCTTTGCCAAGCAGCACGTAACGCGGTGTTGGCAAGCCCTCGGCAAGCCAGACACGCTTGGTCATGACCTTGTCCATGGCAATGCTGGAGGCCATCACGCCCGATCCGGTGTAAGGAATGTTCAACAATTCCAGAGCACCTTGAACCGTGCCATCTTCGCCATAGCGGCCATGCAAGGCGATGAAGCAGCGCTCGAAGCCATCGCGCTTGAGTTCGCTCAAGTCACGCTGCGCAGGATCAAACGCATGCGCATTCACACCCGAGGCCAGCAAAGCCGTGAGCACGCCCTGACCCGACATCAAGGACACTTCGCGCTCGGCAGAGCGCCCCCCCATCAAGACCGCTACTTTGCCCAATGCGGCGGGCGCCACAGGCTGATGGGGCAAGGTGTTGACCGTCATGCCATTTCTCCCTGCGGCAGACCACGCGCCGCCAGCTCGACCACTTGCGCCGGAACGCCGCCGATGGAGCCGGCACCCATGCAAATCAACACATCGCCGTCCCGTGCGTTGCTCATCACGGCTTGCGGCATGTCGGCAATCTGGTCCACAAATACCGGCTCGACCTTGCCGGCCACACGCAGTGCGCGCGCCAGCGAGCGGCCATCGGCCGCAACAATCGGCGCTTCGCCTGCGGCATAGACTTCGGACAACAACACGCTGTCGCAGCCTTGGCCAATGACTTTGACAAAGTCTTCAAAGCAATCGCGCGTGCGGCTGTAACGGTGTGGCTGGAAAGCCAGCACCAAGCGCCGCCCCGGAAAAGCGCCGCGCGCAGCGGCCAATGTGGCGGCCATCTCGACCGGGTGATGGCCGTAATCGTCGATCACGGTAAATCGGCCTTGACCATCTGCCGTCGCAACTTCGCCGTAGCGCTGGAAACGACGCCCAACGCCTTTGAAACTGGCCAATGCACGTTGCACGGCGACATCGTCCACACCCAGCTCCACCGCCACCGAAATCGCAGCCAAGGCATTGAGCACGTTGTGCTCACCCGGCAGATTCAACACGATGGGCATGTCGGGCAGGGTCACGCCGTTTTGGCGCTTGACGGTGAAATGCATCTGCCCGTTTTCGGCACGCACATCGACCGCCCGCACCTGCGCACCTTCGCGCAAACCGTAAGTGGTCACAGGCCTGGCAACTTGTTCCACGATGGACTGAACGCCAGGATCGTCCGAACACACAATGGCTGTGCCATAAAAAGGCATGCGGTGCAGAAATTCGACAAAGGCTGCTTTGAGTCGGGCCAGGTCGTGGCCATAGGTTTCCATGTGGTCAGCATCAATGTTCGTGACCACCGCCATCACGGGCAACAGGTTCAGGAACGAGGCATCCGATTCATCGGCTTCGACCACGATGTAATCGCCCGTGCCCAGCTTGGCGTTGGCGCCCGCGCTGTTCAGGCGCCCACCGATCACGAAGGTCGGGTCCAGTCCGGCCTCGGCCAGCACGCTGGCCACCAGACTGGTGGTGGTGGTTTTGCCGTGCGTGCCGGCAATGGCCACACCCTGCTTCATGCGCATCAGCTCGGCCAGCATCACGGCGCGGGGCACGATGGGGATGTGGCGCTCGCGGGCGGCCAGCACCTCCGGATTGTCGGCTTTCACAGCCGTCGAGGTGACCACTGCATCGGCATCCTTGACGTTGCTGGCGGCATGGCCCACATGGGTTTCAATGCCCAGGGCCGCCAGGCGGCGCAAAGTGGCACTGTCGGCCAGGTCCGAGCCCGAAATCTGGTAACCCAGATTCAGCAAGACCTCGGCAATGCCGCTCATACCCGAGCCACCGACACCGATGAAATGGATTTTTCGAATGGCGTGTTTCATGCCGTCAACTCCTCGCAAGCCATCACGACCTCCCGTGTCGCATTTGTTTTTTTCTGGGTTTCCACTTTTTGCGCTGCGGTGAGCAAGTCAGCACGCGTCAAGGATTGCAAACGGCGGGCCAAAGCTTCGGGCGTCAAATCGGCTTGCGGCATCAACCACCCACCACCGGCTTCCACCATGAAACGCGCGTTCGAAGTCTGGTGATCGTCCACCGCAAACGGAAAGGGCACATAAATCGCGGCCACGCCCACTGCAGCCAACTCAGTGACCGTACTGGCGCCCGCACGGCAAATCACCAGATCGGCGTCTGCAAAGGCAGTCGCAGTGTCCTCAATGAAGGGGGTCAGCTCGGCTTGTACGCCCGCGGCTTCGTAGTTGGCCCGCAGGGACTCGATTTGTTTGGCCCCGCTTTGGTGGGTCACCAAGGGGCGCTGGTCTTCAGGCAACAGGGCCAGCGCTTGCGGCACGATCTCGTTCAAGGCTTTGGCACCCAGACTGCCACCGACAACCAAAAGACGCAGCGGCCCAGAGCGCCCTGCAAAACGCTCGGCCGGTGTGGCTTGTGCCGTGAAAGCCTGACGCAAAGGATTACCCACCCACTGCCCGGTTTTGAAAACACCCGGAAAAGCGGTGAACACCCGATCGGCCAAGGGCGCCAACAGCTTGTTGGACAGACCCGCCACCGAGTTTTGTTCGTGCAGCACCAGACCCGCGCCCCACAAACTGGCCATCATGCCGCCAGGCAGGGTGATGTAACCACCCAGGCCCACAGCCACATCGGGCTTGACTCGGCGCATGACGGCATAGCTTTGCCAAAAGGCCCGCAACAAACGCAAGGGCAGGAAGGCCAATGTGCGCAGGCCTTTGCCTCTGACACCGCCAAACACCACCGGCTCGAATGCAAAACCCCGCGCTGGCACCCATTGACTCTCCATGCTGTCGGGTGCGCCCAACCAGTGCACACGCCAGCCCGCGTCACGCAGGGCCTCTGCCACGGCCAAGCCGGGGAAGATGTGACCGCCGGTCCCGCCCGCCATGATGATCGCGGTCTTGGTTTGGGCTGCCGTCATGACCGCCCTCCGCGCATCATTTGCTTGTTTTCGGTGTCGATGCGCAAAACCACCGCGATCGCAATCAGGTTCATCATGATGGCGGAGCCGCCATAGCTCATCAGCGGCAAGGTCAGGCCCTTGGTGGGCAAAGCGCCCAGGTTCACGCCCATGTTGATGAAGGCCTGAAATCCAATCCAGATGCCCACACCTTGCGCCACCAGACCGGAGA
>Ga0255131_1000319_pt1 | contig 16002 bp, 21 predicted proteins | sample Law_Yuk_RepC_8d_FD_188554 | JGI IMG/M metagenome (GOLD analysis project Ga0255131, IMG submission 188554) | Freshwater microbial communities from St. Lawrence River, New York, United States - Law_Yuk_RepC_8d | ecosystem: Environmental > Aquatic > Freshwater > River | place: USA: New York... | reverse complement strand
CCACTACATCAACCTCATGCGCTTTGAAGGGGAGGCCTTCACCAAGCCCATGATCTTGCGCGGTTCGCTGGAGCGTCTGAGCCCGGTGTTGATGACGGCCTTAGTGACTGCCTTCGCATTGGCACCATTGCTCTTCGAGGCCGAACGCCCCGGCACCGAAATTTTGCACCCGGTCGCCGTGGTGATTTTCTCGGGCTTGATCAGCTCTACGCTGCTCGACACCTTTCTGACGCCTGCCATGTTTTGGCTCTTTGGCCGCAAACCTGCCGAGGCGCTTTTGCAAGACAAAGATGCTGAAGCGTTCTGACAGATCACGCGCTACCTCCACCATAAACTCAAAAGGAAATCTCATGAAACTTCGTACTTTCTTAATCACCTCGTCGCTGGTCCTGGGCGGACTTGCCTGGGCTGGTCCCAACGATGGTGATCACAAACCCGTGCACGGTGGTGTTCTAACCACTGTCAAGGATATCGACTATGAATTGGTTGCCTCGCCCACGACTCTGCGTCTGTACGTGCGTGACCACGGCAAAGCAGTCGATGCGTCGAAGGCCTCGGCTAAATTGACACTGCTCACTGGCGCTGAAAAGCAAGAGGTCGACCTCAAGCCCGCCGGAGACAAGTTAGAAGCTACCGGCAGCTTCAAGGTTGGTCCGGGCACCAAGGTCGCGGCCATCTTGACGGTCGCGGGTAAGCCAACGACGGCACGTTTCATCATCAAGTGAAACTGCTAGCCCCATGAGCAGCACGTACGGTGGGCACACCGGTCATCGACTTCCTGGACTTCCACCTGCGCGGCTGGCACTGGCCGGCCTTCAACATCGCCGATATGGCCATCGTGGTCGCAGCCATCGCGCTAGTGCTCCAGTCGCTGATGAGCGTCGAGAACTACGTCACAGCAAAAAATTCTCGGTGACCTGAGGCGACCCGGAAACTTTAACTCGGACACAGCGCGGGGGCAGGCTGCACAAGCGCGCCAGGGGCCATCGATGGACCTGACGCTACATTGCGAATAGGACGGGTCAGGGAAAAACGGGGGCAAGACCATGTCGCAGCTTGACTCAAGGAGTCGTCGTTAAAACAAGTACCTGACCCAAACCCAGCTCGCTGAACGCTGGGTGTTGACGTATTAGCTTTCTTACATCTGTTTGTTGGTGTACTTTCTCCATTGAGGGGCAAGACATGAACACTGTGTTTCGACGATAGTCCCCAGACCTTCCGTGCGGTTCACGATCGAGGGTTATGAAGCAGCCAAGCGGCCTCGGCCTCCCGGCGGGCGACGAGTCCCGGGAGCACTTTCCCGCCGCCAAAAACCCATCGGCGCAGTTCCGTGCCGGCCGCTAACCAGTCGCGCTGGTTTATTCGTCGCCGCAGTGTGGAGGTCTGTAAACGCCCTGCTCCTAAATTAAAAGTGAAGTCAACGATCGCCGCCAAACGCGAATCGGGCTCAGTCGCCAAGACCGGACAATACCGGAGCGTGGCGTTCGCAGCGGTCATCAGGTCATGCGCCAGATAGACATCACCTTCTTCCACAGAGATCGGTGGATGCTTCGGATCACACAGACGACCGTAGCCAATCGTCCAATAGCCAGCTGGACAGATATACGGATGGGCGCGCCCAGGATCAGCCTTTGGAACGCGATGAAACCCTTCGAAGCGCTTGGCCAGATCGATAGCCAATTTCGGCACTTCGATCACGATCGAGCCCGATCGAAAACACGCCCGAGGAACCAGAAGTTGAGCACGCCAGCCCAAAGCGCCTGATCGGCCTCAGTCCAGGCATGCAAGATGGCCTCGCCCCAGGCAGCACCAGCCGTCACTGCGGCGGCGAACGCTGCTGTCTTGGCAGCGCAGTACAGGCCCATGAACCAGTAGGTGATGACGGGGCGAACGCTCGCAGAAAGAGCGTCGACCCAGTTCACCCCAGAAGGACGCCCCTGAGCGGTCACCGCCTCGCGTAGCGCCTCGATAGCGCCGACATTCCAAGCGGCTTCGGCCGCCGCACCGATCTCGGCCATATGCTGGGCACCGCGTAACTTCTCGAACTCCAGCGCCTTGTCCTGCATGGCGAGTTCGTGCCCGCGCTCGCCCTTTCGGTCGAGCCACTTCAGGATCTCGGGAGCCAAGCGAAAGGCGCCTCCGAGAAGGCCTCCGAGCAGCGTCTCGATCATTGGGAGCCTCCCATCAGCTTGAGCTTGATAGCGGCGCCGACCAGCAGACAGGCCAGAATGCCCGTGGTCACCACCCGGATGGCTGTCTGCCAAGCCGTATGTCTGGCATCTCGCCAGGCATCAAGGAGCCCACGCAGTTCGCGGATGTCGCGCGCCGCATGGCCGTTTTCCAGGCCCAGATGGGCCAGACATCTTTCTGCACCTCGTTCGGCGGCACGCGTCAATAGTTCATCAAGGTCCTCCTCCTGCCTCAAGATCAACGAACAAGGTCTTGTCTTCAGGCAGTGTCTTGAGCTGGGTGGTTTTCCCGATGCCACTCTTGCCGAGCAGAACCAGCTTCACTCCCTTTTTTTCGCGCATGCGTTGGTCGGCGGTAATGATTGGAAGTCCCATCACGCCACCTCACGCAGTTCTTGAGCAACGCTCGGATTCCAGAGAATCTGGTAGCCGCTGTGTCCATTGCGTGAGTACGGCATCGCTTCCGCCCACGCCTCACCAGACTCGGTCAGTTCCCACTCATCGCGCTCGTTGCGTACCTGAAGTCCCAGGTTGGCCAGGCGCAGATTGGTAGTCTTGGCAGACAGCCCGACCAGCTTGCCCAGTTGCGTGGCATTGAGAGAGCAGATCGGTTCGTTGGCTGCAGGCAGAGCGCGACGCAATGTCTCGATGGTCAGTCCGGTGTTCTCCTGGATGCAGGTCAGCGTGGCCGCCATGGCAATGCCAGCCTTCACCCCTGGCACCTTGGCCACTGCCTCACCAATCAGGAGCAGTGAGGTAACTCGGTCTTGAGTAGGTGCGGGCAATGCAGCCATCGCAGGCACGGCATAAGAGCCGGTCTTACGAATGGCGGGCAGAACCTCATGCGTGACCCAACGCTTAAATCGTTTTGCTTCCGCTTTACGACTACCGAGCACAAGGGCATAAAGACCGGGCTCGTTGACCGTGGTCATTTCTTGAATGCCACCAGGGGTGTGAATTGAGTTCACACCCTTTTCGTCATCATCAAGACGCTCAAGCGCCTTGCGATCAAGGCTGATCGTCGACAACACATCGGCTGCTACAAACCATGGTTCACCTTGTGCATCGGTGATGATGCGAACTTGGCGGCCTTCGAAATCAAATGGAGCAAGTTGCTGATTCATGATCAGACCTCCGATTCAGGGGAAATGTGGAAAGAGGGCTTGCCTGCCTCGACCGTGCGGGCATCGGCGAATTGCTGCTGCAATGCGGGGGGCCAGTTCGTGTACCGGGATTCAGGCACCGACAACTTGACGTCGAGGTAGATCTCAACGGCTTCGCCAGAGGCGACGATGCGCTCGGCGATGGTCTTGAGCTTCTTCTGATCCCAGGAGACTTTCTTGGGCAGATCGAATTTCACGTGTAAGCCATCGGTGTTGACGTGTGCGGTTCCGAAATCACGCCCAGAGGCGTTGAGGCTCTCGCGACCTTGCGCACCGAAGCGTTGGTCCAGAGCACCATCCAGTTTTGTGCGAGCCGCTTTGAGCCAGGCAATGGCCTGATCCAAATTGGCATCGACCTCCACCAGTTGCTGCGCAGGTAGGTTGGCCAGCTGGGAAACAGACATCTCAGCAATGTCGGCGGGAAAAATGGACAAGTCGTTCATCTCTGTCCCCCCTTCAGGCCGTCGCGCGCTCGGACGTCGAAACGTGCAGAGCGTTCTTCTCGAAATCCAAAATCATCTCGAGCGCATAACTCACGCGCTTGGACAATTTCAGATACTTTGGGCCACGACCTTCGCAGCGCCAGCGCTGAAGTGTTTTGGGGCTGATGCCCCAGCGCTGAGCCAGTTCGTTTTCGTTGAGCACCCGGCGATCTCCGGGTGACAGGGTGTTGATCGCCTCTAGGGTCGATCGGGTGAGTGAGTTTGCCGTTGCTGGCATGGATTACTCCTTTGACGTTGTTGAGGAACAGGTGTCATTGGAGATTTCGGGTGGCGAACATACGAGGGACCGATTGGCGAACCACGCGGAAATTTCTGGTTCGCCAATGCCCCGCCACAAATGAAAACGGCGAGCACTTGGCTCGCCGGTGGTGAATTTGCCTGATGTTCAGGCACTAAATTTCTGTAGTCCAGATGTCCTTTACGGGCACTGTTAGGTGAGTGTCTCAGTCCGACCCAAAGCAGAAGTCCAATGCCATGCCTTGGGTGCCCGCCTAATTACTACAGGCCATGCTTAACGCTCAGCCATCGGTCACTTAATTGAGTTATTCGGTGGTGATGTTACGTTCTTTAATGACTCGATTCCATAGACTGGTTTGCTGCTCAATGAACTTCTTTGCTTGCTCAGGTGTACCTTTTTGAATCTCACCACCGAGTTGTCCCACGCGTGCTTTGACGTCAGGTGATTCAAGCGCTTGTTGAAATGCCGAAGCCAATTTTTTCATCACGGGCTCGGGCGTGTTGGCGGGTGCAAATACAGCGTTCCACTCGTAAATCTCGGTGCCTTTGAGACCCGATTCGCTTAAGGTGGGCACGTCGGGCAAGATGGGCGAGCGTTTGCCTGAAGTCACGGCCAATGCTTTGAGTTTGCCGGATTGAACGTGTTGCAAGGTCGAGGCCAGATTTCCGAAGAAAAGGGGCACTTGACCGCCGATCACGTCGTTAAGTGCGGGGCCGCCCCCTTTGTAGGGAACGTGCACCATGTCCACCTTGGCGGCAGATTCAAACAGGGCACCTGCCAAATGTTGGGCTGACCCATTGCCCGATGAGGCATAAGAAACAGCGTCCTTGCTTTTGCGGGCAGCGGCCATCAGTTCAGCCATGTTTTTGGCCGGGAAGTTGGCGTTGACCAACACCACGTTGGGGAACAAGGCGACGATGCCAACAGCCTGAAAGGCCTTGGCGCTGTCGTAGGGCAGCTTGGGGTAGAGCGATGGGTTAACGGCAAAAGATGAAGCATCCAGCATCAAGGTGTAGCCGTCTGGGGCGGCTTTGGCGACAGCGGCAGCGCCGATTTGGCCGCCTGCGCCAGGCTTGTTGTCAATCACGATGGCCTGACCCAGTGCTTCGCCCATCTTGGGTGCAATCAGTCTGGCCATAGCGTCGGCACCTCCACCTGGTGGGTAAGTGACGACCAGCGTGATGGGCTTGCTGGGATAGACCGCTTGGGCCATGGCAGAGGGTGCGGCTGCGCAGATGGCGAGCGATGCCCATGCGATCAAATGAAATGCTTGGCGACGAACAAGGTGAGTCATGACATATCTCCCGGGGTGGTTTATTGGACTTGTGCGGTGTACTTGAAAGAATAGGCATCACCACGTGTGGTGCGAAGCTCAACACAACGGCCGGCCATGTCGAAGGCCTGACGCTCGACCAGAACGCAGGGGTGTGAGGCGGCCAGCTTCAAGCGCTTGGCTTGCGTGGCATTGAGTTGGGAAAAGCTCAGGGTATCTTGTGTTTTTTGAATAACAACCCCGCAACGCTGTTGGTACATGGGGTACAGCAAATCGTCCCATGCGTTGGTGTCTGAATCGGCCAATGCCCCAAAAATCGGCAATGGCAAAACGATGGTTTCCAGCAGGCAAGGTTCTGCGTCCAGACTTCGAACGCGTTCGAGTTGAAGCACTTGTGCGCCGTGTTCAAGACCGAAAACATGAGCCTCTTGCACGCTGGCGCTGCGGAGGCGACTCGTCAGGATGCGCGAGTGGGGCGTTGTGCTGCTGTCGTCATCCAGGCCGCGAAATCTGAAGAACCGCATCATTGAAGCGCCATCGACACCCTTGGTCACAAAAGTGCCCTTGCCGTGCCGACGTTGCAAGACCCCGTCTTCAACCAACAACGACAAGGCTTGGCGGATTGTTCCCAGCGCGACGCCATAGCTTTGAGCCAAAGTCGATTCGGCTGGGATGAGCTCACCAGGTGCCCACTCGCCCAGCAGGATGCGATCACGCAAAGCCTGCGCCAACTTGCCGTAGCGGCTTTGGCCGGGCGTATTGTCGATCAGAAGTGTGGACATGGGTTGAAACAAGACATCTAGAGGACTAGAATATACAACATGAATTCACTGAAGTCAAAAAACTGGGTCGATACCCATTTCCACGTTTTCAATGCGAGCGTTGCCATCGAGGGTGCCCGGTATGTGCCGCAGTACAGTGCCGTGTTATCCGACTGGATGAGGCAAGCACAAAACGTTGGTGTGACACGTGGTGTTTGGGTGCAGCCCAGTTTTTTGGGTAACGACAACAGCCTGATGTTGGATGCGCTCAAGGCTCACCCTGACATGCTACGCGGCATCGCTGTGGTGAGGCCTGATGTGAGTTTGGAAGAGTTCAACACCTTGCATGAAGTAGGTGTGCGAGGTATCCGTTTGAATTTGGCAGGTGTATCTCATGACATTCCGGCATGGGCACAGGCCCATATCCTCTGGGATGCTATGCAGTCGCGCGGGTGGCACCTTGAGGTACACACAGATCAAGGCAAACTGCCTCACGTACTCAGTCAATTGCCATCGGATTTGCCCCTTGTTGTGGACCATATGGCCAAGCCATTGCGTGCCAGTGCGGATGACCCCACCTTGCGGGCCTTGAACGCTCGGGCCATGGTTTCGCCTGTATACGTCAAGTTGAGTGGCGCTTACCGGTTGGGTGAAGTCGATCCTGGGCGCTTGGCCGCGCTCTTACTGAGTGAGTTGGGGCCCAGTGCACTGCTCTGGGGAAGCGATTGGCCATGCACTAACCATGAACAGTTTGCAGACTTCGAAAAGCTCATTGCGCAAGCCAACGAATGGATCATTTCCGAGCACATTGAGCAAATCATGTCTCGCAATCCATTGCAGCTTTACTGGGGTTATTTTTCATCGCGCTGAGAGGTGATTAGCAGTGGATTTCTCGATGCTGAAACACTTCGTTCAAGTTGATGACAAATACACGGCTTGATTAGCAGTCACAGTTGTAGTGAACGCCCGCAGACCATTTACGTGATATCGATGACTGACCGCTTCTGGCCGTTTGCAGTCGAATCAAGCTGAGCCAAATCACACAAAGGCAAGCATCTTTTTTTGCTCCTCCCAGTCGCGTGGCAGGGGCTCATGACGCCCACGGATCGTCTGCAGATTCAGATGCCGTGGCTGGGAACCATCCAGGATGGCTTCAATGATCTCGGGAGCTAAATTCGCCATGCGTAGGACCTCCGCGACCCAGCCCGGCTCCAGCTTGAATGTACGAGCCAGATCTGTCGCCGTGGCGTACTTGCCCTCATCAAGCAAGCGTTGCCAGTAAAACGCCTTGCCCAGCGTTTTGATCATCGGAATGTCCATCCCGCCCGACATGACGTTCGCACTGGAGCCCGACGATGGGGTCAAGAGCTTGCGGTTTTGTTTGCGACGGATCGTCAGCGGGACTATCGTCACACGTTGCGTGCCGTCCATGATTTGCCGCGCAGCCCCACCAACTTCAATACGCACATTGCGCAACCTTGGGTTGCCTTGATATGCCTCGCTCGTCATGCCATCACCTCCTCTGCATACTCTTTGGCTTCTTCCACGTAGGGGTGCGCCACGATGCTGGGGTCGAGTCCGATCCAGCCATCCTCGCGCCAGTGGATGTCTAGACTGCCATCCTTGAAGTCCACGCGCTCAATGAGCAACTGTGCAATGCGCTGTTGCTCCGCCGGGAACAACTGCTTCCAGACATCGGCAATTCGTTCGCGAATCGAACTGTATGCGCCGTTCCAGATGCACGTCTCCACTCTGTCGCTATTACGGTTTCCGCAATACAAGCCTGAATCCTGTTCCGCCATACGAACATTTCTGCGGCAGGTTGCTGCCGAGGGAGATACTCGGAAATAAGCAGGCCGCCTTCCTGAACTATCTTTTCAGCCAGCCCGATGTTCTTAGCTGGATAAGGCACCAGTAATCCGGAACCAAGTACGGAAATTGTGGGTAGTTGAAGCTTCAGTGACCAGTCGTGCGCCACACTATCAATACCCTTTGCGAGTCCGCTGACTACTGGTAAGCCAAACTCTCTACACAAGGAGACCGCGTATCTAGTCAAAAACTCCCCGGTGTCACTCGGCTCCCGAGTGCCAACAACTGCGACACTTGGTGCACCTAAAAGAGCAGTGTTACCTCGCAAGAATAACCAGTTAGGGCGCCGCGCTCCTAAATCACTTAATCTGGCAGGGTAAAGAGCTGACGAAGGAGTTATGCAACTGATGCGGTGCTTCATCAATTCTGCGGCCATGACCAATCCGGCACGCCACACTCGCTCCCGGAGATCCTGCCAACCAGAAATCCCCGCTCCTTGCGCTGAAAATTTTGCACCTTTCGCGTTCAATACTGATTCGAATGACGCAACATCCTCACAGGTGAAAAGATCTAGGACCTGGTCAGGCTCACCGAGCTGGCGCAGGGTTACGGGACCAACGCCAGGCAGTGCGCTCACTCCTAGGGTAGCAACGACGCCCGGGGAAAAACCGAGCTCCTTTGCGTCCTCCCTGTTGAAACCTGACGAATTCATCCTGATCTTGACCCTCTCAAACCTGTTCAGAACACCCTAGCGTCCTCAGCAAAGTACCATCTTCCTTCGCTTCGTCCAGCCTCTAGTCGATATGCGTTGGCACACATAATGAAGCATAGCGTAAGGCGGACCTCGAACTTCAGATCGCAAATAAACGATGATGAAGGCTGCTTGTGACGAGTCTCATCGGACAACTATGCCGACAAGATTCAACTGCCTAGTAAGCGTTTACAAACATTTTGCCCATGCTTACATCAGAAAGAAAGCGTCCTCTCATTAAGAGGTTCCTCAAACTCAAATGAAACTACAAATCTCATTGCTTGCCCATGCAAGTCGATAGCAAAACCTTCGTATCCGACACACGCGTAAGTTGTTGCCCTGAAAGGCGTTCTGCGTGTGCCACAGCGTGAGGGTTTGCAGAGGTTTCGTGAGAAGAGAAGGCGGAATATGAGATTTGGGGGGCAGTACCGCCCCAAGCACCGGATGGGATTGGCACACGTAGAATGCCGCTGCACCCCGCGTGCTCTGGGGATGGCCCAAATGAAAACGCCCAACTGAGAACAGTTGGGCGTTTTGGATTGGTGGCCTGGGGCCCTATCGAAAAACCCGTTGCAAGCCACGCCAGCATTGGGTTTCAGGTTTTTTTGAAAATTCTGGGTACAAGTCAGGGTACAACCGCTCAATCGTTGTTTTTTTGCTTAAAAGTGGATTCGAACCACAGACAACAAGCGGCTTAAAGCCGTGTCTAAAGTAAGCGTCCGACCAGTACCGCCTTGTGGAGTTGAAGGGGTGGCGTAAAGATAGCGTCCATCATGAAAATAGTGGACGCCAAAAATAGCGTGTCGATAGCGGCACCTATTACCCGCAGAGCGCGACGTACCTACGCACAGCAGTTCAAGCGCGAGGTGGTTGCGCAATGCCTGCTGCCAGGAGCCTCAGTTTCAGCCATTGCGCTGGGCCACGGCATCAACGCCAACGTCATACGCAAATGGCTGCGCCGGCCTAAGCCAGGGACATCAACGTTGTTGGCGACGATGCTGCCGGTCAGCATCGAGCCAGCCGCAGCGGCGGCAGTCACGCCCAGGTCTGGGATGAACTCAACACTCGCTGCGGAACGCGCGCCCATCGAGATGAGCCTGGCTGGAGCAACGGTGCGCTTGCCCGCCGGATTCGATCCGGCGGAGCTGCGCTGCATCGTGCAAATTCTGGCCGCATTGAGATGATCGGCCTGCCTGCGGGAACACGAGTGTGGCTGGCGGCCGGCATGACCGACATGCGTAAAGGATTCGACGGTCTGGCCGGTCTTGCACAAACCGCACTCACCCAAGACCCGTTCTCCGGCCATGTGTTCGTCTTTCGTGGCAGACGTGGCGACATCATCAAGCTGCTGTGGTGGGATGGCCAGGGCCTGTGTCTGTTTGCCAAGCGGCTGGAGAAGGGGCGGTTCGTGTGGCCACAGGCCGACAGCGGCGCGGTTTCATTGACCCCGGCGCAGCTGTCCATGCTGCTCGAAGGTATCGACTGGAGAATGCCGACTCGCACCTGGCAACCACAGCGCGCGGCATAGGCAATTGCATGGTCCACTGCGGCATTGGTTGACAGGGACAATCCTGTAGCGAGGCGTCGGTTTGCGTGGCAAAGTCATGCCTTATGACAACGGACGTGCTGCAGGCCACGATCGACACGCTGACCAAAACGGTTGAGCGGCAGGGCGGCGCGCTCAAGACGGCACACCTGACCATCGACAAACTCAATCTGGAACTGGCGTACCTGCGGCGCATGCGCTACGGGCGCTCCAGCGAACAGATGGACGCCCAGCAGCTGGAGTTGCTGGTGCAAAACGCCCAGGTCAACGCAGCGCCGGTGATCGATCTGCAGGCCGAGCGCGAGCGGCGCAAGGGCAAGTCCAACAAACGCCCTGAACTGCGCCACCTGCCCGAACATCTGCCGCGCGAGACGGTGGTCCACGAGCCCAGCCACGCAACGGACTGCACTTGCCTGAGCTGCGGCAGCGAGTTGCGCGCCATCGGACAAGATGTCTCGGAAGTGTTGGACTACGAGCCAGGCAGCTTCAAAGTCATCCGCCACGTGCGTCCCAAGTACGCCTGTGGTGGGTGCAGCAGCATCTGCCAGGCCAGCGCTGCCGAACGTCCGATTGAGCGCGGCATGGCTGGAGCCGGTTTGCTGGCCCATGTCCTGACCAGCAAATACTGTGACCATCTGCCGCTGTACCGGCAGAGCCAAATTTACAGGCGGGTGGGTGTTGACCTGCACCGCTCCACCTTGGCCGACTGGGTGGGACAGAGCAGCGCCTTGCTGCGACCCTTGGTGGACAGTCTGGCGCGTCACGTCATGGGTGGCGTGAAGGTGCACGCGGACGACACCCCGGTGTCAGTGCTTGACCCGGGCCGCGGGCGTACCAAGATCGCCAGGCTGTGGGCTTACGTACGGGATGATCGGCCGGCCGCTGGTCCCGCGCCACCGGCGGTGTGGTTCCAGTACACGCCGGATCGCAAGGGCGAGCATCCAGCAAGACATCTCAGGACGTTCCATGGCATCTTGCAGGCCGATGGCTATGCGGGCTTCAACGCGCTGTATGAACCGACGCGCCAAGCCGGGGTGATTCTGGAGGCGGCGTGCTGGGCGCATGTACGCAGGAAGTTCTACGACATTCATGAGGATCAGAAACGATTGCCGGGAACGCTGGCTGCGCAGGCGCTGCAACGCATTGCCCAGCTGTACGCCGTGGAAACGCCGATTCGGGGATGCCCGCCCGATGAGAGGGTAAGTGTTCGGCAGGCGAGTTCGCGGGCTCTGATGGATGAACTGCACGCCTGGCTGCAGGATGCGCTGGCGCAGGTATCGGCCAAGTCGGCTCTGGCCAAGGCGATTGGCTACGCGGTTACACGCTGGACGGCGCTGACCCGCTACCTGGACGATGGGCGCATCGAGATGGACAACAATGCCGCCGAGCGGGCGATACGCGGCATCGCCCTGGGAAAGAACTGGCTGTTTGCCGGCTCCCATGCCGGTGGCGAGCGCGCCGCCGCTGTTTATAGCCTGATCGAGACGGCCAAGCTGGGCGGGGTCAACCCGCAGGCCTACCTCACAGAAGTGATCAAGCGCATTGCGCAGCATCCGGTCAACCGGGTCGATGAGTTGCTGCCTTGGAATCTTGCGCAGGAGATGGGCGCAGCACGTGCACCTGAGCAGAAGGCGGCATGAACATGATCGGAAAAACCAGGAGGCGGCCACAGCCACAGCCCGGGCAGATCAATATTGAGGCGTTGATTGAAGGGGGCGGGGAAATTACGATCGGGCCCGTGCGTCCGTTTGAATGTGTGGTCACCGCAACCGATGCGCACAACTGCCTGGCAATGCTGGTGCGCCAGCCCGGTGAGTCTTTGGACGACTTGCTGCAGCGCCTGGATGCTGCCATCGAGGCTGCCTATGAATACGACCACTTCATTGACGAAGTGAACGGCCCCCAGTAGCTGCTACCCGTTCAGCATCTGCGTCAAGACGGTATTGGTCGGACGCTTACTGTCTAAATTCATGATTGCACGCAAGAACGAACTCTTGAAATGACGATAAATGGCCAGGTCAAAGGGCGACCTCGATCAACTGCCCGCAGTCTTCCGGTTTAGACTGCCCACGGATTCACGCCAGCAAGGCCTCCAGCGTTGCCGCCTGCTTTTCAAAGTCCGCCGGTCGGCGCTGGTTAAAGGTTTGCAGGTTGCTCAGTTTCCAGCGCAATGCAGGTAGCTCGGATGCCTGCGGACACTAGAGCAAAGCCCAGTCGGGCTGTGCTCTGGCCCAGCAGACCTGCAATAGCGTCAAGTTCATCGCTGATGGCTTTCATGGCCTACACGCGAGGGGTCTGCCAGGACGTGTAGACCACGTCGATATCGACAAAGAGGCGCGGCAGACTGGTCTGGAGCTTCGTGATTAGAGCATGTCGTGGAGTTCGATCGGTGTGCTACGCACAGCACGATTTCTAGTCAGTTTCAAAAATTTGATTGGATTGATCGTAATTTTTAGCGCCTTGTACTATTTTCAAGACGTTATCCAAACGGGTCAGCTTTTCCTATCGATCTTGTAGGTCGTTTCACCGTCGGCGATACCCTTGCGGGTCTTTTCAAAGGCCCAGCGCGATGTCGACGGCGCGGAGCTGTTTAGCTCATTGCGCCGCTGCGCCAGCCGCTCGAGTTTCTCAGTTTTCTTGTTGTCGTCGATCGATTTGAGCAAATAGAGCTCGCTGAACATGCGCGCATCGTTGCGCAGCGCCAGGTATTGGTTGCCGATGTTCTTGTGCTGCGCCGCCCTGTCGTTGGGCTTTAGGAAGGTCATCAGGGCGACCAGAAGAGCAGCGGCTATCCCAGACTTGCGCAGCAGCCTGGTACGGGGTGACGGGCTCGGGCGTATCCGAGTAACGCACCTGGGGTCGTTTGAATAACATGAAGTGATCTCCTTAATGGTTCGAGGTGTCGCGCAGGCTCGGACTGGCTCCGCCCCCGCCGTGGTCACCTGAGCGCAGGGTGTGCGCAGCCGTAGAAACCCCGTGCGAGAGACGCTGGTTGCGTTGCAGGCGCTTCGCCCACGCTGGTGCAGGAGGCGGCGTGTCGGCACTCATTGCGTTCGCGGCAGTGCTGGCACTTGCAGCTGACGCCGGTGCAGCCGCCGATGCAACGCGGTCCTTGACGGCCTTGGCACCCGCCGCGACACGCTGACCGACGGCACTGGCACCCGTCTTCGCCACATTGGCCAGGCCTGCCCCCGCAGCGCGTACACCGCCACCGCCTGACGCGGCGGCACCCGCCTGGTAGGCGGACTTCGCACCAGTAGCCATCGCGCTTGCCGAACGAGCGGCGCTGGCACCTCCCCCAACGGCCGCGCGCGCCGCCCCCGGCACCATGCGTGCACCAGCGGCTACGGCAGCACCGCTTGTGGCAATGGCTGCGCCACCTGCCACAGCAAGCCCAGTGGCACCCAGCACAGTTCCAGCTGCTGCACCGGCACCCAACTGCGGCGCGCCCGATACCAGCCCGGTCGCGATGCCGGGACCGAAGATACCCAGACCCAGCAGCGTGAGCGAAGCCAGCATGATGACCAGCGCATGGTCGATGGATGGCTCTGTCCCCGGGGGTGTCTGGAACTCCGCAAACAAGCCCGAACCAATACCGACGATCACGGCCAATACCAGCACCTTGATGCCAGATGACACCACGTTGCCCAGCACCCGCTCGGCCAGGAATGCGGTCTTGTTCCAAAGAGCAAACGGCACCAGCACGAATCCGGCCAGCGTGGTCAGCTTGAACTCGATCAGCGTCACAAAGAGTTGAACCGCCAGCACGAAGAAACTCACAATCACCACCAGCCAGGCCAGGAACAGCACGGTGATGACGTCCAGGTTGACGAACACTTCAGGAAAGCCAGTCAGCTCGCTGATCTGCGCCATGATGGGTCGGCCAGCATCCACACCGGCTTGCGCGAGCCGTCCCGGCTGCAGCAACTGCGCCTGCGTCATCGAAGAACCAGACGCCACCAGCCCGAGTCCGGCAAACGAGCGGAACAGGATGCCCGCCAGGTTATTGAAGTTGCCGATGATGAAGGCAAAGGCCCCGACGTACAGCACCTTCTTGACCAGCTTGCCGATCACGTCATCGCCACCCCCACTGGCATGACTCATGGCCCAGAACAGACCTGCCAATGTCATGTCGATCCCGACCAGCGTGGCGGTCAGGAATGCCACCTCGCCATGCAGCAGACCAAAGCCTGAATCGATGTAGCGTGAGAAGACATCCAGAAAGCGGTCGATGACCGACAGATCGTTCATGACGGTCAGTCCTTCGCCGGGGATTCAACGTGCTGTACAGCCGGTGGCACCGGCTTCGGCACGGAATCGTTCGCATAAGGCGATTTGCCATCCCCCATGAAGCGCCGCCGCGTGGCCTCGGACACCGCACTACAAACGGTGTCCCCCAGCTTCGCATGATCGGCCTTGCACTGCGCGCGAAGCTCTTTCAGGCGCTCGGGATTCGCGACCAGTGATTCGACGGTGTCGGCAGGTGCCGACTTGCCGCAGCCCGCTATCAACGATACCGACAACGCGAAGAGAATAGTCAGAAGCTGTTTCATGGTGATCCCCTCAGTTGCTGTAGAAGTTGACCGTGTACGGCGTGTAAGGCGTGCCTTCGCCCTGAAAGCGCCGACGCACCTCGCGCGCCCGCTCCTGCACCGCCACCTGCCGCGCCTGCTCCACGGCGGTGGCCCGGTCTTGCGTGATCTGAAGCTGCTGCGCCTGAATTGCTTGGCGGGCCTGCAAAGCCAGCAACTGATTGGTCGCTTGCGTGGCCTGCAGCGCGCCGACAGCGGACTGGCTGCGGTTCACCAGGTCCGTCAGCGTTTGCTCGTCGGATCGAAAGTTTTGCACCGCCTGCGACTGCACCTGGGTCGCGGTACGCAGCGCCTCCAGCGAGTTGCGCCAGCGCTGCCGTGCATCCAGCGCCATCTGACCACCTGAGGTGGACGCGGAATACGCATTCGGGTAGAGCCGTGAAAACTCGGTATCCATCTGCGAGACGTTGAAGGCCATCCCCTGCGCCTGCTGAATCAACTGGTTGGTCGCAGACAGCGCGGACCGCAGTTCGGCCAGTGCGCTGAAATCCAGACCCGTCAGGTTGCGCGCCTGGTTCATCAGCATCTGCGCCTCGTTCTGCAACTGCAGAATCTGGTTGTTGATCTGCTCCAGCGTGCGTGCGGCGGTCAGGATGTTCTGGGAATAGTTGGACGGGTCGAACACAACCCACTGGGCCTGTGCAGCGGGCATGGCGGTCACAAGCAAAGCCGTGGCGATGGCCAGCAAAGTCTTCTTCATGGCGAGTTCTCCTGGGGGATGGATGGTGTGGACGAAAAGAGAGGAAAGGACGGAATGAGGTCCGCGGCCCAATCCAACCCACGATGGCGCAGCCAGGCACTTGCGAAGTCCTCAGGTGGAACGGATGCCGACACGGAATCAATGGCACGCTGATCCTCTGGCTTGGCAGCAGCGGCAAACGCCAGGGCCACCGGCCCGAGTCCCAAGTCAAAGATCCGGTTGCCCAGCCGCGACTGGTAGTAGTAGTCCCGTTTGGGCTGCGCCTGGGCGACGATGTCGATCTGCCGGCTGTTGAGCCCGAAGCCTTCGTAGATGACGCGAATCTGCGGTTCAGTCGCCTGCGGATTCGGCAAGAAAATGCGGCTCACGCAGCTCTCAATGATGGCCGGGGCGATGGCGGAATCCTTGATGTCCGCCAGCGACTGCGTGGCAAAAATCACCGATACATTCTTCTTGCGCAAGGTCTTCAACCACTGG